>Ga0056124_1000519_pt1 | contig 12395 bp, 8 predicted proteins | sample WorMetHEROISLAND_2_FD_70069 | JGI IMG/M metagenome (GOLD analysis project Ga0056124, IMG submission 70069) | Marine gutless worms symbiont microbial communities from Max Planck institute for Marine Microbiology, Germany - Olavius sp. 4 HERON ISLAND | ecosystem: Host-associated > Annelida >... | reverse complement strand
AGAAGTCGTAGTTTGGCCGTTTACAACAATGAATTCATACTGGGTAGCGCATGCGTCGGCTCAGAAAATCATTGTGAGTCCACAAAATCATTGAAAATCGTTACTTGTTTAACATTAATCATATCCTCTTTCAGATCGTGTTGCCGGACATACATACAATGTGCTGTTGCCCACTGCTTGGAACTCTTTCCGCACTCCCATATTCGTCAATGTTTGAAAGCCTGGAGTCAAGTACTCTGCACGTATAATTTTTCTGCAGAAATTCTTTAAGAAACCTTCATGAACCGTAATCTTTTAACTGCGTCAAACTGCTAATCAACTGTTTGTCGTCTGCAGTAAAAATCGTCTCGAAACAGTAACTGAGCCGATGCATGCACTACCCAGTATGAACTTATTGTTGTAAACAGCGAAACTACGACTTCTGCATTTCACAAGGTAGTGTAGCAACAGTATTAAAGTGAGGTGGGCAAAACCATAGTCATTTACATCAACTTTCTTCATGATGTTCCATGTTTCACAGAGTTATTCAAAAAATATCACTGGCACAGTGGTGGTTACCAGTACTTGCAATTTTTATGACATTCACAGAAAGCATCATAATCAGTGGTGATTTGCTGTTCACATCAGCTTAAATTTTAGGGGAGTGATTACGTTAGATATTGTACTGTATATAATGTGCTTATGCTTACACTTTTTTACTGATTTCATCAGTCACAGTTCAACTATGTAGTGATCCGATCTGTGTTATGAGTGAATTGTTTGATGGTGGATCTACTAGAGCCACTCTGTTGCCGTTCACAGTTGTTCATGTTTATTGTTTGTTTCTTGATTAAGCTTTGTTAGTTCTCACACCAGTATTATATGTTGCAATGATTCATCACGTGTTTTGTTAGTTGTGGTTTTATACTGTCAAAGTTGCGACTGCTGGATATGTCTATAACTTGCATGATGGTGACACGAAATGTCGGTCGGAACCTTTGTTGTAGTCATCTAGTGATGTGCTGTCTCTGTGTGTTTATGCTACATGCTCTACATGGGTAGCGCTATTTTGTGATAAGGATTCAGTAGTTGATGAACGACAATGCTGTTGGCAAATGTGCTTCTATTCCGAACCATCGATTATGCATTGCTTTAGCGAACTAAGAACTTGTCTTGTTGCAGTATTTCAATCTGGTGTACTATAAAACTTCTAATACAAGCTCCCAGCTTTTGTAAGAACAAATGACCGAGAACCCCCACTTGTAATGGAGATCCTGCTTCTATTAGAGACCCGGCTTGTATTGAATATATTGTCAGCTTGCAACATTGAAACTTTCTCTGTATACAGCGTGTGTACACTACAAAAAACGTTTACACCTTATTTTGTGCAGACGGTATGCTCTGACTTACTTCTGCACTGTCTGAAATGCCGATTTAGAAGACATAACGCCACTAACGGCGTTGTGCGTGGTAAGTTAGTGCTAGGTGGACTGGACACCCAGATTGTATTAGAAGTTTTACCAGGGATGTAGTCAAGACTTGACTACTCATGACCGAGACTTGAGGTCACAATATCCAGACTGAACTCGAGACTCAGAAACCGGTTTACAAAAATGTCATTCAGTATGGACAATGTATAATTTCTAATGCTGTCAGTAATATTGTTAGAATGCAATTAATACTGTAAACGTCATATACTGTGTCACATCACGGTGAAAAGAAAACAGAAACTTCAAAGATTAACCAAATATCAGTTTCATATAGTAGTTCAAACGTGCTCATTGCACTTTAGATAGACCAGTGCAGACAGCATCTGGTCTCCATGTCTTGCACGGTGTGGCCGCATGATCACTCCGCCATAGCTGAACACTTTCGACTGGTGCCAACGACGCAGGAACAGAAAATATTGGACAGATGATGTCGTAATGCTCGGCAGCACGTGCCAGCTCCCTGGCCTTGACACCTGATGTCTGCGAAGCAACAGACGCCATCCGTTCCACATATGCAGTTGACACTGTTACTGCAGGTGCTGAAGCCGAACTGCATACTATTCGGTTTTCTTCCGTTGCTATGATTGACTTCAATGTAGTCAAGACTGAACAGCTCGAGACAGACCAAGACCAAGATTCAGGGTCTCAAGACCGACCGAGACTGAAATTTGAGCCCCGAGACGTCTCGACCGAGTCTCGAGAACTACATCTCTGAGTTTTACGGTATATATGTATTGCATTTGCCTGTAACTGACATTGAACTAGATGTAGCAACTGATCAAAAGTTGGATTGTTCTTGTATATATATATGCATTGTGTCTGTTTGTGTGTGGTAATGATGTACCTTTGGTTATTGTCATCGGTGCAGTATTAACCGTTTTTGTTGTAGCTTTTTTCTGCTTTATTACTGCCCGCGGGAGCGATGACAGTATTGTCTTCAGCATCGTGACTACGTTTTTTCTCTGTGAACACGATAACTCATGAACTGCTGCACATACCTTGATGAAATTTTGAATGAACGTGTACCTTGACAACCTCTAGAAGCCTATTGAACATCAAGGTGTTAGGTCAAATGTCAAGGTCACATGGGTTATTGTGTGTTTTTTGATACTGCTTGAACCAGTTGTCCTGGATTCACGAAATGTTGCACTGGCATGAGCTGCGGGCAGTACTTAGCCTTGAGCAAAGCTTGATGATCCTGTTTGCAGATATTTTCAGTTGCTGTTGCCTCTTATTGCATCTTGCTTCACTGCATTGATGAAGTTGATTTTTGCCTAAAGACTGTTAGTGGTTATATTAGTTTGTGTGTGACTTCTATCTTATGATTTGTTGCAACACAGCCTTGTATGTGTTTTTGTGTGAAAACAACACAGAAAGTTGATACAAGCATAGTAGATCAGTATGTGGGGTATTCAGACTATTCATTAGCGACATTAGCATTTTGTTGAGCATCGGACAGCTTACATTTTTTAAAGTCTCCAAGATGAAACTATCCATCGCTGCCATTCAGTGGTTAATTTAGTACATTATTTGTGTAACACAAAAACAGTAAGTGTTATCTAAGATCTAGAAGTTTCAGATTTAAGTAAATGCATCTATTGTGATCGTAAAGTTGCCCTGTGAAACAGCATTGGTCTGACTGTACTGCGGCCTTTTCATTGTGGCATTGGGACATAATTAAACTGGAATTGCATTTAACTAAACAGATAAGAAAGCGTCAAATTATTAAGTATTTATTAAGAACACAATTATGTGAAGTTCTGCCGACCAGCATTTGAGGAAAACAGGTGACGAGTACGTGTAGGACATGTCTGCTGTAGAAACATAAGTAGATCATATTTCTTCGTAATTGAATATGATCTACACCGATATCTCCGAAATTTCGTGGTCATAAAACGTTACATGGCCTATGGTCTGTGCCTAATTTTGCAAATGGTGTGTTGTCACTGGTGGCGTCGGTAAATTCGTGAAAAATCGAAATCGATTGTGATATTCATCTCGAAAACGTAATATCTATCATCACTAAATTGCGTCAGTGACGTCATGATTTGTTTACGTGTGATGTAAACAAACTGGAAAAGTGTCATTTTTACAAAATTGCAAACATATTTCGCCGGTGATTAAGTTACTGTTGCTATACGGCTTGCACCAATTACTACAAGCACAAATTCGAAATCTGCGTGAAGTAGTTTGACACCTGTCGTCTGCTGGTGACAATCGCTTGATGTTAATATTGTGCTGTTTCTGTCAGTGCGGGGCGGCACTGACATGCAACACTTTGAGGCTATTGTCAGTGCGAGCCGCATTGGCAAATCAATAGTGTCTGGGCTTTTGTCAGTGAAGCATCACATTAATTAATTCAAAATGTACGAAACATTTGCAGAAAACTGTCTGTGACTCGCATACAAATACCGTCAAGTCAACGATACAGTTGTATAATGTACAGACAGTTTTTTTCACAGTTAGCATTAAACTGAGAGTACGAAATGAAAATAATCATTAAGAAAACTGTTGATATTCAGAGAAATGCAAATTCAGGTAACATGTTGACAAAAGATGCAGTTCCAATGGCACTGTCCAACAAATGACTAATTATAAAACTAAAGCAAATATTGTCCATCAACATAGTAAGACTAATGGGCTTTATGCAATAAATTGACCAAAAACAATTAAAAGACTTAGAAAACTCCACATTGCAAAGATGTATATATTGGTTGTTTGACTTGTTGAAGGCTAAAGCATTAAATTACATTACAGTGCCTGTCGCTTGCAGCTGTACAGAAGAAATCATGGCAAATCTTTGGAATCAGAACTCTGTGGAAAATTCATTTAACCACATTAAATCATTATAAATAAGTTAGCAGTCACAAGATTTATTGTTTATAATTACCTCCTCTATGCATAATTTGCAGAGAACTACAATTTAAATCATTCTCAGTAACTATGTGGTTTGGTGCCATTTTAACTTATTTTGCAACTATGAAATAATCTAAAATCATCTACTGTCTGTATTGCAGTCCCAGTCGCAGGGGGCAATTGCTCCCCCCTTAAATTTTGGGCTGTCAGTAAATTGTCTGAACATTTTTTCTTGTCTGAAAACTTGTCCAAAATGCTGAATTTGGGCTGGAAAAGCCCATTTTACGGAAAGTTAGGTCAAAATTGAAATTTTGAGCACCCATAATCTCCTCTATCGTCAATTTGCAGCTGTCTGTCAGGAAAATTCCAACTTCCTGCTCCACCACTTTTTTTACCCACATTCCCATCTGTCCCACCATGTTTTAGTCACTCCTGATTATGGGACATATTTAATGTCATTGGGACACTGCACGGTAGAACTGCTTGCTCTTATTGGGTAAGACAGAGTTGCACTGTCTTCTGTGCTAGAAATCTACTCAGCTAGCTCAGTTCACCGGCAGAAAATAATGGTACATGCTAACTCTAGCTAGGCTTAAAGAAATAGTTGTCATGTAGACTGTAAGTGATCATCAACTTATTGTGTTGTTGTTTGTAGTTTTCTCTGTGAGTGGATCTTAGCTATGCCTAATGGATCCTGAGGGAATATTGTTTACCTTTGCATACGTACTGGTGTCGTTGTGCATCATCTGTCCACCGACGGAGTTTATTAATGCAGGTCTAACAGTGCAGAATGTGCTGGCACCAATCCTAGGAAGTGAGCAGATGGACTTTGTTCATTATCACATTCGCCGCACTACCAGCACCATGCTCATTCACGCTGTGCTTCCTCTTGGTCAGTTGAAACAAGATATTCATCACATTTACTACTGCGTGTACTACAACTCCCCATAGCAGTTATTATAAGCTGAATTTTTATGTTCTACCAAAAGTACCAAAACACTGAAGGGAAAAATAGTTAGATTACTTTGAATAATAATTATTGGGGAATTTTGAGGTGATGTATCTTCTGTATGCTAGCTTAATTGGGTTTAATGGTTACCCTTGCCAGCTGAAGTTGCCAAAAAGGGGATCAGCTCCCATGCAATGGACCTAGCTGTCTATGCAAATTTTTTCCTTCTTTTTCATCTTTTGTCTGTCCTGCACATTTTGTTAAGCTGTTTGTGGTATTTTCCAACCCTAACATTCTAACGTCTACTTGAGATTTTGTGGGATACTCAAGTGGAGAATATGGAGAGTTTATACTTATGCACAATGACTGTGGCCACTTCAGTGGCAAAATAATTATGTATTCTGCATTTCTGCCTGATAGCAGGCTTGCTTATGGGGGTTGATATCTGTAGTTTCTTTACTAGTGGCAACTTTTGATATTTAGTTAGTACCAGAAACCAATGAACCATTGATGGAAAACACTTTAAGACAACTGTGTGACTTGCTGCATAATATTTTCATGTTTAAATACAGTACTGTGGTACATATGATTATGATATAAGTAAAACTGATTCTGACATCTTTGTGAATTTGCAGGTTATTACATCGGCATGATCTTTTTCAGCGATAATTTTGAGTCTGATTTTCTCTATCCATGGAATCTTTCGTTGCATTGGCAGTTGTATTTACTAGTAAGTGTCAGCATTCTCTGGTTTGCCATGGCTCTGGCCGTTTGGTGGTCACAAAGACGGTGGTCTCGGCACCCTATGGCTCGGAGGCTGCAGAGTCTTGCACCAGCTGGCCACACATGGCTAGCCGTAGCATCGTCCATCAACACCGAATTTCGACGATTCGACAAATTTGCAACCGGAGTGAATCCTGGACGTCGAATCATTGTGACTGACTCGTGGTTGTTACGGACGTCAGCATACAGAGTAGACGTGGCCCGTCAGTGTGACGTGCACCTGGCCGTCGTCGGCAGTGATGAACATGAAATGTCGCCTGAAATCCCAACAGGCGTTCAGTTCCTTTCGATTGATGTCGCTGGCGTCAACACCAAACCATTCAGAATTCGGTAACGTTTGTAAATTGTGTATTTTACTATTTATTTGTTGCTGAAATGGCAACATTCTGTTTCGGTTTCATAGATAGCAGATTGATTATTTTCAAAGACTTATTTTCCTTCTTGAGAGGTGCATTAGCATAGAGTATGTTGATTTTTGTGTAAGTTAATTAACACAGCAGAAAGTCATATCCAGACCTAATTATCTGAAACATTCATTATCTGTCAGACTGCTTAACTGCTTCATTTATTAAACTGCGGAATTGTTTGACCTTGACGTAGCTTTGCTACTTGGGCTATTATGATTGATTGTTTGATTGATTGACATTAGCACTGAGCACTGCTGGATATTAACCAAGTGGCATAGGGACGGCTGTATCACGTGAAACATTCTTCTCCTGACCAGTTAAGTGCTGGTGTTACAGGTTGAATGCTACTGAATACGGTGATCTCAGAGACAAACTTCGAAGTCCAGTTATGAATATCCGCAACATCATCATACGACAGACACTGTCCGAACGATTTCTAGAAGCATTCAGATTTCACGTTGAGCAGAACGAGGCATATCATAAACCACCTGATATGGTAGTGTATGATGAGTTAACACCAAATCTCAATTCAGTGTCTAATATTCAATACCTAATATTAATGTAATACCTACATTAAAATGATTGTGCAAAGCATTGACACTCCAGTCAGGTGCTTTCTTAAACTCATTTTACATTCAGTGGTAGCTTTTTAGTCACATTTTATTTTACCTACATGGCTTTGATCTTACACATGTATGTTAATTATCTAGTCAGTTTCTACTCTTACCGTTATTGCACAACATTGCCGCTCATGGGCAACCATTCACTCTTCACTGTTTGAAGCAGTCACTGATTATGCTTACACTGGATAGCCGTCAACTCTAAGTAATGGGTCTCACTGCAAAATCTGCAGTTTCTTAATTAAAAATAACTAGCAAAGGTGTTGCCACGCCGTGTGCTGCCATGCATGCGGCCGTCCATCTGTGTATGTGTATATTTCCCGTTATAGCCAAGTGGCTAAATAGCACATACAAGCAAACACAATATACTGTGAAATAGGCCTACAAAAATTGTCCTGTACACGATAATACAATATTACAGTGCAAACTGCTCACCAGTGTACCCACCCATAACCGGGCACTGGTGTGCAGGCCGTAAGTAAACATTTCTGCAGCATATGCGTCATTTCATGTCCGATGTCTGCGACCTTTGACCTTAGAGCTGAAAACTGGGACACCAGCTACTCCAGCCCATTGGACACGCTGAGTGATATCCATTGGCATCTCCTCCTGAGGTTTGCCAAAGCTTCAAAGAGGTTCTCTCGACCTTGAGGTCTGTCGGGGATGCGCACTGGGCTCGTGTTGTGGCCTCAGCGCTGGGTGTCTGCCTAGCAGGCATCCGCCCCGAAGGTAAGGTAAGGTAAGGTAAGGCTACTCCTGCCCTGGGGAACATTCACACCACTTTTTCTGTACCTTTTTTGTTCTCGCATGTGTGGCCAGACAGATGGGCGGACGGGCAAGACCGTAATGTGGCGTTTTAGGACAGCATCATAATGCAGACGTGTTTACGCGGTGTCTGTCTGCGTGTAGCTGTTGGACCAGTGTGTCGGCTGCATGCAAGCCGTGGCATCAATAAAGCTGCAACGGCGCTGCACTGACGACGCGGACACCACGTCGCCGTGCCGCGGCTGCCGCTGTCGACCGATGTGGTGTCTGGAGTGCATGGGGCGATGGTTCGCCAGTCGACAGGATCAGACACAGCCGGAGATCTGGCTGAGTTGTCGATGTCCATGTCCCACTTGCCGCTCACCGTTCTGCATGCTGGATGTGTGCCGCGTCATCTCATAGCACAGTGGCTGGCATATACACAGTGGCTGGCTCAGCGAAAGCAAGCCCCTGGTTTTTGTCATAACTACATCAAATATTGACTGATTTTCGAGAGAAAAAAATTTCACCGATATACTACGAAGTAAATATAATTAGATCCCACCACACTCCGAGGGAGTTGCTACACTGCCGGTAGCCTACCTTATGCAATGTGCAGTCCAGTCATCTTTAGAATAAGTGAATTACATTGATCTCAAGGACATACTTCATAGTCCATTTATGAATATCAGCAACATGTGTAACTCGCAGTGTATTCTAAAGCTGGCTGTATTTCACAACGCGTTTAGGGTGTGATGGTTAGTTATTTGCTACCGATCCACATTAGTGGTAAGGTTGAAATGTAGGAATTTTGAAAACCGGTTAATATTTGATCAAGTTATGAATGTATAAAAGTCAGGGGCTTACTTTTTTATGGACCACCCGATATGATGTTGTCTTGTTTTGAATCACTTGACAATCATTGAGCGTGCATATTCTGCACTGCTAACCTTGAAACAACGTGAACTTTGTACGTCAGCGACTACGTCTGATCACTAACTAGTCTGAAATACGTGGAAATGTCAAATAACTTTGGGAATTAATTGTCAAGGAAAATCTTCATTGGGAAAACTATCTGTTGTCGACTTCATTTTTGAGGCATCATCACTCATCAGTGTTCATTGGTATAGTAGTACCATATAATTTGTGGTGGTGCAGATTTTGGCGTGCATTGCACTGACTTGTATTGTTTTGACTGTTATGTTTCATTATTGTACTGTTAATATGCATTACGTGGTTAAATGCAACATCAGAGAATTTCAAGTGCCTGGAGATTGGTCACCCTGGTCAAGGACTTACTGCTTGCTGGGATTAGGGAGTTAAGTGAGAGATCTAATCAACATCCATTATTCGTGTATAATTTTTTTTAAATCAGGAAATTATTGCTGTTACTGCACCAAGTTTTAGCCGTTCGGTAGAGAAATCCTTTCTTTGTTTGCCTACTAAGAGCATCGTAAGTAATGAGGATACGACAACATATATTAATGGTTAATTTTGCTATTTTATAATAATTTTTCTGACAGTATGAACATTCAGAAGTTTTTTCTTAGTACCTGTATTACATTAGCTTACTGCCCATGTTAATTGTTCATATCACAGTTCTTTCTGTTGTTCAATGTACATTTGTATGTTGATGCATTTTCAGTTATTTTATTTTTTTCATACCAAATATATTACACTAATTGCATGCCAATCATCCTGCTTCTTTCAGCTGAAATGAATTAAGAGCATCGAATTAAGACATTCTTTGATTCATTTTTATGATATCTGAAACTAATCATATTTTAGTTGACTAAAGAGTTTTGCAGTTTCCATTTGATTTTCACAAATTAAAGTAACTTCTGATGAACACAGAGTCTGGATTTGTTGTTTGCTGATTATAGTTGTCGTGTTCGACATTTGGTGGATATGAAGGTACATTATTTCTGAAGACGAGCTTTGTTGTAAACGACCACTGATGCATACAGTGTTTCCACACATCTGTTCAGCAACTGTTAGAAGATAAGAGCGGAGACCTTCACAGCTGTTCAGTGCCATATTGTTGTGTTTACAGTTGTGTGTGATGATGAAGACACACACACGCACATGCAAATGAACTGTTGTTTACTGGTGTAGTAAGGCCAGCTGGTTTAAGTTTTTGGCTTTTGTGCATTTTTGCTGGCTTCCTTATCCAGTGCCAGTTTGTCTTATTTTTTCTTTTGGTCGTTTTGAGCTCGTATGTCAATGCTAGCAGAGAAAAACTGCCGCCCAAAGTGACATATCTGTGATGATTGGAACTTTACAGTCCACAGAATACTCTCGCACGTGTCAAATGGATACGGTAATTCAGACAATGCCATGTTCTTTGACACAGACATGCTGTGGTCACTGGTCATCCGTTAGTTTTAGGCTGCCCCAAATTTCTAGTGTCATCTATATTCCTCGTAAGATAATGGCGTGAATATTTGAGTTTTGATTATGTAACCAGCACAGATGATTCTCATATGTATGATAATTACTGTGTAAAATGTCTTACACAATTAAGCTAGTATAAGGTAAACACACTTCAGCGCTGTTGGTTGGAATACAGAAATGGAGTGCAAAATCCAGCTGAAGCAATTCCCAAAGTTCGCCCTTGGGGACCCAGCATAAGCAGGATTGACTTACCGTAAAAGCAGATAAGTTAAAAACCAACAGAGCACTAGTAATGAAGTGACTGTATTATCATTACTCACATCAAACTTGTAAGAACAACTGCATGTCATCAGCCATAGTTTTCCGACTGTTTAGCACAACATGAGAAAGACAAAATAAGTCATATACATGTGTATAAATTTGTGCATAAACACAATAACAAGTTAACAATCCACACTCATAACAGAACACACCCATGAGCCATTGTGCACAGATTTGAGTGATAATGCTTGCTTGAATATGAGGCAAATTAAACTAGACAAACGTGAGCCCTGTGCCAACAATATCTGGCTGTCCGCCTAGCTACACATAGTCGCCCACGGCACTACGCAACCATGCCATTAAGCCTATCCCCTATCTTTGACCTCTTGAACCAACTAGAAGGCACTCGTATCTCTGCCAAGTGAATTAAAAAAATAGTATTTTGAATGCATCTTTGTGAATATGTTAGTTAATAATGAAATAGCTAACCAAAATTATTTCTTTCGTAATGTTAATAGCTGCTCTCACTGCGAGCGTTGCTGCTGGTGACGTCACAGACAATACACAATCTGTGGGTGACGTAATGACGTCATTATTATGATGCCATGCCGGCGCCGCGGCGCACAGACAGACATAAACACAGACATACAGACAAATCTGATGAACACATGATCTCTGCCGTTCACTATTTTCACTTGGCAGAGATAAAAATTGGCACACTGGTTAATCCTGCCTTGGGGAACGTGCACACCAATTTCGTTTTCGAGTTTATAGCCATATATAAGGAACAGACGGACAGGCATCAGGCAAATGGACGGACAGGCAAGACCTGTAATGCGGCCTATTAGGACGGCCACTGGCCACATAACAAAACAGCACTGTGACATAGGCAAATGTTAAACATGATAAGCCGATAACATAGGTTTCAGAGGTGGAACTATTATTATTAACTTTCAAACTGAACTTCGGTATTCTCAGGTAAATGACTCAGTTACACGCGAGTACAGCGAGAACGACGTGAGAAATATCCAAATATGTCCGAACGAGTCGGCGTCAAAGACGACCCAATGACCTTCGACAAACATCGGGTTCATAAAGCCAGTGGCAGCTATCTGTCCTTGACTGTGGTACCTACACAGAGACAATTGTAACAACTGCTAATTACAAAATCACAATAAAGATTAGGCAGAAGCTGATAGCACCAAATGATGTAATGCACCTATCATCAAACTACAGTCAAACCATACTCTTATCAACTAGTAAAATGTTGGCATAGTGCCGGCATATTGGGCGGCCCTCTGCTTAGAGTTGCACAACCCTAATTCTAGCCCTAATCCTGACCTCTGACCTTTTGAAATGAAAATTGGCAAACCTGTTTCTTCTGCCCTTGCCTTTTGTTTTTGGGTTAGGAGCTTGTATGGGACAGACAGACGGATGGACAGACGGGCAAGACCCGTAATGCAGCCTACACTATTAGGACGGCCACATAACAACATTATATCACAAAGAAATGAACACTAGAAAAATGTGCACCACCTTAACCCCAGCCAGACAGGCCAGTACTTGATTCACTTACCCCGAAGGGATGGAAGGCTGAGTTGACCTGGGTGGCTGGTTATACACCGAAATGGTTTACCTGTCCGCACACTGTCACCCATCCAAGAAGTAACCACTTGATAGCGACCGGACTGGGCGTCGGACCTGCATGTGCTTGATTGTAAGTCTACAAGAAGGCTGTTAGAAAGTGTTAGAGTGACCAGTGAAGCAAAGTGACTGACCTTGCCCGACAGACGGTGGGAACGCCATCGACAGCTCTCTCGACATAACCAGCTGGAAGTCTGAAAGGCTGGACAGTTGACACGGCACAGTGGCTAGTCATTCGACGTGGCGAAGCCGAGTTTGGTGTCCAGAC
>Ga0056124_1000518_pt1 | contig 12404 bp, 9 predicted proteins | sample WorMetHEROISLAND_2_FD_70069 | JGI IMG/M metagenome (GOLD analysis project Ga0056124, IMG submission 70069) | Marine gutless worms symbiont microbial communities from Max Planck institute for Marine Microbiology, Germany - Olavius sp. 4 HERON ISLAND | ecosystem: Host-associated > Annelida >... | reverse complement strand
GTGGTGGAGGTGGTGGAGGTGGTGCCTCTTTTCCAAAATTGTACCGCAGGCCGATTTCTCCGATATGTCCTTGAAGTTTACTTTCAAATGGGAAGGAGGTGTCAAGATCGTAGCCATCGGTGGTTGTTTTGAAGGAGCTGAAGTATTTATACCCGATGGTGAAATCGAGGTTATCTGTTAGCTCTCTCCGGACACCGACGAGGACCTGCCATGCAGGAACATGATCATAGTTGAAATCTTCCAGTCGGCTGAACGTTCCATTGGTGCTCGTCTGATAGCCGCTGTATTTTACTTGCGCCCCACCGGCTCCGACTCCGATGTAGCCGGTCCAAAGGTCTTCATCGTTTAAGGGAACGTCGTAGAGTAGATTGATCATGTAGTTGAAGACTTTGTTCGTGCCGTCAGCGGTGTCTTCAATATCTGTTCCAAACAGATAGGGGTATGCCTTGTTCTTGATAAACCCAAGTTCAAACTCAGTTCGCAAAGCACCCCAGTCGTAACCTACGACTCCGCCAATGGCAAAACCGGTCTTATTGTCGGTTTTGACTTCGACATCTTTGGTATTTGAATCCTTGAAAGTACCATCTAATAGAAAGGCTGGTCCGCCCTTGATCCCTGTGTACCAATGACCATGATTGTCAGCAATAGCTGGAGTCATCATCGCTGTAGTAAGGAGGGCTAATATCGTTGTATGAGTTCTCATAATATTTTAAGTCTCTCTAACCATTTTCTTTAAAAAATATTGATTTTCCAATCCTTAACCGAAAGAATTTCCGTTAGCTATCTCAAGCCAAAATTCATTCAGCAGGGCTTCCGGCACCTATGCTTGAGAGAAACTTCCCTCTTGGTCTAATGCTCATCAACCACCATAAAATTGAGCAGTTCATAAAGAACTTCTTGGCCTAAATCCATAGGTGCTGGATTTGCCTACGGGCACCCTATCCAATTTCAATACAGAAAGAAAGAAAAAAAAACATAGTCCGTCAATTAATTAGATAGGGGCTTTTTCCGTTGCAAATATGTGACAAAAACATGCAAAGCCAAGCCTTTAGAATCGGATGCTCCTCTTGGAAATATAGGGTGTAATGACCTTACGCGCTAGTGATCACACTGGTGGCCGATTAAGATGCTGTCCGCAATCGACCGGTATGATTGCGCCTGTCATGGAGGGGGCTTCCAAAAGAAACTTAACCAACTGCGCAATATCGTTCTGATCGACGGGTCTAAGCAAGGGTGTCGTCTGTGTTTCGCTGTGAAAATCCGAAGACGACTGATCGACGTTTTTATAGGTTGGGCCAGGGGCAATGGCGCAGACACGGATATTTGGAGCAAGCTTTTTTGCCAGGTCAAGCGTTTGTTCCATTAAAGCGGTTTTGCTCTCTCCATAACTGTAATATTTGCAATCCTGTCTTGCCGGTGGCAGACAGCGTTGGTCTATCATATTAACGATGCAGGCTTTGTCGGGAAGGCTTGATTGATTTGCCAGGGCTGTGCTGAGGCTTAAGGGGGCTTTGACGTGGACAGCCTGGCTTTCTTCCCAGGCGATCGGTGAAGATTGGCTGTCGCGAAGATAGCAAGATGCGTTGTTGATAACGGCCCTGACCGGGCCCAATGTCCGGCAAAGCTCCATGAACAGCTTTTCGCATTGTTCCGGTTTCCTTAGATCGGCCTGGAATGGGCAGGCTCTTCTTCCTTCCTGTTCCATTCTTGAGGCCAGCGCTTCGGCTTGTTTTTGCGATTGATGATAGTGAATGGCAACGGTCCAGCCGTTCGAGGCCAGGAGTCGGACGATGGCGGCTCCGATTCGTACGGCTCCACCGGTCACAAGCGCAACATGTTGCGCCTTGCCTTGTTGCGTCTTGTGCGTTTCCATATTAATCGCAGTTGCCAAGCAGACGTCTGATTCGGTCGTAATCGTCTCGTAACTGTTGCTCGGACACCTGATCGTTCGGATGGAGGCTTTCGGGTGGTGGAACCTGGGGAAGGCCACAGCTGAGGTGATACCAGATCAGGCTTTCTGGTTCGACCCGGACCGTATCTTGAAAGACTTTGCCAAGATAGTCCCCTTTTGCCTGGACAAGGCTGTAGTTGCTGATTCCCAGATCGCGGTCAGGGTGTATTAGTCGCAGCGTTATGACACGTTTCTTCCTTTGGTTCCACTTCAGGCGCTTCCGTGGGCCTTCCCTTGCTAAAATGGTCAGCTCGGTCTGGGCTGGCTCCTCATCGAAGGCCAGTATAGGAGCGATGTCTGTAACCGTATCGATTGCAAAATTCCTGAATTCGGGAGTTGCCGCTTCATCTGCGATTTTCTTGAGCAGATCCACCGCAGTCCAACTCCAGGGTATTTGTCCATTTCTTGCAATGAGTTGATAGCTCCTCTGGCTTCTCAGATCATGAAAGGTTTTCGCCGGCTGAAGAAATAAGATTACCCGTTTCCTCTTCATTTTAAACTTGCTTTTCCGGGCCGGGTAAGCTTGCTCAGGCTCTTGCCACAAGTAGTTGATTTTCGGGGCAATGGGCGATGGGGCTTTGATTACGCGGGTTACTGCTAGTCTTAAATGGTGTAGCGGTGGGCCTCCGTTCTCCGTAGCGAGGTGGTTGGGAGAAAGCTTACGGTCTTTTATCACCTGGCCGCTAAGGACAACTGGCGCTGCGAGGTAAAGTCGGGCTAGGCGAATATAGTCAAGGCCCTGAGTTTGTGCACGATCCGCTCGTGCGCTGTTCTTTCTTATATGGTCTGTTATGGTGTTTTGGGCAGGCATTTGGGCAGACAAGGGCCCGCAGCCCAAAGCTAGAATCGCTGGCCCTAGAATCACTGACCGTAGCGCAAGCTGTAATGTAAGACGTCTTGGCGAATATCGAAAAAAAGCTGAAATCATAGACTGGATGCTAACCGACTTCCTGTCCGGAAATCAAGAACGGGCTGCATGATCCGGGCAATTATGAAATTTAAGAAAAATAAGGCATTGACTCTCAATTTTTGACCAATTATTTAAAACCAAATCTTATGGATCGTTTGCGCAGCAGCAAAGACGATGATGCATTTAGCTTGTTTTGTCAGCGATTGAAAGCCAAAGTGCAGATATGCACGGAGCAGCAATAGTGCAGCAGATGTCCGTAAGGAATCTAGAAAACGTCGTGAGACGTTGATGTGAAGTGTTTCTGGGGTGGGGGCCGTAATTCCGATAAAATGAAGACATTCTTGAGTTGATGTTAGCCATTAGGCTATTTCTAAAATTTTGCCATTTTGGCTACATATTTTAGTAAGACCAATTTGAAGGTGTTTGTGCTTTTATCGGCTGCGTGCGTGTCTCTGGTCGGTTTTGAGTTTGGTTTAAGCTTGGAGGAGATAAATTTCATGGCCTACGGTGATACCGTCTCAGGGGGTAGTCGTGTGGTGGGTTTAACCACTGTAGTCATATCCAACGTTGCTTTTATTATGGCTTTTGCTCTTGGGATGAAGATCGAAGCTGTGACTCAGGTTTTGAGAGAGGTTCAGATTATTGAGCCTCTTAAAGACGAGGTTATTCAACAAATTGAAGCCCCGCCTCCTGCAGTCGAACAACAGGTAGTTCCCCCACCGGTTTATGTGCCTGAACTTCAAATCGATGTCCCGATCGTTACCAAACCATCTGTGGTCAAAGTCAAGCCTCAAAAAGCACCGCCGCCCAAACGCGTGTCTAAACCCACGGGTCATTGGCGATTCGTTGCATCATCCAGCTTCAGAGACTCGGATTATCCAGCTCGCGCTAAGGCAATGGGGCAGGAAGGAGTCGTTACAGTCCGTTATACGGTCGTCAAAGGCCGGGCAACGAACTGTACTGTCATCAGCAACAATACGGGCAGCTCCCTTCTCGCCCGCAAAACGTGTAGCGTGATCGAGCGTCGGTTCCGCTGGCGTAAGAAGGGCAAGCCAAGAAGTCTAGTAAGAACCCAGCCGGTGCGCTGGCAAATCAAGGATAAATAAAGAAGAAATGAAATTTGGAACCGGAGCATCCGGCACAAGCTAAAGTGTTGAACGTGCTATGATCCGGATAGTGAGAATTGTGAAAAGCAGAAAAGGGCTTTTTTATTAGTAACTAGATTGTGTTGGAATTCTTAGGTGTTCCATATTTTTTTAGAGTGATAATATTTAGCTAAGTAGAGAAGGAAGAAGGATTATGGCAATGGAGTTCATATTAATGGCAGCAACCGAGGCGGGCGTGTCTGCAGCAGAGCAATTTGGCATGTATGAAGCCCTGAAGCAGGGGGGGCCGGTTGCCTGGGCAACGACTGCTGTTCTTGCGATCATGGGGGCTGGTACCGTTTATGTGATTGCAGTGCGGTACTGGGAACAACGCGCTGTCCTGAAGGAAGCTAGACTTATTGACAAGAAATTCTGGAGCGCTCCAGACCTGCAATCCGGGGCAACCAAACTCAAGAAAAACGGTGCTTACCGGCAGGTTATTGAAGACGCGCTCAGGGCCATGTCTCATCACGAGAAAAAGCTGTCGGATAAAATCGAAGCACATGCCTGGCTTGGGATTAATCTCGGACGTTCGCTTACATCAATCAGTGGTGTCTTGCAGCGCGGCTTGTCCTTGCTGGCATCCGTTGGTTCGACTGCACCGTTCGTTGGATTATTCGGGACCGTTATCGGGATTTTGCGCGCCCTGATCAAGATCAGCCTGGAAGGGGATGCGTCTATTGACAAAGTGGCAGGCCCCGTTGGGGAAGCCTTGATCATGACGGCCATTGGTCTTGCTGTCGCTGTTCCCGCCGTGCTTGGTTATAACTGGCTGATCCGCCGTAACAAAGTTGCGATGGAAGGTTTGACCGCTTTTGCTAATGAAATCGAAACCTATATTGTCTCCGGCGCTCGCATGGCAAAATTACAGGCTAATAATTCTGCCTCTGCATCCAAAACAAGCGGCACAAAGACTTAAGAGCAGCAAGGTAGATAAAGCACTGGGCGAGGGAGAGGGAAGCAGCCGACAGTTTAGTCGATTGTTTGATAGCTGTTTCCCAAGCCGTCCCGACGCCCATGCAGTTCGTGTAACCACTTAAAGGAGTTCAAGGATGGCTATGAATGTAGGTACACCGGGAGATGAGGACGATTTCAACGCGACGATTAACACCACACCGTTGGTGGACATCATGCTTGTGCTGCTGATCATCTTTCTCATCACGGTTCCGGTGGCAATCAAATCGGCTCCGGTCGAGCTTCCGCAAGTGAATAATATTCCGCTTCAAACTAAACGTGAGAATATTGTTATCGCTGTGGATAAGGAAGGCCTGGTCTATTGGAACGCTACTTTGATCACTGGCGGGCGGCTGGAAATGGAAAACCGCGTCAAGGAACGTGTTTTGCAGGCCGTCAAGGATGGGACACCTTTCCCGGAAGTGCATATTCGTGCTGATCGGGCGGTAAAATACCAGTATGTCGGAGGGGTGATCTATGCAGTGCAACGAATGGGGATACAAAAGGTCGGCTTTATTTCACTGCCTGATAAGGGCAGCAGGTAAACAGTTAGCCGACAGATAGAAGGAGATATCGCATGGGAATGAATGTAGGGAGTGGCGGTGATGATGAAGTAATGGTGGATATCAACACCACGCCCCTGATTGACGTGATGCTTGTTTTGCTAATTATCTTCATTATCACACTGCCACCGCAAACGCATGCAACGAAGATCGACCTGCCGCAAAATCAGGAGGACCAAGAGCCGCCGACCGTCGATCCGGTGATCAATCAGATCTATATAGATTTTGACAACACCTTGTTGTGGAATAGCGAGGAAGTTTCAGGTGTGACGCTTCGGGAAAATCTGGCTGCTTCTTATGCAGACGGAATGGCACAAGCCATTGCCGCAGGTGTGGCCAATGAAAACGACAGCGTCGAACAACGTGAAAGAGATGCGCTTCCCTATATGCCGGAAATTCATATCCAGCCGGACCAGCTAGCCATTTATGAAACCGTAGATAAAGTGATGGCGATGGTGCAGCAACAACGCTTGCAGAAAATGGCGATTGTCGGTAATGAGGCTTACGCCAACTAGGGCCTCAGGCAATAGTATTATATAGTTTGTTGTAGGAATGCATTGAGTACAGTGCTGGCGCATCTTCCTAGTTCTTGAGATGGAAGTGGTTGGCGTGATAGCTGCGCCATTTCTAAAAACTTCAGGGCTGTTTAGAGCTTGTGTGCTTACGATTCGACTTCGAATAATCCTGAGAAGAAGCCTTCGTAGGCTACGCGGACGTCATCCACAGCAAGATCGATCAGATCTGGGATGATCAACCGCGCACCGCCAGTTTTTCCCAAGACGACAGCGTCTATTCCCTCATTGCTGGCAGCTTGCATAAGCGATGCTCCTTCGGGGACTGCCAGGATGTACCGTCCCTGATCTTCCCCGAACAGGAAGGCGTGTGGCGGAAGTTTCCCAGGCAGTGCGTTTAGCTGAAACCCCATGTTGCTTGCAAGCGCCATCTCTGTAAGGGCGACAGCCAAGCCGCCGTCGGCAATATCGTGGACGCAATCCGCTTGACCTGTAGTGATCTGCTTGCGGACAAAATCCCCCAAATGTTTTTCCTGTTTTAAATTCACCGGTGGCGGCGGTCCCTCTTCGCGGCCGAGTATTTCGCGCAGGTATAGTGATTGTCCCAGGTGGCCCTGATTGTCTCCAAGCAGGACTAGGTCCCAGCCGTCACCGTAATGGGTCCTGGCGATATGATTGAGATTCGCAATCAGGCCTATACCTCCTATCCCAGGTGTGGGTAGAATGGCTTCGCCTTCTGTTTCATTATACAGGCTTACGTTTCCAGAAACGATGGGGAAGTCCAGCTTTTCGCAGGATTCGGCCATCCCTTCGATACAGCCGACAAATTGGCCCATGATTTCAGGCCGCTCTGGATTACCGAAGTTCAGACAATCGGTCGCTGCAAGGGGCATTGCTCCTACGGCACTGAGATTCCGCCAACATTCTGCTATGGCCTGCTTGCCGCCTTCTGCAGGGTCGGCGTAACAATATCGGGGTGTGCAATCGGTACTCATCGCCAGTCCGCGATTGCTTTTGTCGATCCGAACGATGCCGGCATTGCCGCCGGGTATCTGTACCGTATTGGCCATGACCGTCGAATCATATTGTCGCCAAATCCAGGCACGCGATGCGATATCCGGGCATCCCATCAACAAGATCAGGCTTTTATTATAATCATCGGGTTCACGAACGTCTGAAATAGGCAAGGGGGCAGGCTTTGCTGTTGCTGTCCAAGAGCGGTGGACCTCTGGTGCACCGTCGCTTAAGATATCGAGTGGAATGTCGGTGACGACTTCTCCCTTCCATGTCAGTGTCAGGCGATTGCTGTCTGTCAACTTGCCGATAATGGCAAAATCAAGTCCCCATTTTTGGAAGATCGCCTCGGCACTGGCTCTGGAATCCGGATTCAGGACCATCAACATCCGCTCCTGCGATTCCGAAAGCATCATTTCATAAGGGATCATGCCGACCTCACGGCAGGGAACAGCATCCATATTCAAGGAGATTCCAACACCGCCTTTGGACGCCATTTCCACCGAAGAAGATGTCAGGCCAGCTGCGCCCATATCCTGGATTGCAATGATCGCATCGGTCGCCATCAATTCCAGGCATGCCTCAATTAAGCGCTTTTCGGTAAACGGATCCCCAACCTGAACCGTGGGGCGCTTCGATTCGCTTTCTTCATCAAATTCAGCGGATGCCATTGTTGCGCCATGGATTCCGTCGCGCCCGGTCTTGGATCCGACATAGACCACAGGGTTGCCAACGCCTGCAGCGGCAGATGTGAAAATCTTGTCTGTGCGTGCGATGCCGACGGTCATTGCATTGACAAGAATATTACCATTGTAGGAGCTGTGGAAATTGACCTCCCCGCCAATAGTGGGGACTCCGACGCAATTGCCATAGCCGCCGATCCCGGCGACGACCCCTGAAATCAGGTGCTTCATTTTGGGGGCGTCTGGTTCACCAAAGCGCAAGGCATTCAAGTTGGCGATCGGGCGTGCCCCCATGGTAAAGACATCGCGCAAGATCCCCCCGACTCCGGTCGCAGCTCCCTGATAGGGCTCAATGAAACTTGGATGGTTGTGGCTTTCCATCTTGAATATTGCGGCCCATCCTTCTCCGATATCAATTGCGCCTGCGTTCTCGCCCGGTCCGTGAATGACCCAGGGAGCAGTAGTTGGAAGCTTCTTAAGATGCTCTTTGGAGGATTTGTAGGAACAATGTTCGGACCACATCACGGAAAAGATACCAAGCTCGCAGTGGTTAGGCGGCCGCTTCAGGGCATCGACGATAAAGCGGTACTCATCCTCGCTTAAGCCTTGCTGCAGGGCTTGCTCAAGCCCCCGCTGTTTATCTTTTTGCTGTTCGGTCTTTTCCATATGCGATTGGCTCCAAAAAACGCCCGGCAGGACTTTCTTTACCAGCCTTGGACTGTAAGTACAATGAGACATATCGACTGGTATTAGTAACAAGGCACAGGTAATATTGTCGTTTTGAATTGCCTGTTCCCATGCTATAAAATCTTATGTCCTTATTATCCAGTTCCTATTCTGATCATAAAAAAAACTACCGCTTGTCACCGGAGTTGATCCTTGGGATCGGTGCATTGATCGTCGGAATCGCTGTATTCTATCTGATTTTGGCGCAGGATTTTACCACCGAAGAAAGTGTTAAAACAGGATCGATCCTGATCGTTTCCACGGGCTTGCTGATCCTGGCCTTTCTGGTCAGTATTGCCTTCCGCCTGCGTCAGATTATTCGTGATTTTCGAACGCGTCAACCCGGCGCACGTCTGCGGTTATGGCTGGTTGCGATCTTCAGCCTGATCGCGATTGTGCCAAGTTTGCTTATGGCAGGCTTTTCGTCCACTTTGTTTGAATTCGGACTGCAGTTCTGGCTGTCTCACCATGTACGTGAATCGCTTGATACGGCTCATATCGTGGCTGAACGCTATGTCGTTGAAAAAAAGATTACGATTCGTGAAGACACCGAAGCGATGGCGTATGACCTGTCTGTAGAATTTTCAAAACTGAACAATCCAAAACATCTTACACAATATATACAGTTTCAAGCAGATGCGCGGCAGTTGACATCGGCACTGTTGGTACGGGAAGCAAAGGAAGCGGGACCGTTGGTTGTCCTGGCACGGTTACGGACCACTGCCCCTGTTGACACCCTGATCGTCGCTGATGATTTGAAGCGGGTAAAAAAGGGGGGCGTTGTTCTCAAAGCGGGATTGCGGGGAAATGACGGTCGCGTCGAAGCTCTGGTCCGATTGCCGGACATTCCCGGTGAGTCTCCGTTTTTTCTTTATACCAATTTGAAAGTTGCGCCGGATGTCCTGCTGCAGGTTGCGCGGACACAACATGCTTTGTCGGAATATGAACGGATTGATTTGACTCGGAACAGGCTGCAAAGCCGGTTTATGGTGGCGCTTGTAGCATGCGCTTTGTTGATCCTGACAGCTGCGATCTGGTTCGCTCTATGGATTGCAAATCGCCTGGCAGCTCCGGTCTCGCGCTTTATTGCCACGGCGCAGCGCGTAGGTGCGGGCGATCTGAAAGCGCGCGTCAATCTTGATAAAGGCCCCGATGAGTTGGTCTCTTTAGAGCAAGCGTTCAATCAGATGATTAGCGATCTGTCGGTGAAAACCGGAAATTTGCTTGAAGCAAACGAAAAGCTGGATAATCGTCGCCGGTTTACAGAAGCGGTATTGTCCGGTGTATCGGCTGGGATCCTGGGATTGAATATCCGGGGAGAGATCACCTTGTGCAACCCGCAGGCGGAAAAACTTTTGGAAAAGGAAGGTCATTTGCATGGCCGTAACATCGAAGAGATTTTTCCAGGCCTTGGAGAAGTCATGGATTGCCTACTAGAAGGCCATGCGATGCAATATCCGATAACGATTGAGCGTTACCGCGGCGCTCAGACGTTCCTGGTCTATATGGGTGCGGTCGGCGATCAGGCAAAAGAAGGGTTTGTAGTAAGCTTTGATGATAGAACGGAACAAATCACGCACCAGCGTCGTGCTGCATGGTCCGATGTTGCGCGTCGCATTGCCCATGAAATAAAGAATCCCCTTACGCCGATTCAGCTGTCTGCCGAGAGACTGAAACGCAAATATATCAAGGAAATTTCCACAGACCCCGAAGTCTTCACAGCCTGTACAGACACCATCATCCGCCAGGTCGGAGATCTGAAACATATGGTTGATGAATTTTCCTTGTTCGCCAGAATGCCGCGACCTAAATATGCGCAGGAGCCGATTGGAGAAGTCTTGCAGCAGCTTGTCTTGCTGTTGCAGACAGCGCACCCGGATGTCCAATACCATCTTGATATTCCTCAAGAGCTGGACGCGCTAGTCTGTGACAGGCAACAGATAGAGCAAGCCTTGGGTAATGTTTTGAAAAACGCTTTTGAATCCTGTCTTGCAGCAAAAGCAGATCCGGCAGTAATCTCCATCACCCTGGCCCAGAGCGAAACGCTGCTGGAGATCTGTATTTCTGACAATGGAATCGGTATTCAGAAAGGAATGGTACAGAAAGTAACTGAGCCTTATGTTACAACCCGGGTACGGGGGACCGGGCTTGGGCTTGCAATCGCCAAGCGAATCGTTGAGGATCATCACGGGACGATTACGGTAAAAAATCGCCAGGAGAAAGGGGTTATGGTTACGATGCAATTTCAACGACAGGAGTTGGAGCGAGCTTATGGCTCTTGATATCCTGGTTGTTGAAGACGAAAAAGATATCCGTGAGCAGATCTGCGGAATCCTGACAGACGAAGGCCATGATGTTCGTGGCTCAGCCAATAGCGACGAAGTTCTGGAAGCGCTTGCGGAACGTCGACCGTCAATGATGTTTCTTGATATCTGGCTGTTGGGGAGCAAGATGGATGGCCTGGAACTTCTTAGTCTGATCAAGGAAAGAGACTCCAGCCTGCCGGTGATTGTCATTTCCGGTCATGGCAATGTTGAGACTGCAGTCTCGGCGATCAAACGTGGGGCTTTGGACTATATCGAAAAACCATTCAAGGCAGAGCAGTTGCTGCATACCGTACAGAGGGTCCAAGAATCGGATCGCTTGCGCCGTGAAAATACGGACCTTCGCGAAAAGATGGGCTATGGCGACGACCTGACAGGATCGTCAGCAGCCATCAGTAATATTCGTAACATCCTTCATAAAGTTGCAAATACGACCAGTCGAATCATGATTAATGGTCCTGCGGGGTCTGGTAAGGAACTTGCCGCACGACTGATTCACAAAATTTCCGATCGGCGGGATAATCCATTCATTCCAGTCAATCCGGTGAATATAAGCCCAAACAAAATCGACGAAGCCCTGTTCGGAGTTGAACGAAATACCGACGTGATCTGTCCTGGCTATTTTGAAATGGCCCATGGCGGGGTCCTGTTTTTGGATGAGGTCTCTGACCTCCCGCTATCGACTCAGGGCCGGCTAATGCAGGTTCTGACGGATCAGAATTTTTATCGGATCGGTGGGGCCAGGCCGGTAAAAGTCAACGTGCGGATAATCAGCGCTTCAACGCAATCCCTGGAAGATGAAGTTGATCAGGGACGACTTCGCGAGGACTTGTATTTTCGCCTCAATGTAGTGCCGATTATGATGCCGGCGCTAAAGGATCGGCGTGAAGATATCCCGGACATGGCGAATTTATTTCTGAAGCGCTATTGCGCCCAGCAAGGCAAGAAGGAGATTTTCTTCACTCAGGATGCGCTGGCTGCACTACAGGCTTACGACTGGCCTGGCAATGCTCGACAATTGCGTAATGTCATTGAGCGGACGTTGATTATGTCATCGGGTGGTGAGATTGCCGAGATCAGCTTTGATATGCTGGCGCCGGAGATTACCGCTGTGCCGGATCGCTTGAAGGGATCTGGTCTGTCAGGCAATATGATGACTGCTCCCCTGCGGCAGGCACGGGAAGATTTTGAACGCGAATATCTGAAGATGCAGATCAAGCGTTTTTCAGGAAATATATCCAAAACGGCACAGTTTGTCGGGATGGAACGATCGGCGCTGCATCGGAAACTTAAGGCTCTGGGGCTTACGAATTCCAATGGCTGAGATAAAAGCTTTTCACCAGACGTCGCTTGTAAATTCGGACATTATTGAAAGAAACCGGGTTTAAGGTTCAAAGAATATAGCGGCGCAAGTCGGTATTGACTGCAAGGCTTGCGAGCTGCTCATCAACGAAGCCCTGATCGATACTGATTGTTTCTCCCGATCGGTCCGCTGCTGTAAAGCTGATATCCTCCAGAAGTTTCTCCATCAAGGTTTGTAGTCTGCGTGCCCCAATATTTTCAACCGATTCGTTGACTTCCTCTGCAAGCTCCGCAAGACGATTGATTGCGCTATCGTGAAA
>Ga0056124_1000517_pt1 | contig 12420 bp, 4 predicted proteins | sample WorMetHEROISLAND_2_FD_70069 | JGI IMG/M metagenome (GOLD analysis project Ga0056124, IMG submission 70069) | Marine gutless worms symbiont microbial communities from Max Planck institute for Marine Microbiology, Germany - Olavius sp. 4 HERON ISLAND | ecosystem: Host-associated > Annelida >... | reverse complement strand
GCCTCGATCCTCGCGCCTACGGCGCTCGACCTCGGCCTCAGGGGCGACTGCCTAAAATTCGGGCAAATTTGGTCTTGCCCCCCCCAAATGAACCATGACCGGTACGCCTATGTAGCAGGGTGCATTAATCTAATAGGTTAAAAATACAGCATAGTTAGGTCTGTATAAAATTGTACAACAAAAACCTAGAATTTGGAATTTTGGTCTTTTGGGGTTTTTTAAAACCTAGGTATTTCAAACCAATTTTCCAGCGCTGAGCAGAGATCTAAGCATTGCTACACGTAATCACAACATCTGATCACAGAAACGTGAAACATCAGAAAACTGGATTTTTATCCTGTATAACCTCAAGAGACTGTGTACTACGAGAACGTGTTGAAAGTTGAGAAGAGCTGCGCAAATACGTTGAATGCGGCCCGTTCTCCAATTTATACAAGCGAACGGGATCAGATCCCATCCTTTCTGTCAATGCTTTAGAACCAGGTCAGGTCAAATCAGGCTGATCTAGGTCATGTCAACCTTTAAGACAACATACTCGTGGCCAAAGAGCTGTTGTCAAACATTAATCACGGCAACAGGCACGCAACAAGACAATACACCAATAATATTCTACACCTAAATGAACACAGAATAACTTACAAACTCGCACTCATTGCTGTATCGCCAAGCAACATTTACAGATAAAAAGCTACACAAATACAACCAATTTGCTTGTCGTGACAACGTCCAGTGGCTTATTCGAACTGCTCAGTGACATCAAAAGCACGCAGACACAACAGCATTCCTGGCGTCTACCTTTGACCGTAGATCGTATTGACTCCATTGTAACATAAGTTTCACCTACACTGGGCCAGTTTTGTAGAAAATGTTTATTCTGAATAAAATAAAAGAATCAACCAGAAGCGATTAGTGATCTAAAACCTCCACCCCGAATAGTGCTGCCACCTGGCAAACACAACAACATGTCAGTTTACACTATATCTCTTAATGGTGAAAAATCCCAGATGATCCAGAATCCAGACAAGAATCCAGATTATCACCGAAACGTAATCAATTACCTTCTTGGGCAAAGCCCAACCCCTCCAAAAATCTCATTAACCTCTGCCGTTCTTCCGCATACATAAGAGCTGGAAATCAACCATCAATCCACTACAGCTTCCAGGTTTTCTCAGCTGATTGTCAACATCGTGCATCGGTTCATAACTGGCGCTAAGCTAAGATCGGCGTTCAACACTAGAATGAACCACAATCTAAACAGAACATATGACCAGTTACAATCACCAGTTTCACGCAAACGATTGGGAATACAGTCTTTGTATGTCTGGTCTGGTGTTTTTACGGGTTTAATCCGGCCACTGGCCGCAGCACAAAGACGCTTCTCATACTGTGTGAAATGCCGGGCTTCCACGTGCTCAACACTGGGCTACTGCTTCGCAAACTATTTCAGTGTTTATCCCGAATAAAATAAAAAGATAGTTAATAATCATTTCATAAGAGCCATAAGTCCTACCTTTCACTGCAGCTTTCCAACTGTTTCACGCACGAAAACCATCGTTTGATTCGAATGCATTTCATCTAAACAAAAAACAATTTCTTGTCATTTTAATACACTTTTTACGATGGTTTCTAATAGTATACTTTACAGACTGCAATTCGCACAGGTCCTTATCTTTATTTCTGTACTACATCATTCAGCCCACTACGCAGCAACTTTGTTCTATCAGCTATTAGGCGTTTGCGTAATGGTATTGGCAATTTTAGCTTTGGCTCATTCGTTGCAAAAGCCTCCGTGCAAGTTTGGTTCATAAATGAAAGATACGCAAGCCATTTTACACAACGTAAAAATGTTGCAAAAAATATGTGCAAATCTTTTACATTTTTAGCATCTTGAAGGCGTGGCTTCATGTAAAATAAAACTTTTGCACAAATGCTTTAGTTTACCACTTATGGTCAGTTTAATTCAGTTTTTTTTCTGAAAAGAACTGAATCGACTTTTAGCTTTCCCCAGCAACTGGTTTCGCTTACAGGCCAAAGCTGAAATGCAAATGATGACTCATGAGATCATAAATCCATTGTCATAACTACAGCTGCAGAAACTGCAGTCATGTTGCCATGGTAATGTAATATACACTGAAGCAAACGACAATACCGACATATAAACATTATCATAAGGAAAATAACAAACATAAAAAGTAAACAGCTGGCAATGCTAGCTACAACAGACACAGAAGCAATCTAGTCTTTCAACAGTGTACAAACAATAGGCTTGTTATATTATACAAATATACATGAACAATGTACTTTGGCAACTCACTACTTGCACTGAACTCTTTACTTCCTTACTTAGAATGACTTTATTTCATGACCTCCTTTGTCCTCCTATCTCTCACCACGGTGTCTGCCGTGTCGCAACCGCCCACAATGTCAATCCAGTCAAGCCTGATGACTGGAATGCATCTGGTGTCTGTTTATCACATGCACATCCCACGCAAAACACAGCGTCAACCAGTCATGAAATAAGCACACTTGATCATGGTCTGAGGTGTAATATGCCTCGTTACACTTACATTACACACTCCAGACCACGATGAAACACAAACTTACATATTCTACTAAATTCTGATTCTTTAGGGCTGTTACATTATGAATTTTAAACACATTTAATCCAGAACTAGTCTGTTAAAATCCATTCATGTTACTGTTAAAAAATACTGTACAATGTGATAAATTAACGTATCTAACACCAACTCGGATAATCATGAAAAGCTGTGTTTAAACACCAAAGCCAGACCTCGTAGTTAAAGGAAGTGAAACAAATCTGAAAAAATGAAAAACTTTATTATGTGATTCTACACGAAATTTAACAGTAACTGAAGCAAAATTTCAACAAATTTACAGAAAAATGATGACGATGGGATTTAAAGGCACACAACGATATTCTCCTGAGATACACATACAATAACGACACGCAGACAATCAAGTTACTTGTTATCACTTCTATTCCTTGTAATTATTTTTGCAATAAACTGGTTTTGTGGTAGGTTTCTGCCTGTGTGTTACTAAAGACCCCACAATCAGGTGGTATTAAGTAATCAGGTAAAATAGAGCTTTACTTACTAATAAACACAGATCGTTTCAAATGTGATCCGTAGCCGTTGACCATTTCTCCTTACCACAGCAGATATCACAAGTCAGAAAACTGCTCAGTGACTGTGTCAGGCTATTTGTCACCAAAGCTTTTAGTTCCATCAGTGGCAAGTCGGCTGAGAATGGAACCACATAGATTAACAGTAAAGGATGCGAGTGCAACTGGCAACGACAAACAACCGAGAAAAGATTGTTAGCTGTCATTTGAGAATGGATTATATGCAACGCAACTGCAGTGAACAGTGAACACACGTCAACACACAGACAGGTAAATGAGCTAAGAGATTTCCTACAAGTATGGGATGGCAGAATACTGACACTGGGTTAGACAGACGTACACAGCTTATCAACTCAGTGATAGTTACGCATCAACCACACAGCAGCACTTAGATTAGTCACAGACTAACAGTTAGCTTCAAGCCACTAACGTTCCGGCGGCGCTATGCTACGACGCTGCGTTAATAAAAACCCTGACGGTGCAGAGCGAGCGACACACGACTATATTCTAAACTATATTCCGACGCATGTTACAGCGGCACTAAAACGGACAGTTTTACACTGCACTGTGACGTGATGAAAACAGCACAGACACTTATCAACGTAGTAAATGCAATAAATACAAAAATGCAGAGCGACACCAACATAATGTTAATGATAAAAACCTCTTTCTGCTAATATTATACAAAGTATATAATATAACGGCCTACCTGTATGAGTTTTGGCGGGCAACAATAAAAGGTGGTATGAATAAGCAGGTTTGTCTGTGAATAACGCAATCAACGATGGTTCTCAGAACCACAATAATAACTCTGCTTATACACATCAGCTTGGGCCCAATTTACAAAACTTCCTAAAAATTTTCAAGATTTTCCTCAGAAGTTCTTTCTAACCCAGCAACTCAACGCATAGGGTTTTCTAAAGTTTTTTGAAAGTTTAAGTTTTTCTTACAATTTTTTGGTAAATCACACTTTTTCATTAACATTTCTGTAAATCTAATTTGGTCCAACTTATCCTAAAGCTTCAGTTATGAACTGTTGTAAATGGGGCCCCAGGTCTATACTCTATGCAACCACTGTGTCCAAATAGCGGCAGCCGTCGACCAAGCAAAGTATGATTAAGTGGGTTTGTGGACTGCACATGCACAAATGGTGGTCAGAAGTGATTCGAGAGCCTCGTTTTCATCCCCCACAGCCTCGTTCTCACCCCTGCTGCCGGTGTTCCAACTGCTAGGAAGCTCGTAGCCATTCAGAGTGCTCAGTGCCGGTGCACCAGTGCTGAGAACGTGCAGCAGGCAGGCGAGTGGGCGTGGCGCCGAGTCACTGGACAGAGGTCCACTCATTGGCTGTCGACTGACGACGATTGAGCGCAGTCGCGGCAGTGAGACGTCGCCGAGACACAAGCCGCGACACTGCGACACGTCGAGGTGCTCCAGCGTCGGAGAACGGATCGTGTAAGACTGCAGGCCGTTACCACTCGGCGACCAGATCTCAAGGCACAGAGTCCGCAGCGCCGGCGCTGAGGAGACCACCTGCTCCACGAAGTACGGGTCAACGCTCTGCATCCAGAAGTACTGGTGCAGGGTCAGCGCCTCCAGCTGACGCAGGCGCGACAACGTCCGCACCGAACGCTCCGACCAATCAAACGGCAGCGTCAGGCGCCGAATGTTGGGCGCAAACGTGACGAGCATTTCAAAGAACTTGACAAAGAGACGCTGGCGATGTCGATGTTGATAGACAAGATCATAGTAATCACCCGTTGACCAGGTCGCGTTACAGCCCAGACTGAAAGCAACCGGCTTCATCGGCGTCTCCTTCCAGTTGAGATCAACATCCACGAGCTCCTGGCATCGAGCTGTGTGCACAAGACCCTGAAACACAAGCAGACACCGAACGTGTACATTAAATAAGACCATAACAGACAGGTAGACATCGAATGCACAGATAACGAACGTACATTAAACAAGACAGGTAGACACTGAAAGTATAAACAAAAACCTGACATGCATGCAGATACTAAATGTGCATTGACTAGTGCAATGAAACAGGAAACAGAAAAGCATCAGCCATGTGTTGCTCGACTGCTCTGAGATATTATTGAGGTAAGACTAGTGAAAAAACATAAAAATATGATGATACAAGTACAATATGCTGAATAATCCAATGTGAAGTTGCCGATATAAACAGATGAAGCAAAAGTGGAGTAGATGACACTTTGGAGATGGGGTCTTAACCCTGCTAACACTCAAAACAGAAATAATGACATTATTATTATAATTACTATTTTTTAATACCCCCAGTAGGAAAGATCCCGGGGGTTAAAAACAAAAGTTAAAACCAAGTTAGCTGGAGATGTTATATATCATAAGTTACATATTATTAATATAATATAACATTATTATTATTATTATTATGGAACATATCAAACATTTCACACATAAAATAGAGTAATAAAATAACAGGTACTGAAACCATGAATGAAACTAACTCACCAATGCGTAAAGCATGCTTAGCCATGCTAAGTCACGCTATTTAAAGAAAGAGAACATTTAGCGCCTCAGAAGTCAATCGACATACTTGCACTACACAAATTTAATCAGTGACGTAGCAGGACCTTTGGCCGCCAAGGGCGGTGGTCAAATTTGCCGCCCGTTCGTCTTAGGTTTTTGAAACTGGAGAGCCTGTTTAAAGCATAAGTCTCACGTAATGTCAACAGTAACATTAGTATCCTAGTCAGGGCTGGATTTAGGGGAGGGGGCAGGGGGCCCGGGCCCCAGGCCTCCCACCAACAGGGGGCCTCCCACCAAAGCCCTCAATTTTTTTGGCTAATGATAGATGTCTCCCTTGTTATTCTAATAGAGGACTTTGAAATCAATGAAAACTGACTCAAAACTTAACCAGTCAGTGCATGCCACTCAGTGGCCTAAGCCAGTTTCCATTCAATTCAAGTTAATCAACTGCAAAAACTAGCACAAAGGATGCACCCAAACTCGCCTTTTTGAGCTCAAAAATCGAAAAATTTTCTGGGCAGGGGGCACAGCCCCCTCCCCAGACCCCTCTCCGTGGGGAGGGGGACACCCCTCCCCACACCCTACCCCACTCAGCGCCTTCGGCCTCAGGGGCGACTGCCACGGGTCTTATTGGCTCCTAGCGACGCCCCTGTTACAGAGATCGACCCATAATTAGGCTGGGCCCCAGGCCTCCCACCAGCTAAATCCGGCCCTGTAATAATCTACAAGGCAACTAGCAAGAACATTAGTAAAAACGTTACGACCTACGTGCGTGAGCTTAGTATGCTGGCCTATAGTCTATACTTGAAGGACTAATTATTTTTGAAAAAAAAATCAGTGAAACAAGCTGATTATTATGATCGTTCACACACTTTTCAACTTTGCTTTCGTTTCTTTTTTTTATATTAGTTGACAGCACGTAGACTTTATTTAACAGTTTTATGTTAGGTCTATACCGTTTTTTTTCGATGCAGAAAAGTCTTGGTCTTGGTCTTGGTTTTGACAAAGTATTGTATGCGTCACTGGTGATAAACTGGCATAATGAATATATCTCTAGCTGACGTGACGCGCCGTCTGTTCATTTTCAGCGATATACTTCGTTGCAGCCATCTCAGATCTGTGACCAGGTGACGCTAAATCTTAGCTAGAAACAAAAAGTTGTTCATAATCCCCACGCATTATTTTTCACTGGCCTATATACTTGATAACGTTTGACATTTGAGTAGCCTATGTCCTACAGATATAAACGGCTTAACAATGAATTTGTCGTGAACGTCTTGAATGTACAGTACACGTCTTATAGGCTATAGGAAGGTAGAGGTATTGTAAAGGTTTGGGCATTTTCTATAGCGTTGCATGCTTACATGTGTCGACTCGAGAGTGACCAGAAGCGCTGTGTCCTTTAGGGTCTCGGAAGTGGCAGCTGATTGGCATGAAGTAATGATATCGCAGCTCGTTATACAGCTATTCACTGTCCATGCTAACAGATGTTTGTCACACGGTATGAAAAGACAGAACGAATGTATCATTCCCACGCGGCTTTGCTTATTAAACTTTTCATAGCAATCGCCTTTGGTTATCAGTCGCTAATAAGTATAGGCTAACGCAGCTTTCGCCTTACGCGGCACCTACCATGCAGAATCAATTGGCCTACGTGCGAAAACCTAAAACGCAACACCTTGTTTTAGTTTTTATCGCATCATATCTCTCATGACATTAAGATAATGAGTTCAAAACTGTTCTAGAGTTTTTACCGTTTTGTTGATTTGGTTTTAGTTTTCTCACGTGTAGGTGCTGCAAAAATTGCACTCGCATTGCTTTGCAGAGATTTTTGTTAGTGTAAAACATTTTAGACAACAAAAATTACAGCCAAGTACTATAATAATGTACTATATAAGTACATTTCTGTCTTTTCGTTTTACCATTTTTCAGTGACACGTACTGCTTCGTGTGTGTTACCGCGGGACGTGTTATTTTTAGGCTTAACAATGGATCAAAGTACGTTTGACGGCCGGGCTCCGCCCAGACTCACTGGAAGCCTTGCAATATTCAGGGAGGACGTGGAGGTATAGAGCCCCAAGCCGTAGTCTATAGCTGAATCTGCCGCCTCATTGTGTCCGCCAAGAATAAAGATATTCGAACTGTTTTTTTTCTTTCACAGTAAAAAGAAATCGCAGAACGAGTCGTTAAGACCTATATACCGTGTACTAATAGCTGTTTTGATCAAGCCCGTATATATAGCGACTGGCTTGAGCCTTGAGGTTAAATCGCTAAGCCGCTAAACCAGCTATACTTAGGTCGACAGCTCACACGTACGTATGCACTTCTGGCGTATTTTTATCTGTGCCGCAGCACTGGGTTTTAAGAAGTCTATCAGCTCCTAATTTAATGACTGCAAAATCTGCAGGATTCGTTGGTCTCTGATCGCTGGTTTTTTTTCAATTCAATATTACATTTTATGGCAATAGGCCTAAGTGTTTTATTAGACCTTTCTGTACCCGTCCCGGAGCACATCCTGTGTTGTTTATCAGTGATGTATTTGTGTCATGTGTATTGTGTTCCCCTGCAAATCAGTTGATTGACTGATCAATTAATTAATGAGTGATGTTTTTGGCACCGCCTAGCGATGGCGGAGGCATAACAATGTTAACGTTGAGCGATGGGGTTTGGAGGTGAAGGTCACTTGGCAGAAAGAAGTACAACCCAAAATCCAGTAGGCTATACGTCGATCTGTTGTGAACTTGTTGTACAACAAGCTGTACAGCAAACCGTACAACATCTTGTCGTGTGAGCAGGGGCGGATCCAGGGGGTGTCCAGGGTGTCCGGACACCCGCCCTTTTGATTAGGGTGCCCTTTTTGAAAGTTACGGTGTCAATAAATATCACCGGGAATGCATAAAACTCACCATTTTGATATAAGAAATACCAAAATTTTCTGAGGAGGGGGCACAGGCCCCTCCCAGACCCTACCCTCTCGGCGCCTTCGACGCTCGCTCGACCTCCGGTGCCCCTTTCATATGAATTGGACACCCGCCCTTGTAGAATCCTAGATCCGCCCCTGGTGAGAACGTTGCGGGTTTGCTGTATACAGCTTGTTGTAGGCTTACGACGTGTTGCACAACAGATCCGCAACAGGTCGAAGTAAAGGGGTTGACAAAGCGACGGAACTGAACTGAACCGAACTGCCAGTTCGAGTGGCGCAACTGCCAGTTCAGTTCAGTTCCGTTCAGTTCTGTCGCTAGGTCTATACACTATACTATATCTATACACCCATTACGTGGCGTTTCGGTTTCACTTCAGCTGCAGGGCTTGTTTGTGCATTGCAGCGCTGTGCGTGTTGCTGCAAGCGGTGGAGTTGACGCGAACTGGCGCCGCTACTCGGAGTTACTGTGAATGCCGTCGCTGTGGAGCCCCGATGTGCCGTCAGGTCTGTCACCTCGACTGCCTAAGCTGCTGTAAGTGCTGCGTGTACTTCGACCTACGCGTGGGCCGCCGATCCGCTGCACCCAAGACCGATGGCGCCGCCACCGTCATCAGCAACCGCGCCACCAAAGTCCACGGTCCGCATCAACGCAAGCCTACAGCAGTTACTGGTCCTGCGGCTGCAGAACGCAGCAGCAGACGTTCACGGCGCGGATTGTCCACATCGACGATGCTGTCACTGTTGCTGTTGTCCGTCACTCGAGATGGGCCGCCGCATCTCACGTCGTGCAGTGATGCCGTTCGTGATCTGCCCATCACTTCGCCGCCTCGTGATTCGTTCAGCGTAAATCGCGGAGTACTACCGTAAAGCTGTCACGTGGGACACACACATCGATCTCTTTGTTTTCTTTTCTGAAATCCACGATTTGTCTGAGTTTGTTTCTTGCGAGATTGCAAATTACAGAAAAACAAGCACTTTACCTGCTAATGTTTCCTACGGTTATGTGGATATAGGCTAAAGAACCCATTGCAACGCCGTCAAATTCTCAGATGAGTTCTGTCGTATTGCAAGACAATCTCCCAGCTCCGTATCGTCAATAATATTGTTTCTTCTCTTCAGAAATACTATAATTTCGAACGCTCGAATGCATTTAGTGTAGCCTATATGAGCCTTTGTCGATTCGCTGTTGATGATTTTTATAGCGATCGAGTGCCATACGAAACCGAAATCCACCGGATTTGCTATTTCACACGCTCTCTTTACAAACACATTATTCACCGTGAACAAAGACAATAAAGCTACGAATTAACAGCAATAAGTAGGTACCTATAACAATAATAACGAATAACGATAAGACCGATAAAATTGTAGAAAAAAGTTACAACCCAACTATAGAGACAAACATTAGCCTGCATTCCACAACATTGTACAGTATAGGCCTGTACTGAGGACAAATGTCCGGTTACAAGACTATCTGATAGTGACGTTAGACGTCCACTATAGGCCTAACTGCTTTATTCAGCTGGCAGATGCACCGTAGAATTAACATCACAAGAGACAGGCATAAAAAGCTTTCAAGAACTGCCTAGGCTATATGTCATGATGAGTCGGAATTCATAAAAATTTAATCACGAAATACAGGCAGAGCGCTGCTGTGCATTAAAAAGTAGAACATGCAAAACTATCAAGCAATCGGACGTTTGGAGAAGAATTAGCACCGATCATTTCCCATCTGGACGTTTCCACACCGGACGTTTGCGGTTTGCCCCTCGGACATTTACCCCGCCCGAACATTTCCCCGTCAGTTTTCGAATTTGGACGGCCTATGACATTTCCCCCTCAGCCTGCAGCGAGACACAGAATTTATATACATAAATGTAAAAATTTGTAAACAAAGAAAATGTAAGCACTTGCAACAGCACAAGCACATTAGCATCTATAGTCAATGTGATGGTGGGAAGTATCACCTTTTCATGATTTTTGCTGTTTCCGACGTGTCAGTCACTGCACGTCGCCGTTAACAAGAATATAAACTGCTGTTTTGTACATTTCTAGAGCTTAATGCATATAGGCGTGCATTCCCTAGCTTAGCTCACTGTCACCGAAAAATCTCAACCACGCATCTGCTTTGAGCGTGGCCTCTGTGTGATTGGTGGTGCGCTAGCTGCTGCTGCTGCTGCTGCTGATGCTGCATAGGCTAGTAGGAACCCCGTGCAGCAGGATGCAGATACAACTTCATCTAGGTAGCTGGCTGAAGCTTCAGCCTCCAGGCTGCTGAGGCTAGAAGTAGACTGCAGCGGCTGGAGATGCCCAGCAGGCGGTGATTAGCAGTGAGTCGTAGCTCGTCGGTGTAATCGAAACTACGCGCATTTGCGAGTATTAAACTTGTATAATACTGTTTGTTTAATGTTTATTTTATGCCGAAGACGACGGAGTTTAGCGTTACGCTCACACCCAGTAGTCTGCTGATACCGTATCAGATGAGCTGATTCGAAAAGTAGATCGACGTAACGCTCAGCAGCTGAACAGTATACGCGTTCCTACACGCGTAACTATACAGTGCAGTGTACTTATTCGCTTTTCGGCGTGGTGCCTGTAGCTCTGTTTGACTGCTGGTTGAGTGAAGTTGTGTGGCCGCTGGACAATTCAACGAATGTAGAGTAACTCAGAAGTCTACTACCGTGGTGGTTATGCAGTAGATATACAGGCTTTAGGCCTAACATCAGTGGCGGACGCGTGTGTATCCTAGTCCTACCTGATTCAGTGTGAGTTGCCGTGCCGGTGCCGTAATGTTGACTAATTCTCGGTACCGCAGACTCACTCTGCTGCTGACGTGCGTCGTCGCTAATCTGCTCGTGAGTTTCTACGCCGTCGCCGCACTGCTGAGTCTGACCAGGTTGAGTGAGACAGACCAACGCTCCGACGACCGGCGGTCGCTGACGTCCACGCCGGGTACCTCCAGACACTCTCCGGTGACGCTGTGGACCGCTGGAGAAGTCAGAACTGGACGTCGATGGAGGTATGATAGGCTGACGTATCGCGGATACGTTCTGGAACCGCCAGACGCCTCCGAAGGACGCTACTGTGACGGTTTAGTGCCAGCAAATCAGACGGTTCTGATCCTCGTCTGTTCTGCCGTTGAGAACATCGATCGTAGGAAGGCGATCAGGTCGACCTGGGGCGACCGTTCACTGCTGGCGGCTGTCGGTGCCCGTCTGGTCTTCGTCGTGGCCCGCACGGACCCAGCACGCTCACCACCAGGCATCCAGCGGCGCGTGGTGGCCGAACACCGGCGCCAGGGTGATGTCGTCCAGGCCGACTTCATCGACAGCTACGTCAATCTGACGACGAAGACGTTGTCGGCGCTGCGCTGGGCGACGCGAGCGTGCCCGCGAGTGCGCTACGTGATGAAGTGCGACGACGACGTCTACGTGGACGTGGCGGCACTGACGCGGCGTCTGGAAGACGAACGAACAACACAGACATCAACGTTCGGCGTCGACGACGAGTCCGCCAGTGCGTTCATCATCGGCCAGGTCGTCGACGCGGCACGGCCGGTGCGCGACCGTCGCTCCAAGTGGTACACGCCCGTGTCGATCTACCCCGCTGAGTTCTACCCACCGTACACATCGGGCACCGGCTACGTCCTCGGTGCTTCGGTCCTACGTAGACTGGAAGCGCTGCTCGACGCCAAGGCAGGCGTTGTCCGTCCGTTCTGGCTGGAGGACGTCTTCGTCACCGGGATGCTGGCAGCCAGTCTACCGGACGTCCGGCTGATCCACGACGCGCGGTTCAACTTCCGGCCGACGCAGCGCGTGCGCGGGAAACGACATCGCCCTGGCAG
>Ga0056124_1000515_pt1 | contig 12433 bp, 11 predicted proteins | sample WorMetHEROISLAND_2_FD_70069 | JGI IMG/M metagenome (GOLD analysis project Ga0056124, IMG submission 70069) | Marine gutless worms symbiont microbial communities from Max Planck institute for Marine Microbiology, Germany - Olavius sp. 4 HERON ISLAND | ecosystem: Host-associated > Annelida >... | reverse complement strand
AAGTTAATCAACTGCAAAAAATAGCGCCAAAACTCGCCTATTTGAGCTCAAAAATCGAAAAATTTGCTGGGGAGGGGACCCCCTCCCCACACCCTACCCCTCTCAGCGCCTTCGGCGCCTCGATCCTCGCGCCTACGGCGCTCGACCTCGGCCTCAGGGGCGACTGCCTAAAATTTGGGCAAATTTGGTCTTGCCCCCCAAATGAACCATGACCGGTACGCCTATGAATACCCCATATTAGCTTACACCACGTGACGCGATTTGAACCAATCACAGCCGCATATTTCGATCAGAGGTATAACAACAGAATATAGTTACCAAGAAATTACAGTGATTTGAGAAGCAGATAAACTAAGAACAATATTGATAAGCTCAGTAATTCTTGACAAATGATGCAACTGACATCTGATGTAAGATTCTCATAGACGACAACTTCAAAGTTAAGCCCAATGAAGACGTGCTTCAGCTTTCGTATATCGACGTCTGTTCCTTCGCGTCTGCTTAATGTGACAGGAACAAAATCAGAATTGGCAATAATCACTGCACGGCCACGAGGCGTCCCATACCCAGCATTATAAGCATCCTGCAATCCATTCAGCAACAACAATACATACAGTTCACCGTGCAATCTATTGATGGCAAGTTAGCCATGTGAACAACAATCTCCAGAAAACTGTTTCCCCACAGTGACCTTGAGCAGATTACAACCGATCTGGGAACATAACATGGTCGGTCAAACTGTGTCTAGCATTCAACCGATCATCAACTAGGCACGTTATGGTCACGGACTTCCCAGTCTTCTTGCCACTCATGTTTAAAGTCCAGAGATTCCTTCGTGAGCCAAAGAAGACGCAATGGTTTATGACTACTGGCCAGTCATGTAGTCCTTGGGACCAAGGTCTTGGTCTCGAAACACCTCGAGGACAAAAATAAAGTCTTGCTCTTCATAAAAGTCTTAAAAATTTCAGGAACTTTTGCTAGCAACTACCATTAAATATTTTGACAGAAGTTAACTACTGGTAGTTATAGAGTCAAATAATAATTATGTTATTCTGGTCACCATCGAGTGGTATACTTTGTCACACCTGATCATATATTCTCTGATGAAAATTTTTAATCAGTGTGACATTAATATGCTGAAACACTTGAATTGATGATGAATGAAAAGTCTTGGTCTTGAAAAAGTCTTTGTCTTGGTCTTGAAAAACAAGTCTTGTTTATATGACTGTTAATCGTTAATTTGAAATATATCAACGATGGTTAACAACTACAGTAATAAAATGATGTTGGTGGTAGTAACAATTCATTGACTATACCAGTAAGAATTGCCTCATTTAATTGTAATGGCTTTGATGATGCTAAAATTTCATATGCTCGATCTGTATTATCTGACTGTGATATTCTGTTTCTGCAAGAACATTGGATGACGGATGATCAGCTAACAAAATATTTTATCCACATTCTAAGGCAAAAGTGCACAATATTGAACAGATTTGTGTGCTAATCACAGGCACACATAGCACTGGGTTAATGGCGACAGCTCGAGTCAATGAAAAGAGGCGAAATTCAAGCCCACTGCACTATCTAGACCATTTAACTGATTGTGAAAAAAATTGTTGCAGGGCATAACGTGCAAGAGACGACATCTATGCCAAAGTTTGCAGAAATCCCCATGAAGACTTCTTGGCAAGTGAATAAAATATATCGCATTTGCTTGGCAAACATTCAAAAACCTGACAAGCTGAAATAACACTGCAGAATTCTAAAAATTGATCCAACTTGAGTCAAATGGCACGTATGAACTGATTTTTCGATTCATGCGGTTCCAGTTGTCCTAATAATTTTCAATTCTAATTAACTGAACTCAGTAATGTTTGCCTTGTGTAAAGTGCACTGAACATGCATTGTATTTTACTATTTATTATGTGGCTTAAAAGTAAAAACAGCTGACAACCAATTTTTGATAAACCAAAAACTCAGTAAATAAAACGCTTTAAACTTTGCATTGCATTTATCACAAAGTTCTTTGCTTGTTTGTGCGTACCGGCGAAATTATAATACAGGCCCTATCGTTTGCATCAATAAAAATAGATGACAAGTTTTCAGGGAGAGTTTTATTCACGTCAGAAAAACACAGACTAAGAGAAACTTACACCACGCTCTACTTCAGAAAGCATTCTGGCTACATCTTCATCACTTGGCTCTTCATACTCTCCTACCAATGCAACGGTCACAAGTCAGACATGTACTTAACTGAAAACTGTAATACATCATTTACGTTATCAAATTCTACCATCATTTGTAATACTCAAGACAAGGGCTGAGCAGCTAACGCGAGACAAACACATTGATTTGTTGATCATGCTAATATTGGATTAATCTCACATTTAAGCACAAGTTGAAAACAACAGTCCATTTACATTACTTCATTTAGCTGCAGCTGAAAATAAGACACTTGCTATAAGTATATCAAGTGTTAGTTCATGGAGAAGGGGAACACAGTAAGGACTCAGACACATGCTGGTGGCATAGTAAGTGAAAACATAAGCTTACTAATATCTAGTCCATTTATAATGTTCTCTTTGTGTGAATGGTTGTGAGATTAACCACAAATTAATGTTTTAATTGCAAGATTAACAGACTGACTAGAAATTAACTCATTTGCAGGCTGCAGCCCTATTACCAACTATTTACTTCATTAAATATGAACAGTCAAGAATTTCTGATATAACATTAATTTTAGTATTTATCAAATGTCTATGACATTAGCAGTTTCTTGTACTATCCAATGTTAAACAACAACAATACCTGAACTAGCGTCTGCAGCAGATGGCTCCATTGTCATTACACTTACACACTGTGCAGCTGCTTCCACTGACTGGTCTTCTGAAACTAAACATGTCAAAACACAAATGAAGAACCACCTGTTACAGTCACCACGGCAGTATTGAGACTGCACTGAGATAACGTGCATAGTAAGCAAACAAGAAGCTTAGAGAACACGGTGTAAGCTTTGTGCTTTCATCTTATCTTCCTCATCATATCCTATCCTCGGAATTTGGCTTTTTTGAGTGTAGCTATACGTTGCATGTAGGATTTTTAGCCACCCTGCATGGCAACGGACACATGCGAGTCTACAAGAATAGCATCCACAGTCAATTGATGCCTCCTCGCGCGAACACCGTAGCACATATCCAAATAAACCTCACAGTGCCAGAAACTAGAGTCCCTGGCGAACATTTCTGTCGCTGACAGCACGGGAGTATCTTCATTCGTTGTACATAATAGCCCTCGGAGGCGAGGCATAAAATCTAGTCAAACCGACAACAAAAACCATGAATCAACTGAAGACAAAATTCAAGTCTAACAGTGATAACAATGACTGGCAAACCTTGAGTGCTTTCTGCAGCCATCTCTGTCGACGAAGTTTTGGTCTCATTTGTACTCTGCTCTGTACACGGGACAGGAATGCCCAGTTCACTGCTTGGAGCAGCTGATTCACTGCTTGGACAGGCCAGTTCACTGTGTGCAACTAGCTCGCCTTCAGAAGAACTGCCGCACTGCTCCGGCGCGGTAATTCCCTTATTCATAAGACAGACCAAATGATGTTGATTGTTTCTTGCTAGTGCTCCACAAAAGTTTCGGAAATTCTTTTCCGATCCTTTCTCCAGGTATCGCAATATCCACTCGTTGCGTTCACATTCATTACGTATATCCTATAATCACAAACTATTATTACAAATCGTCTTTCTCGAAGACGTAATTAAATGTAGGCTTGATATACTAAGTAGTAATCACATTAGACTTTAGACTGCATATGCTAATTGTGATTCATCTTGTACTTTCAGTCATCTCCTCATTCAGCAAATCTATGTCACTCTCTTCTTAATGTTTGCCAAACGCTCCTATCATCAGCTGCTGTCTTCCCATCAGTATTCTATCTGTCTGTCAGTCCTTTGCCTATATTTACCTCAAGAATGAAAAGCTCTAAATAGTCCAATAATAACCATGCTCACGGTCAGGCAAACGAACCAATCAACCAACCAACAATCTGAACCAACAACGTAATTTCTATAGCAGAGAAACAAAGATGAAAGTAATCTGGAGATAAGCAGCATCACATAAATGGAGTTGATGAGCACCAAATAAACTGTGTCTCGAAAAAACGTCCCACTTTGTCACTGTCCATTATCTTTGCCATATATTAACCAATTTTTTACGCACAACAGCTGTACCGGCAGGTACTGCTGAGAGCGCGTATTAGCTATGGGAATTCTGTCCGTCTGTCTGTCTGTCTGTCCGTCTGTCTGTCTGTCTGGGGTGTCACGACCCGGTACTGAATCAAGCCCAGGTGAGATAGAGACTCCTGGTTTCCACCATGTGGTAGCCTAGGGTCTCTAGTTTCTAATGAGGTAATTTGGTGCCACTTGGTGAGGAGATTCCCCTCAAACGAAGGTATCAAAGAGGGGTACCCCCTAAGAAATCGTAAATCACTATGATCAGAAGAAACACATATGCAAAAATTATTTTCTGAAACAATTTTCTACCAATTTTTACACTTAAATTAAATATGTTTAGTTTTAGATACATTTCCAATGTTTGTGAACAAAAGCAGACACTATTATTGTAAATAATAATTTTTAACACAGTGACGATATACTGGTAATGTAACATGCCATTTAGCATGGAAGACAAGGCACTGACTAAGAACTCATACCAGTTCAAAAATATGGTTTACACAAAGGAGAGTGACAGAATTTTTGATGATAAACTGCAAAAGGGAACAACTGGACACTTTAGTAAAAAAAAGATTTGGGAAACATAAAGCACCGAGAACAGACACGAGAGCGGCAGACCAAAGCACGCGCGTACTAAAGAGAACGTGACAACTCAACTGTGGGTAGGCCTATAAAGGCAGAAAGGCGAGAAACAAACATCGTGCAGCACGCCAGATATCCACAGAGACAGGTCTAACACAGCGCAGCATCGTACAAGCATTTACCGCAATCTTGGTCAAAGTGTCTTTCGTTTACCAACACGCCTATTATTGTTGGTTTTTTAAACATTTTTTACATTTATATTTCACAAGCAACGCTTTAAGGTGTGGTGGTATATTCACAAATCACTTTATTTCAAATTGTCCAGTGAGTGTGCCAGTGAAAGAATTTGAAAAAAATTGGTTAATATTTGTCAAAGATATGGACAATATACGAAGTGGGACTTTTTTTGAGACACAGTGTAGACATGGTAACTTGTATTTGATTGTAGGGGTTACACCAGTGTCACCACCATATTGCATTTTAGTCCATCCTATGGCTTTAGCAGGGTGCACAAGTGTCACTGGCAGATAGACAGACAGACAGACAGACAATGCTACTGTTGCAATAGTCAGCATTACTGCCTAAAAACTCCAGCTATAAATTAAGTCTATCAAATAATGATGATAAAAAAGCATTCACAGGCTCAAATTTCAAATATACAAATACACTAATATATTGAACATGACTGCTTCAATAACTTGCCTTTAACTTTTTAATCTGCAAGTCAGAGAACACTTCAAGACGAAACAGTTCTCCCAGCAACTTTCCATCGCTATTAATTCTGTCGATGAGATCATTCCACATGGCGCCCAACTTGGAGCTGTTTTGTCTGGACAATGGCATATCGTCAGGATCATTAGGCACAGCAGCTGGCATATCGTCGGGATCATTAGGCACAGCATCTCTCCTATCTGTTCCAGCCTGACTGCCATGCAACAACTCAGCCATATGCGCCTGACTGCTCTTATCAAGTGCTGTTCCAGCCCGACTGCCACGCAGCAAATCTACTATATGCGCCTGATTGTTCTTCTCAAGCGCTGTGCAGAAGTCAGTGAAGCGCCTTTCATCTCCTCTCTGGATGTGGTCAAGCAGCTCAGCCACACGCTTTGACTCGTCTGGCATGTCCTACGCAGAACACTGTGTCATACAGTGTATATGTCACAAGCATACAAACACATATATCACATAAGTACTTGTTCTGGAACGCACTAACGCTGAAACTGTGTCCATAAATCAGTGATTAAGTGGGCTGGAACACCCTGGAACTGAGAAGCACCAGAACTCAGTTCCAGGGCCCTGCAAAACTGCAGATAAAAAGTTTCAAGGCCCCAAACTACACAGATTCATGAGAGAATGCACACCTGGGCCTTGTTTTGCTGTTTGTCGATGCACATGGATAAGATTTTTTATTGAGTTTGAGCCCCCAAACAGATGATAGGTATCCATAAACTATGTACATATGACTGCAAGCACAAACTAAGAAACAGAATGCACAATACGATTACATTTTTGATTGCACTCAATTATTTTAATCACAATTACCATTTTAATTGCACACTAACTGTAATTAACACGCAGCACTATAAACAAGTACAAATCATTACCCATATCCGGCCGATTGCTCTTGTTGGAAAAGATGATGAATGAAGTGCCTTTAGTTCACCTTCCAATCCAGTTCTTGTATCAATTTTCTGCAGTAAATCGGGATAGTGCGTTCTGATGTTCTGCTTCCAGTGAGCCATAACGTCAGTAGCTACTGGAAGCAAATATATGCCAAACAGCTTAAATAACAGAACAAATAAACCTCTTCAGTTTGCAAATGACAACATATGAGGAAGAAGTATTCATAAACAGCTTGCCATAAACAATTTCTAAACAATATATACACCGTGTTCCAAAAAGTGGTACACCAAGCTCATATTGATAACTAAGTAAATTCTCAGCGGATTTTTTAAATTCTTTCACTGGCATACTCTCTGAAAAATTTGTGATAACTGTCATTAAAAAATCCCACCACACCTTAAATGCGTCGCTACACTACTTCGTGAAGAATGCTATAAACTAGCGTTTTGTGTGCGCTAAGCCATAGACTTGCTGAGATGTAAACTACGAGAGACCTTGTGTATGGCACACAGCAACTGTGGTAATAGAATTAAGTCAAGTTTCATCGATTTGAACTCCAGGATCAACAAATATCACACTGGCGTAGTTCAATTTCAATGTGCTGTCTGTCGCCATTAGCGACTGACTGGGCGTCATTCTTGCATGAAAAAAAGCGTTTTTTGCTCCAACATTCTATTTTTTGATGCATCAGATGCCATACTCCCATTTTTAGTGTAGTTTATACTAGTTAATGTGAACAGCATTCTGTCACTAAACCAAATAAAAATAGCACCAATAAGCAACAATCTTGAGCAGCTATATCTCGGATGACAGTTTGCTTCAGTTAGTTTTTAGCAGGCATCACTTAGAACAATTTACACTAAGACCACCATGAAAAAAAATGATCTGTATGACACCAGCTTGCACCACTTGGTGTATCAAATGATGAATTATCATGATGATGCTGGTCTTACTGGCTTAATACGACGTACCATCTCGTCTACCATGATCACATTTTCTTTGGTTCATGTGCACTCAGTTTTCGGTTGCCGTGCTTCGGTTCTAGCAATTTTTGAAAGTTTACATTTCACAAGGTAGTGCAGCGACACGTTTTGGGTGTGGCGAAATCTTTGATGATTGTTTTATTGCAAATTTTGTAGAGAAAATCGGTTGAGAATTGACTAAGTCATCGATATGAGCTTGGTGTACCACTTTTTTCTGGAACACGGTGTAGATGGCTTAGTGTACAAGTGACTAGCAAACTGTACACTGGGAAAAGACTCTGGCAAGTCAAGTGCTAGAAAGTTTAAAGTTAAATCAAACTGCTTTCACATCATAGAGATAAATGAAGTTGAATTCTGACACAGAGGTGACTAAAATTCGGTTTTGCTCTAAGTAAATGTGAACCAACTAAAGCCAAAATTTCATCAAGTAAAAAAATCACCAATAACATGCAGAGTGCAACATTTTGAACTCATTCATTCCAGGATATAAAACAGTTGAGATGTACGTTGAGATGCACTCTGCTTATGTTGACAGTAATGTCATGACTTTGGTCTGAAGATAAATATCTTATAATAAATTTAATTTACACTAATTCACATTATCACTGCAGCATACTCAGGTTTATTCTTATAATAAATACGAAGTGTCTATTCCCCCGATGGTCGGGTGAAACATTCAGAAATTGGCTATTCCGCCGACAGCCAATCAGAGAACGTTTCACATAACGACCAATCTGATTGCTCGTGACATGGGAGCACACAATAAACAAACTGTGTTTTGTTTATTTTGGATGAACAATAGAATTAGGGGTAAGTTTTCAGATTTTGAACAGTTTGAGAATGCATTAAAAAACTTTAGTGATGAAACGTTTCAAGTGTTTGTCACTGACGACTGCAAGCTCATTAGCACTGTGAATAAAATGCGAACAAAGAAACTGCCGGACAAACTAAAGTACGCTTTCATCGTTATGTTAGCTTTCAACTTCGGACTAATTTTACGACTTGGGGTTATGGTTCGGGACTTTAGGGTCAGTGTCTGGGGTTAGGTGAGTGTTTGATTATTTTACTATGCTGAGTTTAGAGGTCGAGCGCCGGAGGCGCGAGTCCACATATGGCAGTCAGGTCAACCCTTCAGAAATCGGCTATTCCCCGACGATCGGGCTGATCTTCCCGAATTAGGCTATTCCCCCGACAGTCCCCTGACCAAATTAATTAAACCAAAATGCCCAAACACGAGTCATATGTAGAGTTTAGAGGTCGAGCGCCGAAGGTGCAAGTCTACATATGGCTCGTGTTTGGGCATTTCGGTTTAATTAATTTGGTCAGGGGACCGTCAGGGGAATAGCCTAATTTGGGAAGATCAGCCCGATCGTCGGGGGAATAGCCGATTTCTGAAGGGTTGACCCGACCGTCGGGGGAATAGCATCGTTCTAATAAATAATAGCCCACAATTTGAGTTCTGACCTTCGGAACTGTAAACAGGTTCCGACAATCATCATCATCCACTTTACTGCTGTCGACGAGCGTCGATCGTGACCTCCTTCAGTCTTCACTTTACCGCTCTCGCACTGTTACGAGCTCGATTCTAGTACGCTTATAGGCGCCAACATTTGCCTTCCTGTGCTCGAGGTATGCACCTGAGTTCCTTGTGGAGTTGATCATAACTAAGTTGAAGTAACTAAAACTGGCACTAACCATGACTTACTGACCATAACCCTAACCCTAATCCATACTCGATGACGATGACTGTCGGAACCCTTTGCAGTTCCGAGTGTCGGCACTCGAACCATTTGATAAATAATAATAAAGAGCGATATCGAGCTTATCGCATTATATTGGCTTCTGCAAAAGTACATATCCTGTACGATAAGAGTTGGTACACAGTACAGTTTATCCAGATAGGCCTTGATGAGGTGTACGATTTAATGCAAATGCAAAGCGTCATTTCTACCCCAAATTAACTTGAATGACTTCTTAGCTTCACTTTCGTTTTTGAAATTACACCAAGAGAAAAAAGCAAAATATGTGAATACACTAAACTGTTATTCAAATAATCGTAAACAGCGACTTTTTATTAACTGTAACTTATATGTATTTCAATACAACTATTAAACATAAAAGCAAACATTCAATTCTGCATATTTCTTACAAAATTCTGTATAATTATAAAGTACATTCCACTACCTGAAACGAACGGTATTGGGAATTCCCAAACATGCATATTGCAGCTTGCATGATGCACAGATCTATATATAAATATGATGGAGCTATGGGCAGCTTGCATGATATCACGTAACGTAGTAAGTACCACAACGGCTCAAGTAGGCTATTGCAAAAACACGTCTAACAAGAGAGGAAACTCAAAATACTCGACCAAAAGGGTGACACTTTTTGGTGTAATAATTTGTGTATGTATAATTGTATCTAATATTCGAAAATAAGCATAGGGCGACCCTATGTACTCAACAGACAATATTTTTGGACAGCATTGTAAAAAGTTTATTTCTAAGTAAGACGGTTCATATGGTTGGCGAAATTTCGTGTAGATGCGTAAAACTGCAAGTATTATACCTTTCGTCAACAAGAAATCTGAGCTAATGCTCATGAGACGCGCGACAGCATCAGTTTAATTTAGTAGGCAGGTTGTCTTTTGGTCTATCTTTCATAATTTCGGCGAAAATTCACTAGGCTATAAGTGTGCGCTGCAGCCTGAAACCCATATTTTGGGATTCAAGGTCGTTCAAGGTCATCGGTGTTAGTACACGAGCATTGAAATTAAACTGATGCTGTCACGATGGGTATTGGATCGGATTTCTTGTTATGATTGCATGTAGGCTACGTTTGATATACGGTACGACCGGTAACTATTACTTATTTACTTACCTACTTAGTTATATGAGATTAATTAGAGTAAAGCTGTATAATTATAATGTGACACGTGTACTGTATAATATTTATCATTTACGTTAATAGCGTAAGAAATTAACGACCGTGTATGCGTATGCAGATGACTTTTACGACAGGTGCAAAATGTGCGGCCTATTGGATGCCAATAGCAATGTCAAAATAGAGTTCCACAATCCACACTCTGTTAGTGGGGCGGAAGGAAGTAAAATTATCGATTTAAACTCCAAATACAGTTAAAGAAAAATTATTCAATTACTTCACGTGATATTTTTATTTGCCTTACCTAGGCCTATACTATTTTAGCTATAAGTTTAATGAAAAATTTTAAAGAATTATGATATCTTTCTTTGGTTGAAAAACTTAAAACGTGGGTTCAATCACTGTTGATATGCCAAGTGAGCGACCTAGTTGTACGCATCTTTCGTGCAAATTTTGCTACAACGAAAACGCGATTTAAGCCCACTAAGTCAAATATGTTAAAAATTAATCATTTATTTTTTTTGCTCAGCAGCTCAGAGATAAACACTGGGTGAGCCGAACAGCAAGGCTCCTAACACGAAACACTAACAGCTGCCATCGAACCTATACGTAAAATTAAAAAAAAACACTCTTAAAATTTAGTTAAAGTCAACATATGACAGTACGCTTTAAAGCTTCAGACCTATAAAACGAAAGCATTTGAATACTTCTGATAGTATTTAAAATCCAAACGGTACTGCATTGTAGGCCTACAAGTATTTAAGCTGTATTCATAAGCCGACAGTCATTAATATTTGAGCTGAGTGATCACATTAAAAAAGATAAAAGTGCAATATTAAAATTCATATTTGAATACCTTTATCAGTGTATGCCTATATGTTAATTAGCGTAGGTTATACCGTAAACTTTCATATCACCTTGCACCTTGGTGCTTAACCTTGCTGTGACAATGTAAAACATGAATTGGCGACACACATACGCATATGCATATGCTACGAAAGTACTACACGGAAGTCTTCGCATGAAACTGTCAAAGCAGTACGCATTTCTTCTGCTCCAGCCATGGATTTGCCTTCTTGTCCTTGGGATAATCTGGATTTACCATGCGATCCTCGTCTTGTCTCTCAGTGATCCACTGTACCATCCTAAAATTCACGACACAAGGCCGACACGGAGTATTATTGTTGTAATGTAAACCTCTATGGCGTACATATATCTGTACAGAATACGCGGGAGACTGCCTGTATACTCGGCCCGACAAAAACCTGACTATATTTGTAATCAACGTTTATATATCGTTTTGATTTTTTAATAAATGTTGAACGGTGATTTAAAATATTTAGGCCTATCTGCAAAACGTGAAGTGTTACTAAAAAACAGTAAGTAATGTTGTATTTATAGCAAATTTATATGATTGGAAATTGCACAAAATTGTTTATTTCTAGTAACTAAATATCTCTTGGTACACTCCAGCGCATGGTCATTGAATGTGTTGATGTCATGCTGTGATAAAATGTTGCTCTAGATGATTAATGGCAGGCGCCGACATAAAATATTGCTGGTGTCATAGCAAGTTATTAAAAGTCAAACGACGTTAACGGCACTCAGAAAAAAAACATTTACGTAAAATTGGAGAAAAAAAACAGCTAATTTATCATCCTAAAACGAAATGTCGTGTGACATGTAGGTTTACATGACTACTCTGGCTAATACGAATGAACAGTGTTACAGTTCAACATTCAACTTTCCCAGACACATTTGAGGCGAGGCAAGGTGACAGATTTTATTCCAGCTTCCTCCGCAGTAGGCTATATCTCAGCATGCAATAGTAAATCAGATCACGTTTGCCAAAGTTATCGTAAAACTGTGCCTGTGTTTTTGACTGACGTGTACAAAAAAAACTTTCCAAAGCAAGCCAGTACATAATTATCTGCCAGAATACAACAGCATGTTTAGCAGTCGGCAGAACTATTTGCATTTTGTCAATTCCACTCAAATACTAGTAAAGCTGTAGTTTTCCGCAGCCTTCGCGCTTCGGTTCGCTACATCTCTTTTGCCAGGGGCAACCGGAGCAGTGGAATCGCTAGACGGTGCGATTAACTGATTACCCATGGTGGGTGC
>Ga0056124_1000514_pt1 | contig 12437 bp, 4 predicted proteins | sample WorMetHEROISLAND_2_FD_70069 | JGI IMG/M metagenome (GOLD analysis project Ga0056124, IMG submission 70069) | Marine gutless worms symbiont microbial communities from Max Planck institute for Marine Microbiology, Germany - Olavius sp. 4 HERON ISLAND | ecosystem: Host-associated > Annelida >... | reverse complement strand
ATCGGTTATGCCTCCTTGCACTCGGATAATACTGTAACACTCTACTGTAAAACAGTTTTTGCAAATGTTTCAGACTTCTTATATGCAAAAATCTGTAAAAAAAAACATTTGGTAAAACACGGCCACGTTAGATGCACAGTTATTCTTCAACGAATATTCACTGTTCTCAACTTTTTACTCAGTGAAAGCCTCTCACAAATTCTCAACGACTGCGATTCTGACCTTAGACCGATTTCATTATTTTTTTTTGTCACGTAGAGCTAGTATATTTAGGCCTAAACTAGTCGAGTGAATATGGAGTAGGCTTAATTGTTTCATATGTTGCGTGTCGTATACAGAACCCAGTCTTGTACCCTAGCGATGATGACGTCAATGATGTCGACGATGTTACTAACAACGGTGGTTCATCGTCTTCTAATAACAGCAACGTTCCCCGTCGTCGAGGGGTTAGACGCGCTAGTTTATCTCTCTAACCTAGTTATACCATGCCGTGGGCTGTGTTCGTGTATTTTAGACGAAATCGCTCTAGCGCAAGCGTAGCGTGGTCTGTCTGTCTGTCGTCTGTCACATGCGTCCACCCTGCTTAAACCTTTTGACGGATTTACATGCCATTTGGCAGGTACACTTGCGGGGTCCAATGACACCTTGTGTTAGATTGTGGTCCCTGGCCCCCAGGGAAGGGCAGATTTAGGGGTTAGACCCCTCGCCAGCCAGAAATTGCACTTGCCTACTTACGATTCACCATCGAGCAGCACCGATCAGCGATGTCGTCTCTTACGAAATCACTTACGACTTGCTATGTTTATTCAGGTCATAGGTGTATTTAGGGGAGTGCCCCAGTGAAATAAATAATGAAGAAAAACATTAGTTTTAAGAGGATCTGAGAAAGGGCCGAAGGCAGTAGTATATACAGTGAAGTGCACACCTCTGGATTCAGGCTTCATCAGGTACCGTCATATGTCCTAACGTGTGGCAACGGGTAATTTGCGCATAGGTCTAACGTGCTTTTTACGCTCGATAAGCTTATAATAAACTCTGCTGCGACCTACGTGTTCATTGTACGAGTATGGACGGCTAGTCAGCTTTAGTCTACCCCGCGCGCCCGTGGCCACAACAGAAAATTATCAAAAAAATAATAATCTGAAAATAAAACCGATATCAGTCTATATTCTAGAAGACCCAGAAGTCCGTAAGTCAGTATGGCAGCTACAAGAACAGACAACACAGTTTATTTTGTTCTTGCGCCTCTGAAGGGCGCGATACAAATATTATTATTATTAACTGTATATATGATTGGATTTCTTACCAATGAGTTAATAGCTGAATTTGATGCTTTTTGAAAAAAGCTGTCCGCTGAGGACTGGGGTTATAGCTGTGAGCTGAAATGTCTCATTTTAAGTCATTTATTGCGTGAAGCGGATACGCATCGATCCCGGAACATGGCCAACAATAAGCAACATTGTATTCACCAATTATTACCACCCACAAAAATTCTCCCCATGAAACTTCGTCACTCTCATTATCTTTTTGCCTTGCCACAGTGCCGTTTTAACCTGCACAAGCGTTCACTTGTACTGAGAAGTTTATTTGATGATGCGTATTAACTGATATTGTGCTGCACTAGAACACTGTATCAACCTGCGGTTGTTGCAATTTGCTGTGTTGTAATTTGCTGTTTATTGTCAATAGCGTTTGACGGTTGTGAAATAAAAGGATAACTTACTTACTTTATGAACTGGTGACTGTGTGCGCACGCAGGAAACGCGCAGGCCGCGCATACGACGTCCAACAGGCAGAAGAAACCAACGCGTTACGAGGCGACCGCGCGTCCCACCACAGTAACCAACGCACCGACCCGACGACTACTGTTTAGGCGGCGACAACAGTACTGTTTTACTACTGCTTAAATTCCAAATCAGTGATTACTGTGTGACAACGTACACGTAGTGTGCGAACGAATCCGTAACATTCTCTACTGCAGTACACAGCGGCAATGTACGTACGTGTGAACTGCAAATAAACTCGTAAACCACTTGACTGTTATATTGCCCGCTGTTGCACTGCAAATACATGTATTTATGGCTAAAATTCAGTTAGATGTGATATAATTATGATATCCAGTTTAATCAGCTAAATAACAGTAGCCTTTAGCACCAGCATTATGTGTGTATGCTGTTTGGCAAAACTTCATTCAAACGACTAACGTTAGTTGCATGTCACTAAGTGATGACTGGAAGTTTTTGTGCTATGTATTATTATTGCTGTTTTTACTGATTTTCTAATAAATTCGCGTCACAAATATTTAACTGCAACAATATTCTATAGGCTAATGTTAACGAGCGTCGATGCATGCTTTTACCAGCGCCACAATAATTCACTGAAATATCTGACCATGCTGTGACCTTTAATTTGACCCCACGACCTTGAAAACCTAACCCGAGTTTTCAGTGTATGCCGTGCCATGCGTGAGAGTTCGAACCAGATCTAGAAGTTTTGATCTATCTGCATTCGAGTCGAATGTCTTGACGGGTGCTCGACTTGACCTGCCTGACCTTGTCGCTGAACAATGTGAAACACAAATATAGTGGAACTAGACTCTGTAAGCATCGGGTCTAACCATAGGCGTCAATTTCTCTCCACGGTTTAGGGGGACATACAGTGGTGAATTCTCCCCTCTCCTTCCCGTCCCTCCCCTTAGAAGCCCCCTGAAACCCAGCTAGGGAGTCTGGGGGAGCGCTGTACCTAAGCTCCGCCAACAGGGTCTGGGGCAGAGCCCCAGCCGAAATCGAATAGCATTTTAGCCTTAAAATATGACATCTGGTGGCAACAGTTTTAATGATTTTCCTGAGAATCGACAGACGAAATTTCGGCCCATAGAAACTAAATCAACTTCAACACTTAAAAATCTATCAAGAAAATGTTGCATGGACGGAGTCTATGTAAGTTCCTGCTATCACTACTCAAATATTTGGGGGGCGCATTCGTGATAGTGCCTCCTAGTCCAAATATTGGGGGACATGTCCGTTCTGTCCCATAGGGATCGACGCCCATGGGTTTAACATACTGACCCGACGACCCGTGCCCATCATCCGACCCACTCTGGTCAAAATCGCTGAGCAAGTCAAGTCCGTATGCATCTTCTCGTACGCTCCATATTAAAATGTGACAACTTTCGTTCTTCCTTGTTTGGTGTTCCCCAAGGTTCTGTTTTCGATTCCACGCCAACGATATAGAAATAGTCAAATAGTGTCAGCAGTTCTTTAATTTGTAAACAATGTTGACGCGAAATACAACACATTCTGTGCAAGTTTCCCGTAGCCAAATAAACAGTAAGTTTGTCTGGACATGTATTGTTTGCGTTTGCACACTGTCTACTCTGCAAACTTATTTGCGTTTGTGATGTTTTTTTTTCGTTATTTTATATTTTATTCTCTACCATACTAAATATGGTGAATAAAAATGATTAACATAGCATCCTTTCCACCCACCCATATTGACTGTGAACTCTATTAATCACTGTATACAAATTACAAATTACATCATCTTTGACTTATTGAAAGACTATCAAGAATCAAACTGAAGCATAATCAAATCAGTGTATCTGTACTCTAAATGTTGCCAAATACCATACTAAATCTTACACCGTATAACTTCATTCACTTCTCTTCTACGATGAAATTTCTACAGTGGCTTAAAATAATTGAAAGAATTCAATACACTACGCAGAAACATTGATGGTGGAAAAACTGACAACTGGGGGCACTTGGCTGTGGAAGGCTACAGGATCTGGGAGATGAAGTCTCCAGAAGCTGTAACTGTTCACGGTAAACATTCTGAATGCAAGCATCTTAAGCAAACAAATTTGCTCCTGTGTATGCTTAGCACTTCACAGATGCTTCGGTCCCTAGACTCTGTCGGGACACTTCCCTTTCCACACGACGAGTTTTGAGGTTCAAATCTTGCCGCTGAAGAAAGTCAAGAAAATTCTTTGGGCTAAAGTTATAGCAAACTGACACTTTTAGTTGCAAATATATGAGACGCCTGTTGTTCTAGAAAATACAACAAATCAATGGCCATAATGTGTTATTTTTTCACCTCAAAATGTACAAAATCCATTGGAGGCCAGTGACGCCCAGACCCACCACTCCCCGTATCTTTAACGGGGTTAGAAGGAGGAGAGTATGGGGAGGGTAACAAGATAAGAATGGTATGGTAAATAAGGGAAGGCAACTAGAGAAGGAAGGGAAAAAAGTGAAGAACCTAGTACAAAAATACACAACTTATGACTTATACAATAAAATATTTTGCTAGTGCTACAAAATTTACATTAGTGATCTAGCAGACTACTCACTGTTATAACCCATTAGGAATCTTTCTCACATTGGACATTTCCAACGTGATGGTCTGCCTCACTTCAGTCACAAACTCAGTGTATCCTAATCACATAATTACAAACTGAACCAAAGTAGACCTAATAAAACTAGAGGTGCACCAATTATCGGCCGATAATCAGTATCAGCCAATTATCGGCCAGTTTGCCGATAATCGGTATCGGCCATTTGACAATTGGCATCGGCTGATAATGGGTCGATTGTAATTATTTCTTTACATTATTACGAATTTATGACACACAAATTAAAATTGATGCACATACCTTTTGATTCGAATGGATGGGAAAATGTTTTTCGGTAGTCAGGCGTCAAGACTCGGGAACAGTCTGAGCCGGGCCAAATTGGATTTTAGAATTTCCGTGAGGTCGTAAATTCATTTTACATAGGCCGCTAAATACAGGAATGGGGTGGGCCTGGCCGTAACTAAAAACTACAAACTAGTGAAACTACGGCAGGAGTGTTACCAATCTATGATTGCACCATCGTGACTTCACAATCGTTACAATATGACTTTAATTGAACGAAGATGCATCCTGAAATAAACAATCGGTAATCGGCCGATTATTTGGCACTGATAATCGGTCGGCCAATAATCGGCCAAAGCATTATAGGTGCACCTCTAAATAAAACATCTTTTCATTTGTCAAATTTCAAATGCATATAGCAATGCTGCATTTGTGACAATCTGTGGTGAAAGGTACAGGCTTGGAAATGAATAAAATCAGCCTGTGTATTATAAAAATAGTACAGACAGACTGGCAAGTAATGTGAAAATGTTATATTTCTTACAGAAAGTAGAAAATACGACAGAATTTCGTAACAATTTACCCTAGCATTTCTACTGTATATTCTGGGAGATGCAGTTCTGCAGTAGCGTGTTACCTAGACCATAGGCACAAATTACTAGTTTTTACGATGACAGTCATAATGCAAGCTATCTGCAAAGTCTATTTAATACCAGTGAAAACATCTAACGACACACGCTCTCGATAACTGAACCAAAATTCTACATACACGTAACTCACAACAAATACAGACTACATGTTAAACAGACACAAACAAAGTTTTGCATATAACACAAACACATCAAATGATCACTACAATTTACAGTACTTTCGCAAAGAGTGCTTGACGGACGGCTTTGCAAAAGAGTCTGGAAGGCAAGGTAATGGCAGTGCTCTGCAATGGACTAACTTCAAATCACACTCCAACAACCACTCGTTGGGCAGTCTACAACAGCATAGCAACATACTCTGAATACTGGATAAAGACTGAACCAATAATATTACAACATTTACAAACCAGATTGCTCACCGATGCATTAGGCAAAGTCCTTCCTGAGCCATATGGTCCATAGGGCAGCACGGACTTCCATTGCCTGCCTTCAACCATACAGTACACCTGCTTACATTACAAGACCACAAATTTTGGACTAGTAGATTGTGGCATGTGCCTCTTACACACCAGCTTTTGCTGGTACTCACTCTACTATTGACCGAGGAAAGGCCAGGCTGAGTTGATTTGAGTGGCTGGCTGGTTATATAGAGACGTTTACCCATATGCTGACAGTCACCCACCAAATACCAAATGCGCCCGGCAGAGAGTGACAACTGTATATTGGGTATTTTGCATTGCTGCTAGTGTTAGTGTCACATTTGTTGGTCTTACAAATGCTGCTCACCCTGATCTTATCAACTGAGCCAAACTGCTGCTACTGAGGTATGACTAGTTCAGTATCAACCAAGGTAGAGGTGACCCTTACAATGATTCTCCTGCCAGTCACATCCAACTATATTACATATTTAGGTTCATAGTAAAACAACAATCAACTAAACAATACTGCATAGAAGCCTGAGACTGACACATTTGGTGGAGTCCATTGAATAAGAACCTCGGACTGACCAGAGCTGTCAACAACTCGCCTTGCTACCACCTGCACACAGACAATACTCTAAGGTCCAGTGTTTCCAGCAACAACTAAATTACCTTTAATCTCCAATTCTGTAATCTCAGATTAATTTGATGTTTAGACTTAATTGGAGATATCTACTTTGCATTTCCCACACATCTTGATTCTCCAATTACATGATCAGCTGAGTAATTTAATCGGCCATTAACTGAACCTCCTTAACATGAGTCTTGACAGGCTGGAGTCCATTGCAACGCATTGGATGGAAGAATATAATATCATGTCAGGTGTCTGTGGACAAGAATGTGATGCCATTTATCATCTGATCTTCACCAGATTTGGAACACAGCTTCCACATACCAAGCAGAAGAAAAGATTTTTGAGCAGCCTGATCGGAAGTAGTAGCTTAAGCACAAACATAACATGTCACAAATATACGTCCATATACTTAATACTTCATTTTGACACATTTTAGCCTACAAAATAACTGCACTTTCAGCTATGCAGAGTACTATATTTTCCCAAATTAAGTCATTTGTATCAAATCACCTCATTACAGTTTAGAGTTTACCTACGGAAAATAAACTGAGTGTCATGCTCACATCATGGCACTGGTATTGTAAAAACTCAGTACATATGACGCAAATAATCTTCACAACTGTAAAGGCTATGACGTAACAAAGCTAATACAGCAATTTCCACACAAAGGCTGGAAAAAAAGTGCAGTATAAACATTAAACAAACTGACAATAAAACTGAGTCCAGTGACAAAATTCAGTGGCTGATATATAGTGACTGCTAGTGCTGCTGCTCACACATTATACTATGATATATCCTACACAAATATCAACAGACTTGTAAAGTATTAACATTTTCAATTAAATAAGTCAAGTTAATAAAGAAAATCATACACTGTAACAACTAAAACCTTACAGCATGTTGAAACATAACATCATTTCCTGAGATTTCACAATTACTCTGATGACTGGCTGAAAATACAGTCAACTGCTTCCGAATAGCTTCCATGATGCGCGAATCAAAAAAATCTTGTGATGTGGCTAAAACATCAATGCACAGCCAAAAAACAACAATAAAATTCTGATATCTACATTGTGCAATGTGCCTCCAAGGTCTTTGACTCTGATACTGATCAAAAACAGCAAATTTTCCACACCCCTGCCCTATCCAAAGTTTGGTGAGTTGCGATGTTCCCATTGGACTGGAGAGCCAATATTAAGGCTCAAAAGTGCAAAGACTCAATGCTAATTATCATTGTAATTACATCCAAAGTAACACAGGTGAGCAGATGCACAGATAGAGCACTATGCACATATATACATTGCCAACTAAAAAACTGCAATAAACAGCCATACTTAACTTCTGATGACAACGTTGACAAATCAGTAGGAAACATTCCACAAACCACAGATCCCCATATACATGTGTTTATTTGTTCCACACCCACCATAAATAGCATACTTTGGCTAAACTTTTTGCATGTGCATCCAATAAAAATACTACACAGAAGTTAAAATAAAAAAATAACTCGGGCAACCTGGATATGGTCGGGCACTTCGCGGTTTTCTTTTCCTGGTGAACTTGATGTCACCTTTACGAAGTGATCGCGATACAGCCAGTGATGTTGAACAAGTCCCTGAGAAATGGCCATTAACGTGTCGTTCGAGCATAGCTTGGGAAGCAAAGCGTGCTCCACACCCAGCAACAATGCAGCAATACGGTTTATCTCCTAGATGGCTAACGATATGTCGCTCTAGCCACGTGAGTAGGCAGGACGGTCTGTTATACACCTTGCAGCCGTTCCAAAGGCAAACAAACGACTGTTCTTCATCGTTAACTTTGTCATCATCAACAGAAAACCGCAACTGAGTAGCGACATGTTTCATGCGGATGTGCTCGAGCAACATGTCACTGGCAATCTCACAACCACATTTGTGCCACTTACACTGGACAGAGCCGCCTGCACGAACAACACTGCTGCTAGATGTTGAGCCTACAGCCGATTGTTTACACTGATGATTCCTATTCACAGACGTCTGGGACTGGTCAGAAGCACAACGATGAGCAATACTAGGTGACCTGAGTACTTGCTGACATTTATCCTGAGCTAACCTGCTATCAGCACATATTACAACCTTGCTATCACAAGTGTCACTGCACACCGATGCTTGTTCAGACTCAGTTGCCGTTTCACATGGCGAAGGCACCAGGTTTTTATCTTGGCTACTGTCATTATCTCCCTGACAGGATTTGCAATGTTCTTGACAGAAAACAGAACCATTTTTGGAGGTAGATGGTAACTGTGGTATTCTCAGCCCATTTGTTGATATCCGTTTCCGGAAACCATTCCGCTGTAAAACTACAAACCCGTTTTTCGCGCACTGACTATCATCTGCAATCAGAGCTACATCCGACGTTTGATCAACTAAACCGTTTCTATGGCGCAGACTGGACAGCTTCATGACAATCACCAGCCCAGCTCTCTCACAGTATTGCTACACCACTTCCTCAGCAATGACACCATCTCTTCACTGTGCCATCACTACAAAAAATAAGAAATAATCAACATCACTAGATAAACAATACAAACTAGAAATATCCAACATACAAATTTGCAACTTCCTTTTGGAAGTCAAAAAATTCAAAGTTAATGTGTAACTTATTTTTTTAGAAAAATGAAAAATACAATGGCACTTATAGGAAAATCTTATACGTTAACAAACTTTGATTATCACAGTCCACATACCCGTAAAATATTACACAAGCCCAGACTGGTCTGCATCTTTGCGGTCCGCAAAATACCCACCAGTCCGCAGCTATGGTCCGCGAGTTTTTGGTCTGCAAAATACCCGCTGGCCAGTCCGCAGATTACCCGTGGCCTGGTGTGCACTTTAACCGTCTGCTGTGTCTGCTTCGACCGAACAAAGACTGAATGATAGATTAATTCACAGTATTAGTCAACATATTTATCTATCTGTATGTTACCTTTTAACCACAGGCTTAATTACTGAATTGAAGGAAAAATCGTCTATAAAATTGTCAACATTTTCACTCCGTGACGCAAAATTTTGTAAACACCGTTGTTTAACTCTATTGCAGCGTCATGACGCTCATGGGCCAGTAATAAATAAGTAAATTTGACCAAATTATCGGTATAGTGGGACATGGTAGGAGACAAGTAAAGAGCTGCAGCAGTGAGCAGACCAGGGCGTAGTTGGATGATAGGAGCAGGAGTCGAAAAACAGCTGAGTGGCCATTAACGTGCGTGGTGAGTGGGCTGAATCTGTGACTTCAAGCCTGTGACCCTCAAGCCTCTATTGTCTACTGTTCAGTCTGCATTCTTCAGTTCACTGTCAAAAAAGCTCGTTTTACCGATTTAATTACTTGCATCTCGATGATCTCACTAATACCACAGTTGTTATTTAAAAAAAACTGCCGCATAATAATTATTAACAGCAATATTCTTATGCTTTTGCTTGGTAATAATGATGCTGCTGATCAACGAAATTTCACTGGGTATGGCCGGTTACTGTTTAATGCACTACAATATTGAAGCATTGCCATACCTGTCGTTTGGGTGCATAAACTTCCTCATGCACAGTCAAAATAGTGATATACTGCATGGTCATGTATAGCAATCATTTAGCAGTCAACTACCAAATTCAAAATAATCCAGTAAATTCTGAGGGTTTACTGTGTTTCCACAGAGTGAGGATTTGATTCACAAATACGTAAATAAGTACATTATATGTATTGTCAACTACTAACTAAAATATATTTAGTAAAAACTGCCAATACATTGTGACAATACTGCATAGCCTCATTAGCCTATTTATGAAAAATATGAAAATAGACTGTTTCGGGTAAAAATGCTTTAATAAATTTTCCAAAGACAAATAAAATTCCCTAAATATCTGTTTTAGCAGAAATGTTCATTTTTAACTTTCAGAAGTAATCTCCAGTCAAATTGGTCACTTTCCTCAAATTCAAATTCGCTGAAATGCACATCACTGCAGCTGTGCACTAAAACACTGTTCTCCACTGATGCTGTCTAACACTCGTGCACCACCAATTATTCTTGAAACACTGCATATGATCATCCCAGCAGAAGCAAAAAAAGTTTTCTAAAGTTGAACAAACAGCGACTGCGATACGGGCACACGGAGACAAAACACCTTCATGTTGATTCTTTTGCTGCAAGCCACGCTCAAAGAATACGCAATGTACTCCAGCAGTCAGAGACTCGACGTAAATATAGTAACATTACATCAGTAGGAGGTCATTCATAAAGATGACAATGTAATTATAACTGAGCAACTTGTCAATTTTCATGGCAATTGTCCGACACACAGATGTGTATTAATCACCGACCGAGCAACATTGGCACAGCTAAAACAGCAGGTTCAATACTCTAACAGGCAATACAGGGTTCTCACTCTGTTACTGACAAAAAATCCAGGACTTTCCAGGACCCCCATGAAAAATTTTCCAGGACCTTTTCGGAGCCCGCGAATGTTTAACTATGAAGAAAAAAACGGCACTTACTTACAATATTCAGAGTGTAGTCCATATTGCAGAAAATTCAGCATGAAGCAAAATGTGGACACTGTATTTAAGTAAGCAATAGTCAACACAAACTGGGTGCTATACTATTGCTGCTTGTTTCCCATTTGAACCACTAGAAAAATGCATGACTTTCAAGGATATTTTTCCAGGACTATCCAGGACCTTGGGCTTTAATTTCCAGGACTTTCCAGGACCAAAGTGATTTTCAAGGATTTTCCAAGTCCTGGAATTTTCAAGAAAAAAATCCAGGACTTTCCAGGAGTCGTGGGAACCCTGGCAATAACAAGCTATCCATTTCACAATTAATTTCACTATTAATGTCTAAATTAGACTAACATTATAATTTCACAGAAGACGTTTGTGGTCAATCTTCTCCAGGTGCACCAGACTGTTGAAAGGTTAAGCACAATACACCAGTATAAATTACAGTTTGTCCGTCAACAGACTCCAGCGATAAACAGTCTTATCGTTACCAGTATTCTAATATTATTAGTACTATAATAAATGCTATGCCAACACATCATCATTGTCCAGCTCAAAAGGAACTGTTTGCAACTAAATGTTGACTATTAAGTTCAACACTAAACTGTCAAACTGATGGCCATCACTCAGAAAGACTAAAGCCACAATGCAGAGATGGAGCTGACTTTTTCCTATTAACCGTGCAAGTTCTGGACATTTAGCAATTCTTGCAAAAAAAAACGTCTTATAACACTAGTAATCTTTAATTCTTAACTCTGCACAGAAAGCCGAGTGAACAATGGCAACTGGTGTGTTGTCCGTAGGTCGACCCTTTGTTAAGCCAAGCTTATGTCTGACTAGAACAATATTTACTCATCAATACCGCTATTCTAAAATTAGTAATACTTCTCACAAAACTACAGCATAACTGCGTAATGAATAAGAAACAATCAACAAAATCAAAGAATTAAATGTTGTAAGAAGGATACGGTTTGAGTTGGTCAGCAAAGTTCTTGATGTCGTCCTGTATCTGTTCATGGCAATGTGCAGTGACTATGCTCAGTTCCACGAGGTAAGAACCAGTGAAGGCGTCGACAACATCTGCACTGCCTGACGAAACTACCTGCGGCATTATCACAGCACGATATCCCGTAATGTCTAACGATTTTCCTTACTCTGGTTCTAACACATTTACTTCTAAGGGAGGCACAGTAAGTAGAAATAGTTTTTAAAATACGCAGTGCATTCCCTAATACAGCAACTACACAAAAAGTATAATGCTGCATGAAACATTGTAATATGTTTAACCAAGGTTTTTTTTAAAAAAAAGCCCAACCCAGTAGGTTTTATTGGGTTTTTTTGGGTTAAACCCAGGTTTTGTAGAAAGATGCAACTTGATAGGTTCTGCGATTTCTATGGGTTTGCAGTTATTGGAATGAACACTGCTAGACAGAGATCAAATAAATGTAACACACTGCAGTTTTATTGTTAGTTCTAGTACTAGGTAAGAACAGTTTATATTTTTGTCAGTGCTCTAATGACAATTTAATTTACCATAATAAAATATTTCATTATTAGTGAAAAACAAAACG
>Ga0056124_1000513_pt1 | contig 12452 bp, 4 predicted proteins | sample WorMetHEROISLAND_2_FD_70069 | JGI IMG/M metagenome (GOLD analysis project Ga0056124, IMG submission 70069) | Marine gutless worms symbiont microbial communities from Max Planck institute for Marine Microbiology, Germany - Olavius sp. 4 HERON ISLAND | ecosystem: Host-associated > Annelida >... | reverse complement strand
GACTGATTGAGCAACCCCCAAATACTGGTTTAAAAACCTGAAATTTTGCACAGAAGTTTCACAACATAAAAGGAAAAAAATTAGCTGGTGTGCATTTGTCTATCTAAAAAAATTTTTTTTTGGACCACCCTAATATGGGTGCACATGTAAAACTGTTTATGATATTCATTCTTTTTGCATTTGCATGCTGTTAATAAAAAGCATAATTAAAAGATAAAGCAAAGGTCAAAAATCTCTCTTGCATTGCGTGAAAGTTAAGAATTAATGTATTTTTTGGCATCAACGCGTCATCTGCTAGCATTGGTTATGGACACTTTTAAAGTTTCCGCAGCTTCCTAAGTTGGTACGTGCATATAAACAGTACTATTTATAAGTTCAAATTATACACGACAACATTAACAATTTAACACGCAATTACACATAACATCTCATACAGACAATGATGACCTTTTATCTGGTCCTTCGAGTTGCTGCTGGTGCCTGAGCTGTTGTCTTTTTCTTTTCAGCAAAACGATTTTCCGTACACACCTAGAACACCAGTTATTACTTCAGGTAACAATAACAGTGACTACCTTACAACTCAGTGCCTAAAGAGAGTCATCAGCGTAACTGAAATTTGCACCATGATCTTCGGACAAAATTATTCTGTATAGTGCTAAAGTTAAACAAATGGCGAAACTTATTGGAATGGGGTCAAGTTTGGATACTTACTGAGCGTTCAGGCACAAATGAAAAATAAAAGTAAATGGGGATTGAGGCAATGACCACCAAAACAGTGCATACTTTAAAGCTAGTACAAAATTTGACAATGACCTATCTGTTTGTGCAATCAAATTATTTTAACAAAATGCATATGGTACCTGAGAATGTTGAAAAATAAGCTCAAAGCCCAGCACACAGTTGCTCCTGTCCCAAATGACGAACCAGCTGAAAGAATATTATGGTCATATAGCCATGAAATGTGTTCAAGTGGAAAAAATGACTGGATACTGACATTACTAAGAATGGAGAAAATCCGAGCATATCGGTCATCCTCCTGCAAACATGAATTAACACCACAACCAAAGTGATACAAGGTACAACATAACCACAGGCAGCAATGATGAGCCAATCACAGAAATAAATGTCATGATTAGTATGTGCACTGGTAGCAGATTTTCCAACTTCAAACAAATTATCTGAAAGTAATGTGGCTAATTCGTACTGGTTCACCACCAGCTGTTAGGTGCAGACTTTTCTATAATGCAAATGCAATAGAAAAAACTCTGCACTGAACAGCCAGTTGGAGGGGTGAATTTGGCGAAAGTATTGACAACTTGCATGGTCAACTCAATTATTCAATTATTAGTTTTTAAGTACGTTTGATGCACACTGCTCATGTCAATAGATTTTAGTAATGATGACGATTGACAAATCATTGAAGTTAGTGTTTGCCTGCTGTTACAGTTATAAACAGTCAGGAGTGAGCATGCTAATGATGTGCCCTGATAAACAGTTCTGTTTTTAATTCACAACGGAATGAGGATTGAAGCTGGCAGTTGCATCTATACAACAATGCTGGCAGCGAGTTCCATGTGGATGGTCCTGCGACAGCGAAGCTGCGAGGACTCTAGCGAGTTGTGAAGGTGTGACTGGAACAACAAGATCACCAGGCAACTACAGCCATCCAGGGTTTATCCGTTTAGGTATTTTTATTAAATGCATGGAGTCCACATCCAAAGATCCTCCAACAGTTAACATATCCTTACATAATGCATCTAAATTCATTCATCCATTCACGTATATTTCACACAGCCAAATGCACCCAAAATGGCCAACAGAATTCACACATTAGTGATGACACACTCGCCAGTTTTCTGGCATTAGTTGCCGGTACCGGTTTCTGGCGCTAGAAACTGGTGCCAGTCGTCTGGTACCAGAAACCATGACACACTTCGCCTGCAAATGATACTGGCATAAACAAAACAAGCATGGATTCCGATTTTGAGGAAGACGATGTTGTAGTGGCTGTAATAGGCTTCAGGTTGTTGAAAAAAATCAAAAACAGAAGCAACGTAAACGAAGGCGGTGGCACGGAACTGAACATGTTCCACCCAGCGCCGGCGACTGGCGCCAGTAAAAATCTGGTACCAGAAAAGTATGACACACTGGACAGTTGCTGGCGCCAGTCGATCGGTACCGGCAACTGGCACCAGAAAACTGGTGAGTGTGTCATCACTTTAAGATTAAAGCACAAGTATACCTCGACAGACCAGTGCCTTGTAATGCGCCACATAAGAATGTCGTCAAAGAAACGTAAAACTACACGACAATCGCTGATCTGCCTAGAAATAGTGACGAGCTTCTTTGCTGTTTCCTCATTCTTTGCAGAACCACTTAACAGCGTTCCCACATAGCTAGCTGTGCGTAAGATTTTATCCCGACCACTGTACGTCTGAAGCAGAGCAATGTACGTATCCATTGATTCTGGGCTGCAACAGATAACAAAAAAACACATGACTGCGCAGTTATTGCACTGAATTATGTAGAAGCTTACAGAACAACATTCACACGTGACCACGAACTGTACAACGATAATCAACAGTTTTGGTGTCAGTTCATTTTCATGAATTTTTAGGCGCCACAGCGGTACCAGCACGGTACGGATTCAAGGCGTAATAGTTAGCAATGGTGCAGTCTTGCGCAGTTGGCTCCTCTGGGAAGGGACGCGACTCCCATTCACTGCATGGCAGTGTATAGCCATGACTCACGGCGTGAAGTCTGGCCTATAGAAGTCAGCTGACACTGTTGGCTAGGCACTGCAGTGGAGTGCCCAGCACATATGAAGCTATGAACTTCAACGTGTCTGTTGCAACCATCTTATTCAGAACTAATACAGACAGAGATCATTGACGAAACCAACCTTCTTCGATTAACAACAGATTCATATGCTTACACATACACCAAAAAGCTTATACTAATACATATAAATCAAGTAATGCTTGTTGTTATTTGACTTCAACTTTGACCTCAGTCAAGTATTAAATATTCTAAGGCCACTTCACACTGATTGTAGGGATGCGCAATTTGGACATTTGTTAAAAATTTAACACTGTTGGCAATAAACGTAAAACAAAAAAAAACATGATTACGTAGGCTAAGTTGTACAATATAACATCATTTTAGTACAATATGCTTTCATTTGATTCCGTGAGTTAGACTAAAGTGGCTGCTCGTCAGTTTTCAAAAGCACACGTTAAAATTGTTCTATGACAATATGCAAGCTACTGTGTAACTGTACTGATACATAAATATAACATTTTAACCATGTAATGCGATATGCATATTGTCAGGCTTTTGTGAAAAGCTATAATATGGCCCTTAAGTGTTCTTATGTACACTCCAGAGTGCACGTCAAAACCATTCACTATTCACACTATAGTGCTGACATTTCACTTGACTATGTGCCACATGCAAGTGCTGGAAAATTGGTTTAAAAACAGAGGTATTTAGGTAACAAAAAACGGATTTTTAAACCTAAAAATTCAAAAATACCTAACTTTAACAAATTTATGTGTTGTGCAATTTAAATCAATATCATATTTAATTTCATTATCCAATCGTGATTTTTGAGTTTTCCTATAGGCCTAATTTATAGAAAACAATGTGATAGGTAGAATGGTGTATTAAGATTTTTTCCTCGGTTATAATTTTGTGTCCGGTCCTCTTTGTACACTAAGCCCCAAATTAAAAAAAACCTTAAAACATTTCACAAAAGCTTAGTTTATCCAGCCCTGATGTTGCTGATACTTCATGGCCAGTGTCTAGTATATCAAACATCAAGGTCATCATTTTTCATTGTCAGTAGGTGACCACTAGTCACGAAATGTGTGGTATGGGCAAATTTGTAGGTTTATACTAAAATTTTGCTCTTAGATTTACTCTATCTCTCTTTTAAACTGTCTATGAATATTCATATTTGTGCCCAAATCCAACAATCAGGTGAGATTAATTTTAGTATAAAAGCACAAGAACGCACACGTATTCAACAGCCAGAAATGTATGCATATGCTACACATTTACTGATACGTTAGTGGTGTATAATTCAAATTAGATACAATTCTATTCTTATTATTATTGTCATTTCATGCTTTAAATTCAATCCGTTAAGCAGACAGATTTTAACTCATGTAGCTTTTACAATACCTGACATAACACCTAGGCCAAAAATTATCCACAGTCAAAAAGAAGGTGTACATTACAAGCGAGATATATTGTTATTGCATGATATTACTATTAACAATGTAGATCAATGTGCATACAAACTGTACTCTCAGGAATGCTAACTCGAAGCTTAAAGTTAATTCAAGAAGCATTATCGTTATTATGCTTTCGTTTTAACAATTTTACTAAAATTACTAAAATGCAGGCTACACACACATTATCAGCAGACAGTCAAGACTCCTGATAAAATTGCTGAAATGCGTTAAAAATTAGAATATGTCACACTATTATATTAAATTTGAAGGTTTTTCAACACACGACTGTATTGTGCAAGACTAACTTGAAAAAGCTACACAGATGATTCAAATACCGTAAAACGTTTAATATACGGCGGGTCTCCAATAAATGCTGGAGAAGGGGGGTATTTGCCAGTTGTACATACAAATAAATGCCAAGTCTTTAAAAAACGCCAGGCGTACATTAAACACAGGGGGTATATGTTAAATGTTCAAGTAAATGCTGGGGGCATTTATTATAAGTTTTACAGTAAGACAAATATAGAAACAGATGAATGACGTGCTGCAATTTAACCAGATTCGCGAATAACATTAGAAACAAGAGGGACATGATACAGTAATTAGAGTCCAAAAATGAAAAATGGCCGCAGATCACAAATAAGTACATGTATTGAATTCAACAGCATCATAGGCTAAAAAGGCTGGGGGCAAGAAATTGACATACAATTGCAAATTTCCAACAGAAGAGATATGGGTGTTAAAAATTTCAATTTTGCTCCTAAATTCCGCATAAATGGGGGACTAACTGCAGTCCCAAAGTGTGTATTTTTGGAATAAAATACTGTGACAAGAAGGATATTTTCTGAAGGGCTAAACTTTGAAGGGCTCAACGCCACTGATGTAATCAATTGGCTTCTGCAATATGAAATTCAGGCGTATCAAAGAGTAACGGTCTACACGTTGATGACACATCGCGATCCACTCGATGCAGCAGTTTAAACAATCCTGTTCCGACAGACATCGGCATTCCAACGATGATCGACTCACTGACTCCACTAATTGGATCACACTGTCCATGGTATGCTGCTTCAAACAGGTGATCATTTGTCTTCTCGAAAGACGCAAGCATGAGGACACTTTCATTCTTCTTCGCCATTCCAAATCTGGTCATGCCAATAACCTCACCTTTGTATGTCATGACGTCTGCCATCAACATTATATGACGAGCATCAACGTTAATGCTATGGCCCTTCATCGTTTCCGATATCTCCGTGATAATTGTCCTTCTCGCAGCTTCAATGCCAAGGGTTCTCTCAACTTCTGTGGTGTTGTTTGACACAACCTGTGAAGTCACAACTCCGGGCACGATCATAACATCGCGCAGCTGATTACCTTCAACCGCCAGAGTGTACTCTCCGTTAGCTTTCAGTTCAATGACGGCACGGCTGACTGACGGCAGCCCCTTGATAACAACCTTCGGCAAGTCTTCTAGCAGCTGCTGCATCACAAAATACTCCGAAGAATGCTTTGCTTTGGCTCCGTGTTTTATTGCTTTCGGTCGAACGCAGAACACTGCATCATTATGTATCATTATGTTCTCTGGCTTGACATGCAGCTTTGACGCAAGAATGGCACTGCGGATTGAGTAGATATCAACTTCCAGCCGCAGAAGCTTAATACGTTCCAGATCAAGCACAACCAGGATAAACCAGTCATCTGGCAGATAGACTTCTTCAAAGTACTTTGCCACCTGGCCAAGCAAAGTTTTCTCAATGCGGCCTTTAACGAGGCGTGCAAATTCTTCGGACTTGCCGTTATCCAGTACACATCGTACAATAGGCGTGGATATAGATTTTGTTGCATTGATGAGCTCTTTAAGCCGAGGAACACCCTGTGTTATATTCATGGATGCAAGACCGGCAAAGTGGAAGGTTTTGAGTGTCATTTGCGTAGCTGGTTCGCCGACACTCTGTGCAGCCATTGCACCAACAGCTGTTCCAGGCTCAATCTTTGCACGGATGTATTTCTTGATGCACTCAACAAAGAAGTGGTTCATTTGCGTGGCAGTAACTCGGTTCAACTGATACAGCACCTTCTGCTTGGAAGTCTTAGCTGACGCCAGGTCAAGTCCATACTTATTCCAGGAGCTCGAAACAGACTTTGCTAAGTTCAGCACAAAGTTTTTCCATTCCTGTCGGTATTCATCACTGCACTGATCAAATCCTTCATCACACAAGTCAAGTGACTCAACAATCTTCGTCATCTGATCTCCAGTCAGCGGTAGCTCATTCGGACAAGGAAACTGGCTGCGGATGCTTTCCATGAAACGGGAAAAGTCAACCGGTTTGCTATCGCCTTCCATCTCAGTTGGATCAAGCCCATCACCACTATACACAAACTGCACCACCTCATTCATGGACGTTCTCACAGTGCAGTCATACTGCACGCAGAGGTCTTCAATTGTCTTCACTAACCGACGCTGAGTATATCCAGTGTCGGCAGTCTTGACAGCAGTATCAACAAGGCCCTCACGTCCACCCATGGTGTGAAAGAAGAACTCCGTCGCAGTCATTCCAGTATAGAAACTGTTCTGCACAAAACCACGTGCAGCAGGGTCTTTGGAATTCCTGCCAAAGTGCGGCAGTGAGCGATCTTCAAAACCATTGGGTATGCGATGATTGTTGATCACCTGCTGTCCAACACAGGCAATCATCTGCGATATGTTGTCGTTGCTTCCTTTCGATCCACAAAGAACCATGATCTTGGGACTGTTATTCTTGGACAGAGACGTGAGGCACGCGGTTGCAGCATTGTCACGAATCTTGGATAAAGTTCCAGACAACTCGTGCTCCAGAGTTGTTTCAGCAGAACAGCCAGGCTTTGCCTTCAGAATGCCAGCCTCAAAGTCTGCAATCAGTTGACTGCACTTGGTATATCCTTCGCGGACCAAATGTTTCTTCTGGCGAACAAGATCTGGTCCTGGTGTCACATCACCGATGCCGATAGAAAATCCACGATTCATGATATATGCAGACGAAAGTCTTGCAAGCCTCGACAAAGCTCGAGCAGTTTCCTCCTCACCAAATTCTCTTAAAATGGAGTAAAATATGTTGTCTTTGGAGCCAGATCCAAGTGTTGCTTTGCTCATCTTTCCCGCGAGAAGTTCGCCATCACGAATAACAACGAAACTGTCAGTAACACACATTTCATCTCCTTTTGCGTAATCCTTGCTTGACTTAGCATGAAGATATGCACGCACCTTACCCTGGCGGTTTGGTCGAATGACGAGGCTAAATATCTGCTTACCTGTCCACAGAGGACATGGTTTCAATATGGCAGGTGAAGGCAGATCAATGCGTGTATCAAGCTCACTCTGTGTCATCATAGCTGTAGCCAACTGACAAGCATGAGCTCTATCAAAGAACACATCTTTCTGAGTAAGCAGATATGCTCCAGTGATGAAATCTTGAATAGCAGCAATGAGTGGTTCGCCACTTCTTGGTGTTGCAATATTCGACTTTGTGCCCATGAGTACAATGGCTTCAGCTCTTGCTTCTTCAGTCTGAGGGAAATGTATATTCATCTCATCTCCGTCGAAGTCTGCATTAAACGGATTGCAGCAACACTCGTTGAATCGAAACGTCCGATGAGGCAATACCTTTGTGTAGAATGCCTGCATGCTTAGCTTGTGAAGAGATGGCTGCCTGTTAAACAAGACTATGTCATCATCTTTCAGATGCCTCTCGACAACATCACCAACACGAAGTCTTCGAGCCAGTCCTTCACGGTCGCCAAACTTCAAATACGTCCGCTTCCGGTGATCAAATGTTTCATGGTAGTTGGCACCTGGGTGGGTGTCTGCACCATTAAGAATCAGCTGCTGCATGACTGCCATATTTGCATTTGTTACCCTCTCGGGATACGTAAGAATCTTTGCAACATGAAGTGGTATTCCAACCTGATCGATGCGCAAGTTTGGATCAGGCGAGATAACAGTGCGACCAGTGTAGTTGCATCGTTTACCACTAAGGTTCTCTCGAAAACGGCCATGCTTGCCTTTCAGACGTTGGACGATTCCTCTCATGGGCTTTGACGGCATTTCACTTCGCAGATTCAGTGGAACGCCAGTGATTTCGCTGTTTATCATCAGCGCCACATACAACTGCAAGCGTTCCCAATTCTCCATCACCTGATGTACCATCGCACCAATTACACGATACTTGCGTATGCTCTCATTTGCGATGATTATCTTTGTCAAACTCATTGTTATGTCATCTTCTGTCGTTCCAGTTTTTACTTCGGACACAACTGACGGACGCATGCAGACTGGAGGCACAAGAAGTCGCTGTATGATCATATCACAAGGATGGCCAGAATCCGGGTCCATTACCAACAGTGGTATGTCTTCATCGTGTATTTGCTCAAACAGATCCAGAACTTTTCTCGGATTGAGAATTTCCTGAGCTTTGTGAATCAACGATTCCAGATCCTTGTTGGTTTGAACAGCATTGTCAAAACTGTGCAGAAATTCTTCGGTAACTTCGCTGGATGTCTTCTTTGCGAGTTTGTACTTTTCATGCACAATCTTCAGCATACCACATTTCTTCACGATTCCATTGTACTCACGACAGTGCAGGCAAACGTTGACTTTTCGACACACATCAGAAATCTCGCGGTGAATGTTCTTTTTCTCTATGTACGCTAACTCCCGACGACCGATCTTTTTCAAGAAGCGTTCACGATGATCGGGTGGCAGAAGCACGCGAGAGCACGTCTTACATATGTACTGCAGAACTTTGACTGTAGCTTTGAAATAACCGGGATGAAAGACAGGAAGTTCAAGATCAACAAATCCGTAATGTCCTGGGCAGTATGCTGCTTCTAGTCCGCACGTACCACACTTACTGGACTTGAACACACCCATTCTACAGTCTAAGACTCCGTACTGCACGGGCTGGTGTGTGTCTTGCATGTAGAGGCTCTTGCTGACAACCTGGATGTGTGACTGCTTCCGCATCTGTTCCGCGCTCATCATCCCGAAGGTGATGTGGCTGATCTTCTTTGCCACATCGGACTCTCTGTACTGTTCCTTCACCATATCGTCTACATAACACATGTTACAAAGTGATCAGTGAAATTAGCACAGCATGTGTTACAACCATATGCCACAGCTGCCATTTAACTCTAATTTGGAGATATGATTATTGATAAAATTATTGAGTAGAGTATTTTTGTTGCCAAAAAGCAACAGAATGTCACATTGTACATAGGTGCATACTACAACTTTTGAAAAATCAGGGACTATAAACCCAGATGCAATCTATTCCATTTTGTGACAAATAATAATACCATAACATAACTGAATAAACTACAGAAAAATGTGGCAGAAAGTACACCTGTAGCAAAACATGGTTTACTCTAGTAACAAATCAAATTCATCACAGGCTGAATGGTAGTTCAAGCCCTGTGTTAAAGGCGACATCTCGTTCCTATGGGAAAGCCAAAAATTCGACCCCCCACAGAATCAAAATGCCTCACATAATAATAACACATATATAATTTAACTACAAAATATGAATCTTCGTGTTGTGTGACAAAATGTAATCGTAGTGCATGGCTTTGAGTCCACTATACTGATACAATATGATATATTTCACTGTAAATACTACTGGTATGCAGATTATAATAAACCATTCTCAGAAGAAAGAATGTATGTCATGCAGCTGGCAGATCGAGGCAATTCGTGTGTAATAAGGATGTTAATTTTTGATAATTTTCTTTCTCCATATGAAAATTTCAATTCCCGGGACTCATCGAGTACTCGAATTAGACAATGCACTTACCTTAACTTGCCCGAGCCTAATGCATGTTGTGGCTATTGCACAATAATGCCCAATCCACAACATGCCTAGCGGGTGTCTACTCAAACGCACACACTTAATGCGGTGCAGGGAGACGTTGTGCCAGACACACGTCTGCTGCAGGGACAGGTGCGGCCAGCGTCAAGGCACCCACTAACAATCAAATCTCTGATGTCAATTACCGCATTCTTTCCCATGGCCCACACGTGTGGGTTGGCCGTTATCTGAGCTCAGATCAATCCGGAACGTCAGCCAACCCTTCACGTAACTTATTACACAGTCAACTGTCGACTGAGACTCGCTTGTGAACACTAGAATCTGTTCAAATTCCCGAATTCTTGATGGGCAAGAAATATAATTTTTGAGATCGAGATTTTTTCTTGAGTCTCAATTCTCACGAGTCTTGTTAACGTTCCTATTGTGTACAATCCATCTACCGGTAACTTCTGTTTTTTATGACTCGCGTATTTTGTATTCTTATTTGGTGTGAAAATACTAAAAATCGCCATTGTATTAACTACCAAAAAACACAAGAAGTACGTCAGTTAATATTCGTTAAAATTATCGGCACAAACGTCCAATTACTCAGGGGGGGAGCGAACGAGCCAGGTGTTGAATCGTCCAAGGGGATAATGAGCCAGGGGCGAACCGGCAAAGGGGTGAAAGAGCTAGACACCTCTACGGCGCGGGTGAATAACGCATGTGTAGCGTTTGCAAGATGTCGTGCATTGTGATTTTGTCACATGACCATAATAATTTACATTTACACCAATAATATATATTTATACCGAGCGTGTGATCTACGTATATGCTTCACATATACACATTATAAAAAATAAACCACCAAAAACACAAAAAATGACCAGCGCGTAAAAAAGTAAACATCATCGCGTAGACTATTTAATTTAATGCTGACTTAAGTATTTCACGTTCTTTTTATATATTGTGAATCTATAGTCTTTGGACCAAATGTAACTTTTTGTGATCAAGTAATAAAATGATAATAGTATTAGTAGAGACCACTTATTTCTAGTTCTTTCATCCGCCGCTAGAATGGCCAACATGCACCGAGGAGTGTTGTTAGCTAAGGTATAAATGGTACATTTTAGTGCAGTTGCAGTGCAGTGCAGTTGGAATTTGCATGCAAAGTATGTAAGTAAGTATGTAAGTAAGTAACTAAGTGAGTAAGTAAGTAAGTAAGTAATTTATGTAGCGCATTAACCGTAAATAACCTCTAACGCGCTCGGTGTGGTAGTAGAATGAGAAGTAAAAGTGTTTGAGATGGTGTTTAAAGGTAGACACTGAGTAAGTGCTACACGTAAAATTCTTCGGAAGAGCATTACAAATGGATGGAGCAGCATGTCCAAAAGCACGTCTTCCATAAGTTATCCTGATCTGCAGAACCTATAGTTCTCACGATTTGCAGATCAGAGATGTATGTGGCCGTCGATGCTGGAGACAGGTTGGCAGAGTTCGACCACATATTCAGGAGCCATTCGGTTTATCACAAGTCCACAATGCTTCACGCGTGTTTCTAAATATAGTAACAAAAATACGTAAATTATGTAATACTTGGGGCGTTCGGTATGTTTTGCAGCTCAACTGAAAGACTTAGAAATCTGTACACCTGTAAAACGTATATTTCTCTTCCATTCGTATAAACTTTGAGCGAATGTGATACCACTGTCATTTACTACGTCACAAAGAGTTGAACAGAAACGATTTAGAGTGCTATAGTCAAGGTCCAAAACTTTTATTATGGATGCTAATTTTCAAAAAATTGTATTTCTTGATACGAGACTTTCAATTCCTGGGACTCGTCAAGTACCCGGTACTCGAATTTGACCGACCTTAACACACGCTGCAGAGATGATGCTACTGCGGCTGCTACATAATAATGCCCGAGGCACAACATCACAGGTGTCGCATGCTCGCACATGAGCCTACATGTGGTGCACGGAGAGTCATACATCGTACGCTACACGTGACAGACATACTTGCAGGGGGTGGGGGGTTGCTTGCTGCAGGAATGGAAGGATGGATGCAACCAGTGCCATGGGTGATCAAATGTCAATTACTCAACAGCAACGCATTCTTTTCCACGGCCTGCAGTGTTTATTGCAAAGCTTGCGGCTCGCTTTCCTGCTGCTTAATTTGTTCATAATGCATCCACGTGGCAGACTTGAGCGATCAGTCACTTTGACTAATTGACTATCAAATGCAAACGGTACAATTTGAGCACATATTGTGGGCCGGTGAAGGTGGGTGCTCTCAGTGAGCAGTCTTCAAAGCAAGTGCTGGCATCTTATCAGAGCTCAGATCAGTCAGGAACGGGGCGGGCGCAGGCCCGCACTGTGGCTCTGTGCATGGG
>Ga0056124_1000512_pt1 | contig 12454 bp, 15 predicted proteins | sample WorMetHEROISLAND_2_FD_70069 | JGI IMG/M metagenome (GOLD analysis project Ga0056124, IMG submission 70069) | Marine gutless worms symbiont microbial communities from Max Planck institute for Marine Microbiology, Germany - Olavius sp. 4 HERON ISLAND | ecosystem: Host-associated > Annelida >... | reverse complement strand
GATTGTCGCCCCGGGCCCTTGACATCGGATAGGCGCCCTTCACTCTATAGGACCCCCTCTCAATCAATTTGCTGGATCCGCCCCTGAGGTCTGTCGAAATACGATGACGGATGTGGTGGATGGCGCATGCATGGTAGTTGCCCAATCGCGCCACAGCCAACGCGTGTTTGTCGAATGTCATACGGCGATCTAGCACGACTCCCAGTATCTTCATCTGGTCAGCTACCGGCAGCTGGACTCCAGCAATGGAAACGGTGGACATGGCTGATGCGGTCGTCTAACTGGTTTGCGGTGCCAATGACTAGAGCTTCTGACTTGTCCGGGTTGAGCTGGAGGCCGTTCTGCAAGTACCACTGTGTGACGTCAGCAGTACATTCAGACAGTACAGACAGTCCAGCAGCTGTGTTATCAGCACGCATGGTGAGGTGAAGCTGGGTGTCATCGGCATATGGGTGGAAACTGGAAACGCACACCATGGCTTGCTATGACGTCGGCAACCGGACTGCAGTATGCAGCGAACAGCAGTGGTCCGAGTACAGACCCCTGAGGAACGCTGACCTGTAGATCAACAGCTGGTGACTGATGCCGACATTTTAACAAACTGCGTCCGGCCGGTGAGGTACGAGCGGAGCCAGGTGAGTGGGGTTCCCGTAATCCCGAACTCCGACTGCAGGCGCTCAAAGAGTACGAAATGTTCGACCGTGTCAAAAGCTGCCAACAGATCCAGACTGATTAACACTGTCACCTGCTTGTCGTCGGCCGCTGTGACTACTTCGTCCAGAATCTGCAGTAGTGCTGTCTCTGTGGAATGTCCCTTCCTGTAGGCAGACTGGAATTCACTGAAGTTGGCGGAGCCGAACAGATGAGGTCGCAGGCATGCCAGTACAAGTCTCTCGAGAACTTTAGAAATAGTAGACAATGTCTGGTAATCCTGCAGTTTACGGTTACAAATTCATAATTTTCTTTCTCAGTGATCCCGATTATGGGTAGTGAACGAATATGGGTACTGATGAATATGACGTTTGTGTAATGTTGCAGGCTAGCACATTGATGGCGATTAATGGTGATGCATTCTCAATGAGTACGTTGACTGGACGCGGCAACGGCACAAGCTGGGTAGAATTCTGTGAGCACCATGCAACAGCAGCGGCTGAAGACTTCTCAGTGCACGTGGCACAGTTTCTGCAGGACGGTGTCACCACCGATCGACAGCTCACCAGACGAGACTTTGTCAGCAAATTTGTGGACTGTTTTCAACGACACTTCGACTCTATACAGGTTAGCACCATGTGTTTACGCAACACATGTTTTTGTTATCTTGATTTTGTTAATGTTAAGTGCTCATATCCATGAATTATCCAAGAATTAATGTTCCACATATGTGTTGGCTACCAGTCATCTTGTCACACAGTCTGCATGTCACAGCAAGAAAGCTATGACATGTACCTTAAGTTAGCCATATAATATTGTCAAATGAATAATCTTCATGTTCCAAATAAAGTGCAGAATTTTTTCGGAAATATTGCACTGTAATCCTGCATTTTTATTATCTTGTGAATGCATGTTTATGATCATATATTTATCTTTCTACCATCCACCCAATATTCAGCACCCATGATAACAATGATATGCACTGCCCACTTTATAGATGTTTATGTCATCCACATTCCACATGCTGTTGCTTGAGCAGCAAGAGCACATTGTATGAGTATTATATGTTAAGTGAACAGATATGTTAACTTTGATGATTTTTTTTCCGTATGGTTATAGTTCCTATATATGGTTTGCAGTCAAATATTTGTTAGGAATTTACTGCATGGTTTGATATTTGACTTTGCTTTATTCTTGCGTAGGTGACTCCAAGGCGTCAGACAATAACTGGTGCTACTTTGACGACACCGGCCGCCAGCCCATCAAAGTCACCACGACAGACCGCTAGAACGCATCATTCAAGACAGTCCCAGTCATGTCGACTACCAGTGACACGTCACATAGATATAGGCACTGCAGAATCATCGGACTCTTCTGCTTTAGTGCTGACCAATGACGCTAGTGCCGTGTCTCCGTCGCCCCCGGCTTCCGGGAAACATCGGTCATTCTTTCGTCAGTTCTCTATCCGTGGTCTGCGCAGCAACGTACGACAGCTGTTCAAACAGCATTCCGATGAGCTGGAGCTGTCAAATAACAGTTCTGTCTGCGCTGCAGAACTCCCAACTGAAGGCTGTGCTGGATCCAGAACAAGCAGTGCTAGAAAAGCTGCCACAGCATCACCGTTGTTTAGAACAGACTGCAGTCGTGGCAGTAAGGCGAGGACGACAAAGATGGTAGTAGAATGTAGGCATGAGGGTGTTGTTCGACATCTTGTAAGCACTGTTGATGGCAATCCACAAAACTGGGAAAAGTGTCGGCTGGTGCTTGTTCGAACCACTGGCGGTTACCTGCTAGAATTCTACATTCCACCTAAGGTTATTTTATGTCTGTTTATTTTGTGCAAGCTGTGAAGAAGTGGTGTACATTGTAATTATTAACCAAATTGTGTTGTCATATAGGAATCGAGTCAGTATTTAATTCAACACCATTGATTTTATAAACAGTGCTTTACTAATATTGTTCAACTGTTGTATTCATTATTCAAATTTTATTGTAGCTAAATATAGTCCTGATTTTACCGCTGTTTTTCATTTCATTAATTACTATATGTACATCTAGCTAGTTTCAGTGGCTTGTTATGTGCTTATGTTCCATTAATAAACTGCTCACTGACCGAGTAAAGTGAAATGAATAAGTCTTTAAACTCTCATGCTCATACCCTACAATACTGTGATGCATTGCAATAATGTAATAGTCATTTTCTACAGGTGCTGACATGTTGTTGATTTTGATCATTTTGATAGCAGTAGAAGCATTCCTGGGCCAATGCCAGATCAAGTAATTAAAATATTGCAGAAGCGACAAAAGTTGGTGCAAAAAAATATTGACCGGGCTTGCAGAATTCAGTTTTTTTTTATTACAGAATTCTGAGAATTATGTTGCAGGTTGGTGCTAGTGATATGGCAAGTGGGTGAGTGATGGCTGCTCTATTGCTTGTTGTGTCTGTAGGCCATTAAACCTCAGAGTGGTTTATTCTGTTGTCGTATTAATGAAGTGAGGCAGACCTCAGCACTTGAGCTTCCAGACTGTGAAAATGCATTTGTCATTAAGGTGAGCTGATTGTGCTGTATAGACTTTGTGACTGTGTAGAAACTTTTGTGACAACTGCTTCCACTGCTGCTGCAACTTTCTTACTCCAGGTTATGCCATTCCACAAAAGTAAATGTCTTGAGAGTTCTTAGAGTAGGGCTTTTTAGTGCCCAGATACCAGCATTGCCAAAACACTAAAGGGACAAAAGGTTTTGTGTGTGATGAATTAATTATGTCTACAGCTGTAACTGTCAGTGTATTAAAGATACTTAAGGTGTTGGGCATTTCATTATCAGTATTTGTGGTTCAACAGATTTGTAATGGTGGTGCACATGAGTTGTTTGCATTAGTATGAGTTTATCTCACAACCAGAGCATGACTGCATGAACACATTAGGCTGTTTTCTCTTGCTTTGCTGTTTGTCACCAAGATGTGTAAATCAGTAGAGCATTTTCAGTTTGATTCGGTTTCCTGATAATGAGTTTGTCTTGACGTATGCAGGGCCTACAATTATCTAAGATAAACAACGTTATGTATGCATTGACAACATCTAAGCTGGGTGTGTGAAATCACGTGTGTGTCACACGATGTAATGACCACGTCCATAATGTTGTAGTTTTGGCTGGTGTCTGGATGAAAGCCGAAGAATCTGAAATCACTACTGCCTCGTACACTTCTCTGTCTTGTGTAGACTGCTGTCTTTACTATATCTGATACATAGCTTATGTGCAGTGATGCGTGACTGTATGTGATGGACGTTGCAGGCTGCTAACAGTGTGGAGTACGTACTGCGGGCTAATAGTCTGGTTGAGATGCACACTTGGTTGAGTGCAGTGCAGCAGTGCATGACTGCAGAAACTGTCAACACAGAAACTACAACAGAACCTCAATCAGTCGAACCGTTAGTACCATTTGGTTTCATTTAGTAATTTACACACACACGTTAATTTTTTTTTGGTTTCATATGGTTGCTTGAAGTCTACCTGATCTTGCTTGTATTCTCTGTGAAGCATATGGTTGGTTATGTAATAATCCACATCGATGGCACTTTGTAATTGCAGAAGTTCAAATTCATTACGGAGGCAGACGCTGCGTCAAGGATCGTCAAATCAGTCACACGTGGCTAGTAACTCAGCATCCACCAGCGCTACGTTGGACATGCAGGTCTTCCGTCGAGTTAACAGAAGTACGTTTAATATTGAATTTAGTTAAAAATTGTTCTAATTGAAGCTTTCTAATCATCATTCTGGTTTCCTGTCATGAGTGGCACTGCCAGTCGTGAAGTTCCAATGTGCTTGCTTAAATGTACTAGAAGACCGATTTTTTTGTGTCAAAATTATTATTTATTATTACTGGTACAGTAAAATTGATGATCTGTTGTAGTCTGAATATCTGTTACTGATTTGATACTGTTGGTTGGATGTTGGGAAATGCATTGGCTCTGAGTTTTGCAAAATAACTGTTAGAGCTGTTGTGTGTCTTTTTATTTGCATGTGTTTTGTTGGGTAACAATATGTTTTGTACCATTTTAGCAATTTTGGGACCATAAGTATTGTCAAATTGTGCCTGCATTTAGAGCTCTTATCCCTGTATAAGCATCTCATATCGTTTAATATTTCCATTCTCTGCCATTATAGTAGGAAATTGACTATTTTGTGCATACGTGGACATGACTTTGTGCTTGGACTTTGTTGCTGCGTAATAACAGTGAATGACGTCCTGCAGCACACCCGCTCTTTGTTAACTTTTATTCGCTAGCTGCTCACACATTTCTGTGTCTTGTTCTTCTAGCATACCGCAAAGCATGTTTGAGGTTAATTTCAACTAACGTTCTGTCTTAATTACTAAGTTATGTAAAGAACTGTGTGTGTGTGTGTGTGTGTGTGACGTGTTGTGACAGTTTCTGAGAGTGACACTCCAGAGAGTCGGCGGCGGATGTTGTCAGACAGCGACAGTGACATCAGTGACATTCCACCGGAGCTGCCACCTCGGACTCCAAGCCGAACATTGTCCAATGCTGTCGGTACATCGTCAACCAACGGCGAGACACGGTCGTCACATACTGTCAGCATTGTCAGTACTGACAACAACTTGACAGCACTCATTAACGACCCATGGACTAATGGTATTTATTGCTGTTACATCACTGCTAACCTTTAGACACCAGTATGCTCTTGTTGATCATGCATGGACTAATGGTATTTATTGCTGTTATATCTTTAATAACATTGCAGCACAACATCTAAAGATACTCTACTTGCAGTCAGTTTCTCCACTGGCTGTGAATGCATTAACCACTAAATTCTGGTGCTACTACTATTAGTACTACATGTGTCAATGTGCCTGGGTAAAAAGTAGATCCCAAAATAAGTTGCAGTAGTGCAACACTGTCTAACATCCGTCATGAGTTTTATCTAAAATTTTTGATTTGTGTAGTCTTTGAAAAATGCAACAAATAATATGCCACGTGACAGAAATACACGACATTGCCAGTTGAACATTGATTTGGTTGCTAAAGAAGCATACATGAACAAAATTTGCAGTCTTGAAAAGTTTATATGTTCAGCAACATACTTTAAATGTCAGTAAATTTGGCATTTGTCAAGCACTTAGCTGGAGTTGTTGCAAATGTTTGCACAGCTAACGATTCAGTTGGCGCGGTAGCATCAGACGTGGGTGGGGCTGCTGGTGGCGGTGCAACCAGTGGTGATCACAGTCTGCACGAGTATCCGTGGTTCCACGGCACACTGTCACGCATGGACGCGGCACAGCTCGTGCTTCAGCAGGGTCTGGATGGTCACGGCGTGTTCCTTGTGAGGCAGAGCGAGACTCGGCATGGAGAGTACGTCCTCACGTTCAACTTCCAAGCACGGGCAAAGGTAAACGCACATCAGCAGTGACAGCACTTTGCTGCAGCACTTCAAATATGTCACCATAGACCGTGGAAGGTGTTTGAAAGTGAGGGGGTGGAGCGTGAGCCTGTAATGGGAGACTGGGGGTGGAGGAGCAGAGCCCCTGGTGGGGGGCTTAGGGGCAAAGCTGAAATGGTGAGTAAGTACGCACTATGCACTTCGCTGTCATAATTTTTACTACTTTTCATTTAAGCGAAGCTAAAATATCAATGCTAAAAATTATTTAGCATGAAAAAGTGAGGGGCCAAACAACATTGTGTGCCCCCTCAGTCACTCGAAAAGGTAAGGGGCATTTGCCCCCGTGGTTCCATGATGTATGTTTCCGCTGACTGTTTATTTGTGAACATACGTATGTTGTTTACCAAACTGATGTCGAAGAATGTGCCTATCAGTGCATGTCATTGGAGTCGCCATTGTAGAGATACATTGCAGTGATGACTTGGTGCACTCAACATCATGCATCAGTTTGCTGTGTTGCAGGGAGTGCCATATTGAACAATGACCAGAGTGCGTGTAGGAATGTTGTCAGATTTTACTTGCTAAGTTTTGTTGTCGATATGCTGCAATAGTTATTGTTGGTTTTCTTCTGTAGGAAAGGACAATTTCTGCAGCGCATCAGTTTCTTCATAGTTTATCAATTTCTTAATTTAATTTGGCCGTATGATTACTGAGGTGGAAGCTATTTTTTAGCTGTTGAATGCTAAGCTAGTCTAGCATTTCATATTGTTAGCACATAAGTGAGCAATTTTCAGTGCAGTAACATTGTTGGCAGGCATGGCATCCGGCCTGTTAAATTTACTGCCCCAACAATTCATTTGCTTATGCAGCCTAACTTGGAGTAACTCTGGAAAAATTGGCTGGTTAGACAAACCATAAAGTTGTAGCTAGCCTCAATGGCCCTAAGGTAATGCGTCTGACCTGTGCACTGTGGCGGTGCCACAAATTCAGATTGTTTGCTAAATTCCAGCCCATAATGGCTAGGGACTACAGAGTGTGTGGGGTGTTTTAGCTCCCCCAGTAGGTCCAGGTGGAGCCTGGCCGCTTGAGAGCTTCTAGTGCCTTTTAGCCTGAAAGTACCATATTTGCTAAGCACAGTTGGGAAGATGTATCATACAAAAACAACTGTGGATGTTTGACTACGGTAATTTATTGGCCGATAGGCTCAACAGTGTTCCTAATTTTGAGAATGCTGAAGACACTTCAGCATAGAATAGGCATGGGATAATAAGTGTATGCTGAAGCATACACGGCTCTGCCGCCTTTGCCTGTGCATCATAGGCTGCAGGTTCAAATCCCTGCTCAAGATTGCCTTATTTCCAGGACGTTAGGGTGCTATACAAATTTATTATTATTACTGTTTGCAGCATCTGCGTATGACGCTGAATGCGGAAGGCCAGTGTCGGGTACAGCACTTATGGTTCCAGACTATATTCGACATGCTGGAACATTTCCGCACTCACCCAATTCCGCTGGAGTCCGGTGGAACCTCCGATGTGACGTTGACCGACTACATTGTGGCTGTTGCTGCAGCGTCACCGGCCAACTCGGCATCAAGTTTGACTACGGTCACAGTCGCTTCACGAGGCTCAACCACTGCTGCTGCTGCTGCTGGTGATACTAATACGAGTCCATTTAATACACGTGCTGCCGGCCGTGGGCCGGTAGCTGCCACCAGTACTACCGGCCGTGCCATTACTCATGGCGGGTCCGTCCGAACTCGCACCGAGTCACTAGAAAACGTCATTCTGTCACATGTGTCCACTGGCCGAGCGGTTGAAAATCCGTACTCATTCGTCTAATGTGTTGTTATCTGTCCATGTCAGCAGTGTGTGAACCTTGAGGTCGTCGTAATTAACAGGGTCCTGCGATGTATCTGTTGCATGTTTTACAGGTCTGTTACTTAGAGCTTTGGTCTTTCTGCAATGAATTTTGTTATTGCCTGTATCATGTTGATGTATGTCCCATACGACAGTTTGTCGGTCGTGAACCTTGTCTGGTTTTTGCCGTTGCTACACAGATTTCTGTACCTTGATTTTTCATAAGTGCGCCGCTGCAGTTGTTTCAGTATTGCACATCACCAATGTGAGCTGTGTTGCCTCGTGAGATGGATATATTTTATGTTATTTATTAGTGCAGTTTTAACAAAATATGAGAGCTTTGAGGTCGGCTGCAGTTACACACACAGATTGTTGTTGGGCATTTGCGTACAAGTTGAATCTGTTTGCTGTGTATTCTGTGAGGAACTGTTCATTCATTTTCTGTTATACAGTTTATGTTGTGTTATTGTATTTTCTGTTATGGCTTTCATTCCAGATATTTGCATGTGTTTAGCCTGTACATTACTGCTCCAGTTGTAGGTCTTACTGTTTGTAGTCCATCATTATTCTTCTGTATATTTTTTTAACTAAAAGACAGATCATGATTATCTTTTGATTTGTTGCATTGGCTTTTCTGGTTTTACCATTAGGGGTGTGCAGGGTGGTTTTTAAGCTTAGCTCATATTTGGTTTTGGCAAAAACCTTTGTTTGGTTTGGAGTCCACATTTTGTGATAGTGTTAGTTTAATCACATGCTTGATTTGTAGAAAGTAGTAAAATATTAAATTTGTTTCTTGCATTCTTTTCTATAGTAGGTGTGTTTTTTTAAACTTTGCATGCAAAACTGTGACTTGATGATGACAGCTTTAGGAGACTTGTTGGACTAACGTTGGTTTTCAAAATTTTGGTCGATTTGGTTAATGTTTTTGATAAACCAAAACTGAGCCGACTTATTGGTTTTCTGCACATCTCTAATCACATCTGAACCAGGGATAATGATGCTAAGAGGAGATGCTTGTACAGTGTGCTTAAGTGCTGTTGTGTTTCCATTCATTTTTTTATCGTTAGTTGTTGTTTTGCTTTACACTGTGTTTTGTTCTGTGTTGGTGAAACTCTCTAGTCTATACTGTCACACATCTCGGTTTTTGTGAGTGCTAGTTTTCTAAGTCTGTTGCTAGGTGTACTAAGATCTGATCACCCTGAGGCTTTGGGCCAGTGAGCAACTCGCTGTCAACTATGATGCTATTTCCTGGACTGAGCTGTAGCAGATCCAGTCGTAGGTATAAGACAAGCACTATAATTCAGTGCAGTTATACATTACAATACCGTGTCATGTGTACTGTATAGGTTAGCTAAACATGGACAGAAGCAGCCCAGTAGTATGTGCACTTTATGCTGCTAGATGGACGTTCTCTGGCTAGTGTTAAAAATTTTACTTATTTGTCATTTGCATCACAGTGTTTATGGTATAGTGAACATGAGCACTCTGTGATTCACGTACTACATTGTGTCTCAAGAAAAACTTCACCCTTTTTTATTGTTGTGATGTCTTTGTCAGATTTCATCCGATTTTGCAAATTTTTGGCAGTTCAAATTCTGCACGCTGTCGGATGGGCAGCCAATGCAGGACGTTGCATATTATGGCGGAGATTCTGTCATCTGCTGTCCGCTTACGGATGATTAGCCAGTCTGTTGATTGATCACTCACTGTCAGTGTGATTGTACCGACAGATTGCATTGTGATTGGTTGTTGATGTTATGGTGCCGTGCCCTCGTCGACGACATTGGCCACCATGCAGTGCCAGAGCGCTCTGTCCTCTGAAGCCCTGATGAGCTGTGATGGGCTCACGTTATCCTTCCATCATGCACCCACACTATCCAGATACTTTACTCTCTGACTTCTCCTTTGCTGTCCTTCCCTCTATCCTTCCAGTCACTACCAAATTTTCAAGCCCATGCCTTCTCAAGACATCCCCCAGGAATGCAAGCTGTCGTTGGCGGATTCTTTTCATCTGTGTCCGCTGTACGCCGGCCTCTTCTAGTACTTCGTCATTACTGTTCTTCTCAGTCCGTGATGTCCGCAGCATCCCTTGCAAGAATTGTGATTGGTACAGAACGCTGATGCCGTGTGCGTCGTTGATCAATGATTACTGCTTATTGTTGTAGCTGTGTTGTTGTCATTGTTGTTGTTGTTAGCTGCACATATTTGTACATAGTGTTGACTCAGCGACGTGTTAGGCACAGAGGACAAACATCACAAGCTGTCCAAGCCGCCACTGAGAAATGCTTTCCTTGGAGTCGTTGTCTGCACGTGTATAGGCCACATGCATTATTTTTCAGTTGAAGAGAAAACATTTCTTAGTGCCGTCTTGGACCGCATACCAGTGTCAGTTTTGCCATGTGTGAATAAGGAACTGAAGAATAAGTGTTTTGTACCGTCTTACCAAACAAATGCAAGCAGTGGTGTCATACAGATTAATTAGTACATTTGTCACTTATAAGTCTGGCGGCTAAAGGTCAGTCACCTATCGACCTGTTAGCATTTTTTCACTGTGATCCGCTGCTCTCATTAGAATTCAAAATAAATTATGTTCTTTTTTACTGTATTACTGTGTCTGCATATTTATTACCATATTTGTGCCATTGTGAGCAGTTTTATTGTATTCTTTTTAAGAAAATTAGAATGTAATTTATTTTAGCCAGTAATTGGAAACATCCTCAAATTGAAACGTTTTTGATTTTCTGTAAGAATTTGGTAATGGGCGCCGGGAGATTTGTTTATTGTGAATGTATTCATTGTCAGTATTTGTGGCACAGATTTGTAACGGTGATACACCGGCATGTGACCCCTGACAGAGTGATTGTAGATTACATGTTCTCACCATTTTAACCCCATAGCTTTATGTACTGTACTGATTTTTATGGCCAAGACTAATTGTTTTACACTTCACACTCACTTCTGTTAAAGTTTGTTTAGACCGAACTGCTGTTGCGGGTTAATTTATAATTTTTGCTGGGATGTTTTCTCATACTTGCCATGTGCTATTATTGATGCATTGTTTAGTTGTGAAATCGATGAAGGCAATTTTTGTCCAAAGTTTGTGCAGTTGAGTGAGTAAATTTATAGCAGCTACATCAGTTTAATTGTGTTTCCCAGTTTTGTGTGTTCGTTGCGAGCTTCATTGAATTCGCTGCCGTAGTGATGATGAATTTGTTGTTACGTTGAGGCATCAACCTTTTTGTCCTGCTGCGATTGTTGACTTTCCGTTGATGCATTTCAACGTCCACGTTCGTTCTTTTAAAGTGCCGTTAACCATTTCTGTCGTGGTGATAATTATATCTCCCATCATTCACTGCAATCGTAGTCAGACCACCACGAAGGTGACATATAACAAACAAACAACTGGCACACAGGACTACTATAATGGAAAAATACATAGCAATAATAGTCTTACTTCTAATGTTTACATGTACTCATTCAGTTGCCTCACACAACGAGAGGAAAATTGTCATACAAAATGCACACAATTATTACCAGATAGTACATTATAAAGGCGGGCTGCCAGAAGAGTGAATGAATGTTCTTCAATGCTGGCCGCCTCTATAACTGAACTCAAGCACATTCATGCTGCGGTTATTCACGTTAATAATCATGCTAGCATGTTCTCACCACTATTGCACTCTCCGTCTTCAGATAGATTCTGAAGACCATGTTTCTTCATTCGCACACAACGCCACTCATCTGACATTATGTATATGACAGTTATCTGATATCGTCCTAGATATAAGTTCATTGTTTTGGCCACCTTAAACCCTTCTACGAATGATGTTGATGTTGCATTGTTCGCTGCATTTTTAATTTTTGCTCCTGAGATATATAATTTCGTGTACATGCTACATTGCATTTTGACTGAGACAACATATTTGTACATGTAGTATGTTGTTTGCAGTATTGACTACGTACATATTGTCTAGTTGAGTTGTCTCGGGGTAGTTTTGTACAGTGAAACCTTTGCACTACCGTACAGCATGATACAAGTTAAAATGTTATTATTATTATTATTTTTATTGCTATTCCAATTATTAGGCTGCCTAGTATGGTAGTGCCTTGGTGGGCTTATGTTTTACCGCTGATGTTATTTCTTTTCTTTTTTCAGCAGGGATATCTCAGCTCCCTTGACCGATCGCCATGAAACTCTGCCACGTGATTGAAAGGGTGTTCAGTTTTATAATCCTGGTCCCAAAATTTGGCGAGCCCTCCCACAAAAAAATTTGAGCGTGCAAAATGTGGGGTAATTTCGTACAACTTCAGACTTCATCACCAATATCTCAGGAACGGATGAAGAATGAAGATATCCAAAATCGGAAAACTAATCTATCGACAGCAATACCTGTCACGTTTGGCGAACAAAAGTCCAGCGAACTTTGGCAAAATAACAAAGTTTGAGATCTGCATGTTGACCCACCGAAATCGACTTTTTTGCAAGATCATATTTTAGCCCCTCAAATTTCTACATGCACTAGAGAATGACCAAGGCTTGCTAGC
>Ga0056124_1000511_pt1 | contig 12471 bp, 9 predicted proteins | sample WorMetHEROISLAND_2_FD_70069 | JGI IMG/M metagenome (GOLD analysis project Ga0056124, IMG submission 70069) | Marine gutless worms symbiont microbial communities from Max Planck institute for Marine Microbiology, Germany - Olavius sp. 4 HERON ISLAND | ecosystem: Host-associated > Annelida >... | reverse complement strand
TTCAAGAAGTTGATGTGTTAGGGTGGCCGGCATAGTTGACCTTCGGGTTTTCCGGTAACCCGGCTCAGTTGTATTGTATATGATTTGTATTTGCATTTGATTTGTTGTATTTGAGCTAAATAAATTTCTTCTTCTTCTTCTTCTTCTTGACTTAAAATACTGCTGACTATATAAGGGAATAAGCCTCTGTTCAGAAGTCAAAGTTGGCTTCTAATGTTGCAAAAACGTTTACAAATTGTTAACTATTTTTCGGTTCTCATTGAGTTATCAGTTTAAAGTTTATAAGTATTGGTGTTAATTGATATGTTACATAATCTTTAGGCCTATAGAAAACTAACTATATAATTAGCAAGCATATAACCAATGACAGAAAACTGAACATAAAAATCTAAAACTGTGACACATGATATGGGCATCATACTACTGCATAGGCTACAATAAAAGAAGGCCAAGTTAGCATGAGTGAATTGGTTGCTGTGTACATGAGATAGTCAGTTGTGTCCCATGTCATGATCTGAACGTGTCAATAACATACTGCATTCTCAGATCAGCGATCTGAATGTATCAATTTTTGATGACAATTATCAGGTCGCCAATCTGAACGTATCACCATCCTAAAATAAATCGGCAACTTTTGCATGCTGATGTTGCCTTCTGTCTTAGCAGTGCACAGTGCACTCTTCTAATAGTGCCCGTTTCTCAAATCAAATAATTTAGTTTGTTTTGTGCTTATTTTTGTATTTTTTTTCTGATAACTGAGCTTGACATTGGAATATTGTATGTTGTATTATCTATTACAGGAAATTATTGGAATGGGTATGTATACAAAGGCTAAATGACTCAACAATCTCATCAAAACGCTGTCTCTTTGAAGCAGGACACAGCCTGCAGTAAGTACTAACCAGTACTTTAATTAATTAATGCATCATTTGTTGATAATAATATTTTACTTGAAACACGTCAGAATTAATTAATCTGGCAAACTAATGGCATGACATTTTGTTGCTGGTGGACTAATTTATGATAAGTAGGCCAATTAAATGAAAATTTAATATTGTTTTGGCATTTTTTTAAAGAAGACCTTGTTCTAAATCTTACAATTTTTCCACACAGTAGGTTCTGTACTTGTGTAGTTTTTAGTCGACCATCCTTAGTACAGTCAGGTTATTGCTGTTCTTTGTCATTTTTTGTCTGTCTGTCTATCATCTGTAGTCTGTCTGTGATGAAACGTATTGTGGCTAAATGGTACATCGTAAGGGGTCAGCAGTGGTACATTGGATAGGGTATTAGTGAGTTCCTGTAGGCTGTCAATAGTAACTATACATTATCTGCAGCAGTTTGGCCACAATTTGCCATGCAAGTATTTCGGGAGGTAGCGGAAGTTTACATTATATCTAGGGTCAGAAGAAAATCGTGTTAAAAAGTGCCAAAAATCGCAGTAAGCAATTAAAAACGTGACTAAAATCGCGGCTAATTCACGGCAAAATCACGCCACAAATTTCTTAGTTTATTGTCACTAAAACATAGTTGAGGCCTATGATGTATGTAACAGCATCATCAGCATGTTATTTCACAATGGTTCTGTTAAGATGACAGTGTTACTGTCCGTCTGTTGGGTCTCAGGTGTAAACATTTTAACATGTAACTCATTCAGTCATTCAGTCATTTTCAATTAATATGTAAAAGTGTGTGAATTAATTGGTGTGTGTAATCACTAATTCTTGGACAATCGCACAAATTCACCGCCTTGTTGTGAAATAATGGCGTTTACTGTCTCTGTCTCTCCTGTTATGTGTCATATATGGGCTTGTTCCTGATTGTTATTGATTGATTGATTGATTGATTTGTCAAAAATCACGGCAGGCTGCCAAAATCGCGAAAATTGCAGCATCTGCGATTTCGAGAATTTCTTCTGACCTTAATTATATCTCAGGTGATGTAAATCAGTAAGTAATTATGTTTTTGGCACATCCAGCAAAATGTTCAAAACATCATAATTAGACAGTTGTGGATGCATGCTGTGAGTGTGTGCCAGCAGTACGATCGGCTAACCCTAGTGACATCTGACATTTTTGTTCTTTGTTGTTTTGACTCTTACTGTGTGATTGCATTTAGATCATCCAGGGACGAGATACATTGTACAAGACCTCATTCGTAAAGTTACGGGCAAAGATGAATTGGAATCCATTACAAGTCTTAACCTGACTTTGGCAAAAGATGGTGGAAAAATTAAGGTACATGTAGTGGTAGTAACTATTTGTTGGCAGTTGAATCGGTATTAATCTAACTGTACATGTGCAAGTTTGTTTTCTTGTTGTAACAATTATGCTATGTTTTGAATTAGAAAAAGTGTATAAATTGTTATTGTTTAAATGAGAATCTTTCAGATATATTTTACAGATATAGCTGATTTTCAAACGGTGCTTTAACAGCTTTCTTTGATTAGTTGTGTGTTTGGTTTTGGTGTGCAACTTTTGAGCAGAATTATAGGTTGAACTGTCAGTCAGTTTGACAGTCTGATGAATAGTTTTCATAAGCACAGTTAATGTGTGCTCAGAGAGGTGAAACTTGCTAGCATTTGTTAGAGACCTCGTTTGCTTAGATATAGTATTATTCTTAGTGTTGATGTGTTGTTATTTATGTTACGTGATACTGTTTTATGGTGCTTTGGAATTTTGCACATTTGCTATCTCATAGATGTAAATTGTTTTATGTACAGTATCCTAATGTGTTACTTGTGATACATGTGTTTGCATGTACCGATAGTATATTGAAAACCTGGAACAACTGAGGAAACTGGAAGTGCTTAACTTGAGCAAGAATGACATTAAGAAAATCGAAAAGCTTGACAAGCTGATTCGTCTGCAGGAGCTGAATCTCTCGTTTAACTGCATTGCAAAGATAGAGAATCTGGAAGCACTGACGTCACTGCAAGTTCTTAACCTCAATGGAAACAAGATTGACATAATTCCACTTTGGCTTGCTAGAAAGTTGAAGGCACTTCGTGTATTTAAAATTGCCAGAAATCGCATTCAGTCTGTAAGCAGTTTCTTGGTTTTATCGTACTTCTTGAAATTTTTACGGATTTTTTTTGCATTACTTTTGCTGTTTTTCCTAACAGTTATCTAAGAATCTCTGTGATAGATTTTTAAGTGCTTAATAGACAGTTGGATTAAGAGAAGCAAGTGTGGCTTAGTGGTCAGTGTGTAAGCTCGCATGCCTCGCATGTGTAAAAGTGAACATTATTAGTAAATTTATGTAGTGCAATTCCATGCAGCTTCTCTACTGCACTGAGTACAAAACAGTGCTATATCTACTCTAGCACTTACTCAGCTACCACTACTACGCAGTGGGTCGTGGAGATTGTCTAGCTGTGAGTCCCGCCTTGATGACATCATTTTAGCTGAAATATACAGATTAACAAAGTGAAGCTAGTTTGTGTTGGCAAGAAAGTGTTTTGCATTCTTTTGCAGCTGGAAGAGATATGGAAACTGCGACCCTTGAATAATCTCGTTGAACTGTCAATGTCGGATAATCCAGTGGCACGACTTCCTCACTGTCGGCTTTATGTTATTTTTCACCTACAAACCCTTGAGACTCTCGATGGTAAACCTATATCATCCGAGGAAAGACAAGCAGCCCACGTCCGATTTGCTCAGGGTTGTTGTACTTATTGTATGTAATGTAACATGTAATTCTTATTTTAATGGCTGCTGTTCTTCAGTGTTAATTGTACTTTTAAGTTCTTAATTTAGAACAAAGATATATAACATGTAATGTAGTTATGTACATGTGTATAAATTGGGGATATGTGCATATTATAATAATACTTAACTGCTGTACAAAATTTTAAAAATCGATTAACTGCAGATGCAAAACTCAACAAGTATGCTTTGGAAGCACCTATCCAAGTGATATTTAGCTTTGAATTTTTGCTTGCATTTGCATGTGATCAGATGATCAAGTTTTTCTGTCTGTCGACAAACACTTACTGTGTCTGTTGCAATGTGCAAAACCTAGACGACTTTGTAAAAGAATTTGGATTGTTTTAGTTCATTTAATTGTCTTGTGTTTTTAAGAGGTCTTGTGTAAGGAGTTAAACCGGGACATGAAAGTCACTACTGATGGACGGAGCTCAGTGTTTGTCAGCATTCAGCACTGAGCATTGCTCGTCGTTGCTCTCTGGTAAATTTATGTCCTTCAGAGAGTTCTGTATACGATGTGTGTCGCTCGCTTGGTTAGGTCTGTCATCTGTATGATGGAGATATACTGATGACTGTGCTTATTGATGTCAATGTCAGGTGAACTAGAGAAGGTGATGGAGAAACTGCAGAAGAAAGAAGCAGAATGCAAGCAGTTGGTTGAGGTGCAGAACAAGACAATGCATGAAGTTGAGGAGAAGCAGAAGAAACAAACGTCACTCGAAGAGACAATAAAACATCTTAGATCTCAGATGAAACAGTTGAACCACGAAGTCGATACCAAGTCTGACATGGTTTGCATGTTCTGCTTTTATTTGCAAGTATAGATATGTATGGCTCGGTGGTGTAGTGGTTAGCGCACTTGGAATTCGAGCTCGGTGTACCGGGTTCGAATCCCAGGTCGCACCAGTATTTCATTGGGTAGCAACCTTAGGCAAGTTGTTTACTCACACTGTCTCCCCAGTTTCTCAGCTCCAAGAAACTGGGGTACAAAAGGGAGTTTTTGGCACTTAAGTGGTTATGATGATTAAGTGCGCTAGATTAAGCTAAGCTTTAAGCTAAGCTTTAGAGCGCACTATAATATAACCTAACTTTTTTTACTTTACTTTTCTAAATACTGTTGTCATCTTTCTTTAGTGTATTGGAAGTTACATGAAATGACTTACTTGACTTAATGCCTTGGCAATGAAGACGTAGCCGACGCGCGCTGGCAGCCCAACTTCTGTACAGCAAATCTCCATCTGTTCCTGTCGCGTGCAAGTCATGTGCCTCCATCAGTGAAAGTCACATCTCCGAGCAGTCTTCTTGGATGTTGTCAGTCCGCTTTTTTCTAGGTCTTCCTCTCGGTCATGAAATAGGAAGTACCTATGTGTAAATAGGAAGTACATATGTGTTTGTTGTTGAGTTGATGTATTAGCAGCGCTGTTGAGTCAGTATTATTGCGTGATAAAAGAACAATCCAACACCATCAACTTACACTATTTGTTTGCTGAACTAGAAGTTGGTGGATTTGAGATTAATTTTTCTATGTATCTAAAATATTTTAACATTAATAGTAGTTAATTAACAGGTGGATGAAAGTAGTGATTAAATAATATTATGAGATGTATGTGTGCATATGTCTAATACTTTTTGTATAGATATAAATTAAATTTCTGTTGAGTGCATCTCGAATTAAAGATGTGGCATAAGTTTTGATAAGTTTTCATATGTGTATTTTGTATTTGAATTGTGTTGAACTGTGATGTATCTATCACTTTTATGTGGTATTTATTTTCTTACTTATTTATTCATTCATTGTTTCTTTTATTGGTTGATTCGTTCATTATGATGATACTAGATACAGATTTAGCACTCCTTCTGTCACTGCTAATTTAACATACGGAAGATAATCGTTTGTCATTGAAGCTACGGAAGAAGACGGCCGAAGTGACAAAGGCGTGTGAGAAGCATTATGCTCTGGAGCAGGAACTGGCATTCTACAAGATTGACCACAAGTTTGACTCACTCAGTCGACCACCAGCAATAGATACGCCAGACAGTAGTGCAGTCAGTTGCCAGCTTTGTTGTGTAGCTATCCTGTTTGTCTGTCTGCCTGTCTCTTTGGCATGTATGGGCTCTTAACCTGGAAAGAAAAAGGTGTACAAAAGTCAAAAATTGGTTTACATTCTTTTAACGTTCTCCAGGGCGAGGGTAACTGGCGTGCAAATTTTTGGTTCAAAAGATCAGGCTTGCATATTTTTACGCGCGATAGCCTTACTGGCAGGTACTGCTGAGAGCGCGTATTAGCTATGGGAATTATGTCTGTCCGTCCGTCTGTCTATCTGTCCTGGTGTCACGACCCGGTACCGAATCAAGCTCAGGTGAGATAGAGACTCCAGGTTTTCACCATATGGTAGCCTAGGGTCTCTAGTTTAATCTGGTGCCGCTGGGTGAGGAGATTACCCTCGAACGAGGGCATCAAAGAGGGGTACCCCCTAAGAAATCGTAATTTTACCACTAGTGGCTCGTCTAGCGTGAGAACGGTTGCAGATAGACACAGACTTGCTGCATATCATAACAAGCACTGTTGACGAGCTTTCCGGTCGTACCAACATCGATGACCTTGAACGACCTTGAACCCCAAAAATAGTTGGGTTTTTAGTGAATTTTTCACGATTTTGGGCTGCGATACACATTTTAACAGTGAATTGCGCCAAAATCATTCAATATAGACGAGGACAACCTGTGTATGAAATGTTCCGCATTAAACGTAGATTTCAACGGTGTAAGGTTCGACCTCCTAGGTTCAAGGAGTCCTCTGTATGAGGGCATCAAATTTGGGTACCCCATTCAAAACGTGCGATTTCTACTGCTGTCGACTAATCTAGCACGAGAATGGTTGCAGTTAGACACAGACTTGCTGCGTATCATAACAAGCACTGCTGACGAGCTTTCCAGGGGTACCAACATCGATGACCTTGAATGACCTTGAACCACAAAAATATAGGTTTTGAGTGAATTTTTCGCTACCCGGTATTTTTGGCTGCGATGCACACTTAGAGTGAATTGTCGCTGAAATATACTGGAGATAGACCAAGAGAACCTGCGTACAAAATTAAACTGATGCTGTCGCGCGTCTCATGAGCATTAGCTCGGATTTCTTGTATAGAACTGTTATATCCCTAGCATGCAAACGCTGCCAGTGTTGTTGGTGTGCTCACTGTGACCATATCTGCATTTCAGTTTGTTCAAACATGACAGTAAAAGATGCAGTGAAAGCAGTAGAACTGAATAGCTAGTCACCAGCTGCACTATAACAGTAGCTCACAGTAATACTGACAATTTAATAAGAAAAACTAAAATAAACAAGAGTAATGTGCGTCAGTTACAGCTAAGCTGATCTGCAAAATTTAAGTGTTTAACCAAATGTTCAAACGTAGAAAAAAAACTAATCAGCGCTATTAGGCTGACGACTCTAAATATTGATGACATGCTTAGCTAAATGAGCATGGAAACTAACTGACTAGAGAAATACCCACAATGAAACTAATCACATCAGGTAATGTAAAATAAGTAAATAAGTAAAAATACTCACTATTCTATGTGTTTGGTGTGTAGCTGTCTGACGATGGTGGGTCATTGTTTGGTGAAAGTCCATACATCGGGAAAGGTCTGTTCCAGCAGAATGAATATACAACGGAGCATCATGCACGTGCTAAGCCTAGTGAAGTTCAGCATGGTGCCGTCACTGGCTCTGTGACAAGTTCTGCCGCTGTATCTGACCTTCGTGCAGCAATGTCTCAAGGACAGCTGGATTTTATCAACGTTAATGGAGATGAGAGTTTGAAGACTTTGATGGTCGAAGATGAAATTCAGCAGATTGACATTAAGCTGCAAGACAAACTTGACGCTCTTGCTGAAGGTTCGTTGTGCCTTTGGCTGAGTAGCACAACTTGTAGCGTACAACTTGCAACGTTGTAGAGCTGCATGTTCTAACAAATACTTGCTAATTAGTTTATGTTATATTTATGCTTTTCTTACGATTTCTGACCACTTATTAGTGTCATTGTTTGTATGAGAACTCGACTGCAAAATCTGTGAGAATATGGGATACGTTTAGTGAACTTTACTTAATGTTATCAAACTCAGCATTATTCATTGATGCAATTTGGTAAAGTGAAGTAAGTAAAATATGCATTTATAGTGTGCCGAAAAGCCAGCTGAGTTGGCTTAATCTGCCGCACTTTTCTAAAGTTAACAATCGCCAAAGACTTCTGAGACACTGATGTTTATTTGCTGTAAACAGTGGATGCTAAACTCTGCAGTCGGCAACAACAGCTCCGTTGCGTGGAGCAAGAGTTGAGTGAAATGAGTCTGCAATTGGAATCTGAGAGAAAGCAGCAACCACACGTTGCTGAACCTGACCTGCAAGATGCAGCTGCTGAAAGAGTTGTTGCTGTATGTTTTCAGTGTTGTTGGTTTATGACTTTGTCCACCATTCTGCATGCTAGCCTAGCAGTCCTATCTGTCTGCTGGTCTGTTCTTTCCATGCATCCTCTGTGCTTTGATGGTCTTTGTGCAACAACGAGAGCATCCGACTTACGGAAGTTTTGCCATGACAGTTCCCAAAAGTTTAGTTCTTAGAACCAGCTTAACTTGGAGCTACCTAACCTGGAATAATGTTGTAATGCAATGGCCGTTAAGCAAATGGCAATTTTCATAAGAATGAGATGTTGCCGTTAACAAAGGGCTTGAAATACTATTCGGCCTCTGAAACTGAGTGTTTTTGTTTTGTACAGGCCTTTATTTCGCAATGAAGTTAGTCATAGTCACCCCAATTTTGGGGAAATTTAGGGGGAAAATCACCATTTTGACCACCCAGGCTAGCAGACGCTGACACCCGATCCAGATGACATAGAGTGGTTTTAAAAAGTCACTTTTCAAGTAATTTGGTAGGTAACAAAGTTCTGAACATTTTGCAATATGCAAGAAATATGCAAAATATGCAAGTTACCAGTAGTGATGAGGCAGGGGGGCAGGGCAATTGCCCCCCCCCAAATGTTGGGCCATCGTAAAATTTTGTCTTTCTCGGAAAACTTTTGTCCAGAAATGCAAAATTTGGGCTGACAACCCCAATTATGGAGAGATTTAGGGGCAAAATTACAATTTTGAGCACCCATAATCTCCTCTGTTGGAATTTGCAGCTGTCTGTCGGAAAAATGCAACTTCCTGCACCGCCTACTTTTTTAACCCACGACGCACTGCAAGTTACGCAGATGGTTGCTGTTAGTAACTGACTGTTTATCGGAAACAGTGTAGAATATGCTGATAAATAATTAACGTCACTCGATGGCTAGTTTGGACTTGGAAGAGAGATTTTCAAACACGCAAAGTAACTTTTGAATTTGACGTTGGTGGCTGTCCGTGTGTTTGATGCTTGCAGTTGCAGCGTTTACGTGGTGAGTTGCAGCAACTTGAGTCACAGTTGCACGGAATGCAGCGTGACATTATATGCGAAGAACAAGATTTGAATGTTCTGCAGAAATGTCTACAACAAGTGAATCCCGAAGACCCACAATATGTATGTTATACGTCTTGTTATTGATATCGTTAAGTTAATTTTATTATCATATTTACCATTTCTAGTCTGTTGTTGTTTACCTGCATCTGTTGGTAACTTATATTATGGTTTAATTTTGAAATTCTCTAGCCACAGTTTTTATTTTACTTCTTTGATGGTTGATTGTCATAGAAGCACGTGACCTTGTATAATGTCCGTCGTTCTATTTTAGAGGAGTTAGTATGATTGATGCTGAACAAGGAAGATAGGCCAGTTAATCTGAAACTGATGCCACTATAGCTAACTTGGTTTTAACTTTTGTTTTTAACCCCCGGGATCTTTACTACCGGGGGTATTAAAAAAATAGATTTGTATAGTGCCGTTAGCGTTAGGTCCTAACTCCAGAGGTGCTGGCGGCAGGTAATACCAGTATCAGTTGTATGCTGAATAAATGTGTTTAATCTTATTTCTGATTGCTGCAAGGCTGCAGTATTTGTTAGTTTTAGGAGCCCAGTGGTGTTTTCATAACCCATGAAGCCACGTGCTGATTATTCTCATTTATACTTATGCTATGTTCTAGAATTTCATCGAGGAAGAAATATCACAGAGAGAGCAGCATCTCAGTGAGATAAGATGTAATTTTCAAACAACCAACGCACAGTTGCAAAGCTGTTTGTCGTCTGTGGCCGACGAGGCAATGCAACTGCAGCAGTTTAATCTCCAGAGCTTGGATGGCGGCAGTTCTGGTACATTTGCTACGTAGTACTGATTTCTTTTGACTTTTTGAATCTGCAAAATGTTAGTGTTATTCTTAGTTATTTTGTAGATTGAAATAACTATTACTTTTAATTTAAAAATGAATCTTTGTATATGTTTTAGTTTGCAAACCCTTTACAGACATTGTTGAGTCTGATGTCCATGATAATGATGAGATTATGAAGTTCTTTCTTGTTTGTAGATTAAAGCGGTAATTATTACATCTACTGAAATGTGCACAGCTAATTTCTGTTTGTAGTATGACTTTAATCTTATTTTTAACTTGACATTTGTTTATTTTCTTTATTACTTTAACGATGTTGGTTTGATGATGACAACCACATCTGGCTGGTAAAAAGTCCTACTTCTGCAGTTTTTTTCTGGTATCTGGCTTTACCTTGGGTAACTATGAAAAATTGCCAATGAAACAAAAAACAAAAGTAGTATCGTATCCCATTGGCTCGACTTTTTTTCAGAGATTGTGAGCAAGGAGCTGAAGCAAGACTTGGAAGTGACTGTTGATGGACTGAAGTCGTATTTGATGAGCGTGAAAGATAATGCTTGCCAACAGAGCGAGCAAATTGCGACTCTTGTACGAGAGCGAGCTGAGACGGTGCAGAGAATCAAAGAAATGGAGCCACTGATTGAAATAACTCACAGTCAACAGTTAGAGATCGCCGCCCTTCAACAGGTTTCTGTGTTTCCAATCACAGCGTGTGGTATACCGGTAATGTTGGTTTGAGAAATCTGTTATATTAAATAGCATTGGAGATATTGTGGCAAACGTCTTTATATGAGCAGATTACAAAGTATGTATATAAGTGAATTAGAATGCGTATCACCCATGAAGATCTGCGGATATTTTGTTGTTGTAAGGATTTAAAATAGCCTACTCATTAGTATTCACACGTGCTAGAGCATTTCAGATAAAGAGGTGAACAGTGAATGTAATAAGATCAAATGCCCATTGTACGTATATTTAGCTATGGCCAGCAGCTCTGTGATCAGTTCTCAGTTACATATATAATAGCAAAATGCAACTTGTAGCTGTCATTTTTGGGCAAATCTGTGGTGTGATAATTTACACAATATTTGCTTGCAGCTAGTAGTTAAATACTTTGCTTATGTGCATTGTGTTTTAAATTTCTATGTGTTTAGTCAGTAACAGTAGCAACAGTTACTTTCTTTGTAATGTCTGTAACAAAGTACATCAGTTAATTTTCATTTTATTCTATATTTTTAGCACATCAGCAATCTTGAGGAATCGATGAGAGACTCGCTTCAGTTGAATGAGTCACTGAAACTAGAGTTGAGTAAATCACGCGCTCAGTGCATCACTAATCCAGATGTAGTGGCAAAGAAGCTGCATGGCGCTGAATGGGAATTGCACCAAGAACTTGAACTGCAGCAACAGCAACATCAGGTCTAAAATAAGCTATTTTACATGATTGCCAAAAAAAAATTTTCCATTTGCGAATTTAGCGAATTTAGTCTAGATGAATAATGTGATTTTTTATTGCTGTGATGGGCATAACTTGTTTAGTCTTGTAGACAGATTGCTGTATTTTAGAGTATATTAGATAAAAATGGCTAAAACAGTGAAACACATATATGGTGAAGCATATTCAGCGCTTTGATCTTTTGGTTTGGTGATAGGAAGAGCATGTAGCTTGTAAAATCTTCTTTAAAAGTTCCCAAAAGTTGACTTTTGGGGACCAGCCTTAACCTGGAATCCAAAAATAGGCCAGTTAAAGAGAAGCTGTAAGTTGTAATTTATAGAACTGATGTTGATGATATATGGCATTTGGGCTTTGAAAAGTTCTGCACAAACAATTCTCAAAGATTCAACCTTTGGAGTTACCGTTTAACTTAAACACGAGTAACTCCAGAAAAATTACCCAGTTAAACAATTTCTAAAATAGTTTTGGATAGTAATAACTCTGTGCTTGGTTTGTAGGTGGAGAACGAATGTTACTCGGAGCAGTTGGAAATAGAGTCAGAACGAGTGAATCAATTGAGACATTCTCTCCACAGTGAGAATACAAGAGACCAAGAGATTCATGACCTTCATCAACGGCTTGCTGACCTTCAGGTTCTTTACTATTGAAGAGTTAGTTGTTTATGTCTTCAGCGTGTGTGGCGTATTGTAAAGTTTATGTTCATTTGCAATATACTGTCAACCAGCATACACTGCTGAATATTTGCAACAAGTGAATATATAGCTAGCCAACCTAATATAATGCGGTTGAGGGGCTGCTAAGTTGCAAAATATGGATACTTCAGTGGTTTCTGATGTAGCCTTTTTATTACTAATGTTTGCTAAATCGCCAGTGGCGTAGCAGGACCTTTGGTCGCCCAGGGCGGTGGTCAAATTTGCCGCCCTTTCGTCCTTTTAGGCCGCCCTTTTGCCGCCAAGGACCCAACGTAATAGCTGACGATAGGTACACGCTGGCCGTAACGCTTTGTTTTTCT
>Ga0056124_1000507_pt1 | contig 12495 bp, 10 predicted proteins | sample WorMetHEROISLAND_2_FD_70069 | JGI IMG/M metagenome (GOLD analysis project Ga0056124, IMG submission 70069) | Marine gutless worms symbiont microbial communities from Max Planck institute for Marine Microbiology, Germany - Olavius sp. 4 HERON ISLAND | ecosystem: Host-associated > Annelida >... | reverse complement strand
AATGTGGATCTTAAATTATTTATGCTCTTGTTCTGCATTCATATGTATATGTTAGGAAAAGAAACACCAACGTAACAGTATGCAAAGCTAAATTGACAAAAACCAGGCACAAATTCGCTGGATAGGGGAAGAATCTAACGCCTAACCTAACCTTTCTGGGCCTAATGCTAAACGTATCACAACTCTGTTATGAGTGTAGACTTAGTGTTGTGCAATTTCGTCAGTGGATGGACGGTGGAGTGTTTTATCGAAGTTAAGTGTTCCGCGAATATGTTGGCATTGCTGCTGTTTTGAAGAGAGAGGCGAGTGGGGGGGGGGTCATTGCTGTCCATTTTTGTACGGCTTTGACACAATTTTTGTTCAGCAGTGGCTGTGTGCATACCCGCTCTGCACTCAATTGCATACATTGCTTTGCACATAGTAGTTGTTTTTTTTTGTTGGAAAAGTAAATAACCCATGATAGTCAACATCACCCTCTCACAGCTCTGTGACCCTAGAATCGGTGCTCATTTCCTGCTCTTAGCCGGCAGTGAGTTGCAAACACCACTCAGTTATATGGCTGGTAGGCCACACTTCTCCCATATACTGACTGCTGTTACCTTCCCAGCAGTTAGGCTGGTACCAAATTACACTGAAGGGTGACGGAGGCACGTGTGTGAACAACTTGCCCAGGGTTGTTACCTGATAGTGGAACGGCCGGGAGTTAAACCCGCGACCTCATGATTGTCAGCCCGACACACTGTATTGTTACATACTGTTAGATTACTAAGCATTTATGTCATAAGCCTGATGCAGTGGGGGTACATTGTGTTGACTGGTGTTGTAGGAGATGTGCAGTCAGCTGTACAATGGATGTACAGAAGACTTGCTGGACTATTGTATGCTGAAGGAGAATCGTACAGGTAGCAGGAGTCTGCTTGAGGAGTGCATGCTGTTGTCAGGCATCAGCACGTCATCAGACCCGCAGCAGCCTGTCCCTGTCAGTTCTGAACACAGCTATTCACTGGCGGCTGTTGATTACTCGCAGTCTGCTGCTGCAGTCGTCAAGACTGATCTTGATGACAGTATGTATTGCTGTAGCTGTCATGCTACTTGTTAATTGTTATGCAAGAACTTGTGTTATCTTTGGGTTTGGGAAGTCTTCATTGGCTTGCAGCTTGTGAGTTATGACTGAATTTGGCAGAAGATTTTTCTATATTTGGCATTTATTATTAGGAATAGATTTTCCTTGAAATTGCACCTTTTGATATTTTTGACTTTGAAGCTTTGGCTAGAAAACTTTCTTATAATTAGGAGAGTGTTTTGTATTGTTTACTGCAAGCTGGTAACTACCGCATGCTTCTGTTCGCAGCTAGTGACGTCATTTGCCTTACATTGTAGATTTCTTTTATTACTTTTGCTACTATTGTTACAGACTGTTTTATAAACTTGGCAGTTGAAACAGCACCATGATGATAGTATGTTTGGTGTTACTGGTGATGCAGATGTGTATTGTGATCTGGATGCGATGAATGCTGTTAATCCGAACCTCGCAATGACAAACTCCGTACTAGAAAACGGTCGTGATGATAACTCCCGCGAAGTGTGTTGCGAGGATCGGAAGCCGACGGATGATGTCGAACCTGAAATCTTATATACATGGGACGAGAATGACATTATTTATGAGTCAGAGCCAATCGTGTCACAAGACCATGGCCTGACAGTGTCGTCACAGTTGGAGCATGTGGTGGCAGCTGGCACCCAGTCACCGACAGCACTTGTTGTCACATGCAAAACTAAGCAGGTTCGCCAGCAGCAGACGATCATTGTCACCCGTACTTGCCATCCAGTGTCTTACAGCACGTCGCCCATTGTTGCCAGAGTCTCGAAGGCTGCTGGAGTCTTGTCCAAGATGAATCCAACCGCTGTCACCGTAGACGCTTCTTCTGGGCTTATAGTCAAAAAGAACGCTGTCATCCTATCGGCGGAAGAAAACTGCTTATGTTAGTGTATAACTCTTCTTTTGCTATAGTATATATATAATGTTGTTTGGGTTTGGGTGTGTTGAGTTGTATTAATTGTTTGTAAAATTTTTTTTGGTTTAGTTTAATGTTGATTTTCATGTTGTGCTTTTTCTTTCATCGAACCATAAATCCATATTTACGTGTTTACGGTGTTTTTAAACATTTAAGCTCTATTGCAGTTTAATTTCATAGTGACCTTATCTTGTCTGCCAGTCATGGTTAGGAGGAATTCTTTTTGTAAATACTACAGTTTTACGGCTGGAATTCTGGTGAAATGACTAAGTAGTCTGAGACAGTATATCAACTGAACAGTTGGCTTGATTGCTATTTGCTAACTAGAAGCAGTTGAGGATGGTAGGCTAGCAATGACTTGATGATGATGGCTGCACCATAGGTGCAGTTGTTTGCTTGCACAGGTAATTGCAGTGGATGGCCACATAATGTTCCACTGTCGTTAGCTAATGTTAATTATCTGCCACTTCAGAGATTGTACAGTACTTTTGGTCGCAAGTCCCCTCACTCATATAGCAGCGCCACATCGAGTACCAGACTTATACTTTTGCCTTTTCCCTTTATCAGTAAAGTCAATTGTTCAGTCGTTTTATTTTGGCATATTTCTGTTATCATAAACTAGAAGATGTGATGGGAGTTGGTGGTGATTGACAGTGGCCAGCAGTGATGATGCTGAGGAGCCGATGCCACCGACTCCGCCTGGCAGCTGCAGTGGTGACAGTGAGGAAAGCCGAAGTCCCAAGGGCTCAGCACCGTCAAGCCCGCAGCAGCGACTACACTGGCAGTCGTCTCCTGTCATGTACTACAGTACACCCCAACAAGCCGCCACGGTATTAAAGTCATCATGTACCAACTTATTTGTTGTTCTGCTCTGTGGTAGTCTCACTCCTGAATGATCTTGTGTACTAAGGCTGTTCTGACATTTGCCTGTGGGCAAAATCCAGCTCTACAAATCTGGCCAAAATCGGCTCAGGCCATATTTTGGCTGATTTCAGATTTGTGCCAATTTTTTTCAAAATGCGACTTTTGGTTAATGGTTAGTTGACCGAATTATTCAGCTGTTGAATAATGGCACAGGTTAATCGTATATAGGCCTACTCAGTTTTAGGTAATTCAGTAAGAAATGGCAGTATTGTTTTCAGCATCATCTATACGTTTTTTTCTCTGTTAACACTAACTCATGAACCACTGAGCTTGATGAAATTTTGTGTGAACACGTACCTTGACAACCTCTAGAAGCCTATTGAATATGAAGGTCAAAGGTCATGGTCACCTGGGTTTTTTTACGTGCATGATACTGCTTGCACCAGTTGATCTGCATTCACGAAATGTTGCACAGGCATGGCCTGCAGGCAGTACTTCCTTGAGCAAGGGTTGACATTCTTGTTTTTAATTGTTTGTTCTTTTGAGACGTTCACAACAAATAGTGTACTTTGTGCACTATATACATTTCTGTTTCAAATTCAAGCAGTGTTACAGTTCTGTCTTAGCCTTCGTTTCATTGTCACTGGCCTTGATACTGCTGTGTGTGATATAGCTGGTGATGTGATAGTCGGTTGGGTTGCTGCGTGTACGTTTAGGGTCCAGCATCGGGAATGCTGGTCCTAACAGACGAGGAGAAGCGAACGCTGATTGCCGAGGGATATCCGGTGCCTACGAGATGGCCACTCAGCAAACACGATGAAAGGAATCTGAAGAAAGTGCAGCGGAAAATCAAGAACAAGGTATAAACTTTTGTGCAGTGTGGATATATTTACCATGCCAGTGTTACATTTAGCTTAATGGTTGGCTTGGTGGCATAATGGTTAGGATGTACGGTCCAGAGGTTGTGAGTTTGACTCCCCGTCGGCTTGCTGTCAAGTGCTGATCTGGATGGGTGACTGTCTGCGGACAGGTAAACCATCTCATATATAACCAAGCACTAAGGTCAACTCAGCCCTCTGGGGTAGGTAAATCAAGTACAAGCTTGTCTGGCTGGGGTTAAGGTGGGGCATGTCTACATGTGTTGGGTACGGTAGGGGGCAGGGCGCACACTGCCTAAAGGCAAACCTGCAAGCAGAGATTACCGGGCACGGATGCTTTCATGTTAGCTCTGTCATGCTGTTGCAGTGCCTAACAGTTCAACCGCCCCACTCAAATAACCCAAGCATCATGCTGACGTGATGACCTTTAATACTTCCTCACACTGTTGGCATCGTTCGTTCATTCGTTCCTTTCTGGCATGCACCACTATGAGTGCGTAGCGCCAAACGTAGACATCAATCTCCAGAGTGGATGATTCTGAGCCATGTCGATTTAGATTTTCATTCACGGACAAGTTCATTGATTTCAGGTCCTGCTGAATAGTCTTCATCCACGTACTATGGGGACATCCTGATGGTCTCCTCCAGTTCTCCGGGGGGAAGCTGATAAGATCTGCTTGGCATCTGATTTGTCTGGCATTCGTGCAATGTGGCCGAAGAGGGAGAGACGCCGTGCTTGAACAGTAGACAATAGGTGTGGTTGCTCAGTTGTCCGTCTCACATCGTCATTCCACACATAATGGTACCATTTGATTCCCAGCAGCTTTAAACTCTTGGCATGCATTGGACTAATAAACTAATATGCATGCGGCTGCATTTATTGCACGTAAAACTGAGGCTGCGCTACAGTGTGGCGCCTAAAGTGGTGATTAAAGGCCATGGTCTAACTGTCTCACACATGCAATGCAATGCATGCACTGACCCGCCTAGGGCCAGTGAACTTCATTTAGTGTCTTCAGACAAAACATTTTGCAGTGCATTGAATGCCATTGATTGGTCAGCCAACAGCAAGGGCATACAGTCTGTGAAAAATTCTGTCACAGAAGTTCACTTGTGAAAACCTGGCTTAACCTTGAATACTGGTAACTCTGGAGAAATTGGCCAGTAAATTGAAAGCAGTAGTTCAATTACAGCAAAGCACACTGTTGATTGGACAATGGAGATGTTAATTCTGTTCATTAGACTTGCATGTTTGAGCTGCATGCTGTGCGGTGTTTGTGACATTAACCAGATGTCGGCACAAGAAAGCAGACGCAAGAAGAAAGATTACGTTGACGGCCTCGAGAAACAGTATGTGAAATTGTCAAGAAATTTATTTTTAACAGTCTACAATTGGAGTGATGTGTGATGTCTTTGACTGAGTTCATGTTGTTTCATCAACAAGCTGTATATTGTGGAGTTTGTAAACATTCTTTTTGTACTATTCATTATGATCTCAGGGTCCGTATTTAAGAGTGTCAGTGTCGACATTAGATTTCAGGTTTGGATCTTGTTTGAGTTCTGGTTGTTATGCCTCAACCACTAGGTGGTGCCTGCATTGTTTTCTTGCATCGATCTGTGATGTTTCTTGGATATCTATGGTATACATATTTTCACCCAGACTTGTCAGTAGAGCATTGTGGGACAAAGATGTACTCATTAGGTTTGGGGTTCAGAAGGTCGGATGTCAAGTTCCCAGTGGGCAGCATTATTGAGCTCGATGCTGTGTGTCAAGAGACTTTACGTCATCTAGTTTTGGAAGGGATTGGTTTTGTTTTGTTGTTTTTATCTGATGCTAGTTGGATTCATGTGTGACTTTCAGTAGAAATGATTTTGTTATGTATTTCAGGTTGGAAGAGAGTAATCACGAGAATTGTCAGCTGAAGCAAAGAATGGAAACTCTCGAGTCTGCCAACAGGTAGAATGTCCTTCTGTTGCTGTGATTTCAAGACGTTTGTATACTGAAAATACTTCCATCATTGACCGTATCTTGTCTCAGTATTTGTGAACTATGTCAGTTTACTGTTTTGTAGCTCAGCTCAGCCGGAAAGCTGGCTAGTCTGCAAACATTGTACCATAATAATTTCTCATCTTTGTAATGACAGAAAAATGGAGCTTATGATATAAATTAAAGTAGCTGTAGGCAGTAATGGTGTTGTCATCTGCCTAAAATAGATAGCATTATACATGTGCATTTCTGTGTGGCTGTATGTCTGTCAAGTATTAATTCATAATACACTGATGACGATGAACATTCAAAAATTGGCTTAAAATTCAGCGTGTCTGTCACGGGAAAGGACAGTCTATATTGCAGACCTGCCAACTCTCCTGATTTTTCTTGTAAAACTCCCAATCTTTTACCCTTGTTACTGTTATACAGATAGAGTGTATTGTACGTGTATAATCTGACAGATTTTTACGCGAGAGCCCATTCACCACGCTGGTGAAAAAACTTGTAGTTTGTAACGACTTGTACCATAATCACGTGGCATGCGGTGCACACAGCACATTTTTGTCGCATGCTGTCACGCAAGCAGCCGCAGCCATGCAGCCTTCCATCTTTGGATTTGCACAACCAGATTGACGATTGTCTGGTGGGTGTAACCGGTGTAGAATTACTCTTCGTATAATTTTTGAAAGAAAGAAATATACATAATAATGCTCTGGGATAGTGAACAGTGTGCTGCGAGTGGCTTAACTGTGTGTACGTTTTTTTACAGATCTTAACGATTTTTCGGCTTGTAATATTCGGATTTTTTAGTTTGCACTGTTGGCAGGTCTAACATTGCCTGTATGGTGTCGTGCCCATTGTGTCGATAGTTTATGCAAGCACTTGTCTATGTGGCTGCTATATGTGAAGATGTCTGTATGATGTATGGTAGGATATTGACTTCGAAGCTGAAGAAGTTACAGTCTATAGCAGACAATGTTGCACCTAGGTCTCCACCACAGGCGTCAACATGCTTGATGGTATGCTATTGTGCATTTTTTCTGAATTTATTTTCCTCTGCTGTGTTATATTATTAGACATCAGACATTATCAGTCTCTTTCAATTAGTATTTGCAGTGTTTTCAGATTAAGGTGAGTGTTAATGCATGTTAGTTAAATTGTGATTAGAAAACCAGTACCAAAAATATCAGTGTGTTCCCAATGTTAACATCAAATTCGCAATAGAACTTCAGCTGTTTTATTTCTGATATTTTGTGGAGTTATGGACTGAGTTTCAGGATACACATTTCTGTTAATTTTTTCACGTTTTATTGTGCGGTTGTCCTAATAGGCGACAGTACTTGTGAGACACACAGACCTGCTCATCTGACTGTTTGTCCATCTGTCCCGTACGGACTCCAAACTCAAACTGTAGCAGAAAAACCAAAAAGTGTGAACGTTCCCTAGGGTACGAGTGTGCAAATTTTCAGTTCAGAAGTTCAGGTCGGGGTTAGGGTTACGAAGGTCTATGGGGAACGGCCACGCAGATCTTTGTACTGGGCTGGCGTATTTTTCCACTTTTCTGCTGCTTAAAACTGCTGAAAATATCAACATGGCCACTCCATTTTAAACCAGTGTCACTGTGCGTCAGCTGAACATCGGTCTCCTGAACTGCAGTTGCTTTATCTGTGCTGTTTTATGATCCCAGATTCAGGATTTGCATCTCTGCGAATTCTTTACATTTTATCGTGCATGTTTACTGTGTCAGTATCCTTGCGTTGTTTCTTCAGCGGTGGATTGTCCTGTGCATCAGAAGTGTTGCCAACTCAGATGTAAAAATTTCACTTTGGCACTTTTTGGCATTGTTCTTTGCATTTGGCAATAGAACACAGTTTCTGCATTAATTTGGCAGTATAACTGATGGATATGACACAAGGGCCGCGTGGCTGCTGACCTTTGGACCAAGCCGATCCACTTGAGCCACAGATCAGCCTAAGCTAGCAGCTATAGTACTGCATTCACAATTTCATTCACAATGACCATTTATTACTACTCTGCCCAAAAGCTGGTAGTCATTTTACCATTCCATAGGGGGTAGAAGGCTGAGTCGACTGGGCTGGCTGGTTACTTACCAAGATGGTTAACCTGCCCATAGACGGTCACCCATCCAGGTACTAAGCTACTGACTGGGCTCGGTGTCGAGTAACTAAGTTGATTGGACACAACATGTTACCACCACGCCACCAGCCCACAACGTATGTTACTATGTATATATGATGATTGCTTGTGTTTGCTGTAGGTGTTTGCGCTGTTCTTTGCCGTCTGTGTCGGGGTCTGGAGTCCGTCATCTCTCGGCACTCAGTTGCTGTGGAGAGCGCCGCTAGCCACCAGTGAGCAACTCATCACCAGTGACTACAACACTCCTAATGGTATGACTCGATGTCATTTATTGCCATGTCAAAGTTTATCCCTTACTGAAAACCATAGGCGTGGCCATAAATTGGAGTTTCTGGGCGGTGGACTGAGACCCAAAGGCTGAAAATCGAGGCTAAAGGCCGAGAGTGGGTAGGTAGGTAAGTAAGTAATTAAGTAAGTAAGTAAGTTAATAGTGTAGTAAATAAGTAAGTACATAGAGCCCTGACCACCAACACAGTTTGGTGAAATGTTAGCTGCCAAAACGTTTCTTGTAGCAGCGATTTTTACAATTTCAGTGCACAAAAAGTGTCAACATTGGATATTCACAAGCAGTTGATTCCAGATATTATTTGAAGCTGGGGCAAAACGACGCTTCTGACCCGATTGTGCTGCAGGTAATGGGGAATTTTTCCCACTGCCCCTGTAGAGTCGGCATCTATGGTCAAGATGTTCTCAGCAGTGGCGTAGCCAGGGGCGGTATGGGGGTGACTGCCCTCCTACTTCAATTGTGAGTGCAACTTTGTTCAGTAAAACCAACGGAATTTATACCCACTGCATGCACTATACTCCCTCCTGCCTAAGAACCCTACCCAGTGAGTGAGTTAATGAGTGTATATGTGGCAGCTATTCCCTATCTTTAGTATGACATTGTCATAGGTTATTTTAGGTAACAAGCTCTTTACTGTGATTGTGACGAGGATGGTGATGATTTACTACTTCTTTTGCTACTACTTTCGGCCTTTGTATGAAGTAGTATTTTTGTGATATCTTTGGAAATTGTGGACTGATTTTAATAATACTCCTTTCACTGTTGTTTTGTGTGATGAACTGTGGAAGATGTTATATAATCTACCACCAACATAGTGGTCCTCGTGGTCGCCAAGTCTCGACTTTTTGTCATCCCACCGGACTATGTGAACCAACACAGACATGACTTGGTGTCCAATTTTCAGTGATCTGATAACTTTTGGTCACCACCGTCAACTCAACTTTCTGTCCTTTTGGGATAGATAAATTGTTTACCGGCATGCCTGGCTATTGTTAAGGGGGGGGGCACTTTCACCCTTCGGTGTTGGGTAAGTAAGTAAGTAAGATCATTTCTATGAGGCACAATTAAAATAGTTCACACTGTGCCGTGGCCCCACTATCCAAACAAAAAGGTCTTTAGCGACCGCCGGAATTGACTGTACGTTAAGTCCGCCTCTTTTAGGTGCGATGGAAGACTGTTCCATAGTACGGGGCCTGCAGCTGCAAAGGCTGTTGTGCTCCCATATGGCAGGTGACGACCCATACTCTCTGAGATGCGCTCTGACGTGGCTTTCACAGTGCCACTGTTGAGTAGGTGCCATATGTGGTGGCGGTGGTTATGTTTGACAGTGAGGTCGCGGACTCTGAAGACACTTCCCGACGTCCCGGACGGACCTGTGTCAGACATGTCGTGCGGCTATCAGAACGTTCTGCTGCGTTGGCTGGTTGGTGACTTCACTCGACCGGCCAAGCACCAGCAGTCAGTCGCTGCCAGGGTCGACGTGCCGCCGCATGTCGACAGTGACGACAACATTACACGTGGAGTGGACGGACGGCTGCCGGACCACGACGCTATCACTGGAAGTGATGATGACGGAATGACACGTGGAGCTGTTGAGACCGTGTCTGCTGAAGAGCGCAATGGAACGTTGGTGGCTGAGTTTACAGCAGGGCAGTCGGTGAGCGTTGTAGCGACAACGAAACTAGGCGTCACGTACACGGCTGCGGCTGAAGTGATATCGGTGCTTGAGTAGAACGTGCTGTGAAGTTGTTACACGTACGTACAGTGCACACTTGCAGACATAAGCCTCGTTCTCATCCAACGCAACGCACGCAATGCCCTCGCGTACTTTTTTGATGCAAGCATGTGTGTGTGGCAGTCTGGCTCAGTTGGTAATGCAGTCGGTCACATTAACAAAGTTAGTCAGCGCCGGGCCCGGTTAGTTCTTGGATGGGTGCCTGCAGACATGTAAACCATCTCCACCCAGGCCAACTCAGCCTGGCCATCCGTCCGTGGGTAGGTGCAGTGAGTACCAGCGAAAGGTGGGGTGTAAACAGCCACACCGCGCGATGCACTAGCCCTGTATGTGTTGTCTCACAATGTAAGCTGGTGTCTGGCCGAGGGCTAAGGAAACGGAGATCAGCGCCGCCCTATGGGCCTTATGGCTTGGGAAGGATTTTTTACGTACGTTGCGTTAGATGGAAACAAGGCTTTATATGATAGACACACATAGTCAAACAACAGATGTCAGTCTGCATGTGAAACTAATACACGATGTGCCACGACAGACATATGTCCGCATCTCACCGTACATAGTTGACTTAGGTACAAACAGTGTACTAAATGCAGATACGTAAATGTATATGATATGCCACTAATTACTTTGTGTTGGTGTGGTATGAATTTTCTGTTGGTTTGTGGCATGGTTTTTCGGTTCAGACCTTGTTTCAGACATGGATACTGTTATTATGTGCCATCATATCAGTGTCGTGTCATTCTTGATGTGCTGACAGAGTGGCAGCTTTGTTGTAGTTGTGTGCTTGTTTATGATGTAATAATCTCCATCTATCATTCTCCGTCGTCTTCTTTTGCCACTACGCGTTCATGGTATGCTCTCTTCGCGGACTATTCCAGCTCTGTTTTAGGTCGACTCCTTGACTGAGTCGACCTAATAAAGTTTTTTTGTGGTAAAGTGTCCCATTCAGATGAAGTGTGGTGTGTATGTAGAGGTCGATGAGTGCTATACGACAGTATGCCATGTGACCTGATCCGAGGTCAAGGTCACGAGACCTTCAAAGTTATAAATTCTTCCCGTCATCTTCTGTGCCATTTACAATGGGAGCTGGCAGATGACTAGTGATTCTTAAACTAGGGGACAATATCTAAATTTGGTTCGGTCGGATTTTTGATATTTGGTCTAGCTTTTGTGTCGCGTGACTGAACTTCACTGGTATGCAACGTAGTGAAAAGCGGTACGGAGGAGTTGATTGGAGTCCCGTGGGGGCTGCTTAATTTGCATCTCTTTTGATCATACGTAACGGTGATCATTCATAAACGCGTCCTTCCTCGTCATGTCGCTTTTCCTATTGTCTGTCCTTCAGCTTGTCCGCAGTAGAGAACTAACTGTATTTCCATGGCCAAAGTCTGACAAACTGTATGATTAAGGTGGCTTGGTAGTGTAACGGTTAGGACGTTGTGATCGCAAGGTCATTGGTTTGACTCCCGGTTGGATCGCTATGAAGGGGCTAGTACCTGGATGGGTGACTGTCTGCGGACAGGTAAACTATCTCGGTATATAACCGACCAACAGAGTTAACTCAGCCTTCCATCCCTCTGGGGTAGGTTAATCGAGTACCGGTCTGCTTGCCTGGGGTTAAGGTGGGGCACTTCACCTGTGTCAGGTGGCAGGTAGCACTGTGTGATTCCATATGTCAGGTGACGCTGCGTAGCTCTGCGATGGGTTTCCCATAAAGAGCTATACACACCTTTAACTTTTTTGACAGTTACTATGCGTTTTGCCTCGGCTGTTTTCTCGAAAGTCTATGCCATATTGACATTGATGCACCCTAGTCTAGTCAGTAACAGTTGCTCACTGAATTAACGCTGCAGTAGTTGTGCTTTTTTCCCCTGAAATTTGTAATAATGGATGTTGTAAGTACATGTATATGACAATCTGTGATGAACTTTAGTTTTTGTGCAAGTTTCGTCTTTAATCTTTCGCTGATTTGATTAATGAAATTGTATGTATAAGCGTCAGTTGATCACTTTGATCTGATGTTATCCAGTATTGTACTAGCCAATTATTTGTCTGCTTCGGTATCTTAATTGTACATACTGTGGTTGTTGCATGTTTGACTTTTATTAGTAGTTAAGCCAGTTTATCTGCACGATTCTACTAACGTTGCTAATCTGTTGTATTTTTGTGGGAATAATAATGTGCGGTTTATGCATGATTGTTCTTTTTTCACTGTAACTGCTGCTGCTATGGCTGTAGTACCGGCTTGATGTAAGACAGAGTGGTAGAACACAGGAACTTAAACAGGTCATATGATATGAACGTTATTCAAATAGAAGGGCTTAAACCAAGTGGTGCAATGAAACGAGAATAGCCAGCCTGAAAAGTACTTGCAAACAGTGGTATTTTGTTCCGATGGCACATTTTGATAAACTGAAGCTACCCATTGTCACCACAGTGCAACTGTCACTGGGAACGCTGAATTTGCGGGAGTGGACAATTCGGCACGATGTGGCAGGGGTGGAAAATGCAGGAGTGGACAATGCGGCACCATGTGGCAAGGGTGGACAGTGCGGGAGTGGACAATGCAG
>Ga0056124_1000506_pt1 | contig 12514 bp, 11 predicted proteins | sample WorMetHEROISLAND_2_FD_70069 | JGI IMG/M metagenome (GOLD analysis project Ga0056124, IMG submission 70069) | Marine gutless worms symbiont microbial communities from Max Planck institute for Marine Microbiology, Germany - Olavius sp. 4 HERON ISLAND | ecosystem: Host-associated > Annelida >... | reverse complement strand
CCCCTTGTCCGGGGACCATATTGCGGTCATCGGCTCCAACCGCAAACTCCTGGTCTTCCCTGTGGAAGAGCTTCCAGTTCGGGACGGCGGTCAGGGCGTGATCGTGCAAAAATATAAAAAGGGCGAGCGTTTAAGCGATGCAACCTGCCTGCACCTGAAGGACGGGCTGACCTGGCCCATGGGCGGCGAAAGCGGGCGCATGCGAACAATGGGCGATGTATCAGCCTGGATCGGACGCCGCGCCCAGGTAGGTAAAAACCCACCTCTGGGCTTTCCCAAAGATAATCGCTTCGGGGGATAGAGCTACCCGCATTGGAACGGGCCGTTTTTAACGGAAGTGTCGCTATCGCTTTTTTCTGCCCCGGGTGCCGGGTTTTCCGGCCTTGGCCCGGGGACGATAAGCCGGAGAAAGGTTAGAGGACGGAATCTCCAGACTTCGCGCTTCCAGCACGCGGATTTCATCACGCAGGCGGGCCGCTTCCTCAAATTCCAGATCGGCAGCAGCGGCACGCATCTTCTCCTCCAGATCCGCAACCACCGCGGCCATATTATCTCCCGTCGGCATGGACATGGCATCCTCCGCATCGGAGACGCTTTCATCCGCAAAGTGATCATGTAACTTTCTGCTGATGGTCTGTGGTGTGATTCCGTGTTCTTCGTTATACGCCATCTGCTTGGCACGACGACGATCCGTCTCCGCCAAGGCCCGCTGCATGCTTCCGGTCACCTTGTCAGCATAGAGCAAAACCCGTCCATCGACATTGCGTGCAGCACGTCCAATGGTTTGGACGAGCGATGTTTCCGATCGCAAAAAGCCTTCCTTATCCGCATCCAAAATGGCAACCAGGCCACATTCGGGAATATCGAGCCCTTCGCGCAGCAAGTTGATCCCAACCAGAACATCGAATACCCCGGCACGCAAATCACGGATAATTTCGATACGCTCCAGGGTATCGATATCCGAATGCATATACCGCACCCGGATCCCGGCTTCATCGAGATATTCGGTCAGATCTTCTGCCATACGTTTGGTCAGCACGGTTACCAGAACCCGCAAGTTCTCAGCTGCAACTTTCTTGCATTCGCCGATCAGATCCTCAACCTGATGCGCAACTGGGCGGATTTCATATTCCGGATCAATCAGTCCAGTCGGCCTGATGACTTGCTCAATAACCTCGCCTGATGTCTGCTCCAACTCCCACGGTCCCGGAGTCGCTGAAACAAAGATGGTCTGTGGCCGAATGACTTCCCATTCCTTGAAGCGAAGCGGACGATTATCCAGGCAGGACGGTATTCGAAATCCATATTCCGCCAAGGTCCGTTTGCGCGCCCAGTCACCGCGCTCCATCCCACCGATTTGCGGGACGGTGACATGGCTTTCATCGACAAATAACAAGGCATTTTCCGGCAAATATTCATACAGGGTCGGTGGCGGTTCTCCCGGCTCTCGCCCTGTTAGAAAACGGCTGTAATTTTCAATACCAGAGCAACTTCCGGTCGCAACCATCATCTCCAGATCAAAGCGCGTTCGCTGTTCCAGCCTTTGTGCTTCCACCAGCTTGCCTTCTTTGGTGAATTGCTCCAACCGATGCTGCAATTCGCGCCGGATGGCAGCAATCGCCTGGGTCATGGTCGGTCCTGGACTTACATAATGCGAATTGGCATAGATCCGAATAAATTCGGGGGTGGCAATCTTCTCCCCCGTCAGCGGATCGAATTCCGTAATTCGGTCGATCTCATCCCCGAAAAAAGAAATCCGCCAGGCAGCATCCTCGTAATGCGCCGGATAGAGCTCTAAAATATCACCGCGAACGCGAAAGCTGCCCCGGGTAAAGGATAGATCGTTTCGTCGATACTGAATGGAGACAAGCCAGCGCATCAATTCCTGAAGGTCCACGCGATCACCAGCTTTCAAGCTTCTGGTCATGGCCGCATAGCTCTCGACCGAGCCAATGCCGTAAAGGCAGGAAACCGAGGCAACGATAATTACATCGTCACGTTCCAGGGCAGCCCTGGTCGCCGAATGGCGCATTCTGTCGATTTGCTCATTGATTGAGCTGTCTTTTTCAATATAAGTATCGCTTCTGGGAACATAAGCTTCAGGCTGATAATAATCGTAATAGCTGACAAAATACTCCACAGCATTTCCTGGGAAAAATGCCTTGAACTCGCTGTAGAGCTGTGCCGCTAGTGTTTTATTATGCGCCATGACCAGGGTTGGGCGTTGCAACCGCTCAATCATCTTCGCCATTGTGAAGGTCTTTCCAGAGCCGGTCACGCCGAGCAGAACCTGACTACGGCTGTTATTCATCACCCCTTGACACAAGCGGTCTATAGCCTGTGGCTGATCCCCGGCCTCAAGATAGTCGGACTCCAAAATAAAAGGCCGGCCACCCTCGCATTTTTCGGAATGTTTGCGCACAGGCTTTCGACGCAGGTCTTCACTGCGATCGATGGGCTCCAGCAAGGTCCGAATTGTAATGGACATGGTCTAACATAGGCCCAAGCCCCATTCCAGATCAAGACCTTGATCCGATCCGCATCAGGCTGGCTGCAAGCCTAATCGTTCGCACCTTCCAGCTTTTTCATCTGCTGATGCTCCAGGGGCATATCAGGAAACCGTTTGACCATATTTATGCTGATGGCGGAGCGAACTCGATCAACGCTGGGATTTGCTAACAATTGATCGGTTAAAAAACTACGAAAGGACTTCAGGTCCTTCGTTACAACCTTGGCAATAAAGTCTATATCGCCGTTGACGAAATAACATTCACGAATTTCAGGAAGCTTGCGCATCTGATCTTCAAAGTTATTGAGTTCCAGGTCATCCCCGTTGCTCTTCAAGCTGATCATGGCGAAAGCAGTGATCGAATAACCCAGCATTTCCAAATTCAGATTGGCCTGGTAATTTTCGATGATTCCCGCTTCCTCTAAAGCTTTCACTCGGCGCAGGCATGGCGGCGGAGTCATTCCGATACGTTGGGCAAGTTCGACATTGGTCATACGACCATCTTCTTGCAAATGAGCCAAGATGGAAAAATCAAGAGGATCAAGCTTAAACTGAGCCATAGATATTATAGGACCTTTTTTTCGAGAGGAGGAGCTTAAAACTTAAGCGATTAGCTAATTCCTCCATCCAAAATGAAACATTATTATAATATTCTATGCCATTCCTAGCAAGATGTATAAAAAAGTCTACAAAAAAATGCATTAAAAAACCAAAACTCCGCACTTTAACGATAATTTCATATTCTCATCACTACGCATTTATAGTAGAAGTAACAGATGAGCGATTTCCATGAACACACATATTTCGACGATACACAATCGGCCGTCCTGCAAATGGCGACGGACGATAATCCTCAAACTCAGGAAATTGCATACCGTCATCTGATCGATCTTGCTATTCGGGGACGAATTGATCTTACGGACCGGAACAATGAAGCTTACCGTAGCTTACGGGTGACGCATAAAAAGGCTTCGCCTGAGGTGCGCCGGAACATGGCTGCGCTAATCGCCGATCATGCACCACATCACTTCGACCTGATACGCTTTTTTTTACGCGAACCGACAGAGATTCTGGCACCGCTTCTCACAACAATGCACTTGTCGACACAAGAATGGATCAGATTATGCGCACGCCTCGATTGGGAAGGACGACAAATCCTTCAGAAGCGTACCGACCTACCGCCTGAAGTCAAACGTATTCTGGACGATCAGGGCGGCAGCCATCGGACGCTCGAATCTCCTAGACAGTTGAAATTTGCAGCAAACGACGATGATTTCGACGATCGTCTTGCACCGGCATTGATGCAAGCCGATTGGGGATGGGAGAGTGACCACTGCGGTGTAATCACTAAAATGGATCGCCTGCGCGACGGGCTGGCAGGAGAGGCCCCAAAGCGCGGGCCGGATACGGTCTATCTGTCTGCACTGTTGGGAGATGCAACGGCTGTCGATTATGCACGCACACGACAAATTCCTTTCGGCAACCTTAGAATTTCATCAACGCACTCTCCTCTTGATGGAGATTATCTTATCAACGGTATTCCGATGTTTGATCGTCAGGATGGTCGCTTTTTAGGCTATCGCGGCACTTTGCAAGAAATCAGCGGCGATCGCCGACCCGCAACGTATTTTACCTCCGAAGAACGTCAGGACTATGGCCTGGATAATGTAACGCAGATCCACACAGCTAATCTTCTTCCAGATGAGCTAGACAGCAGCGGCCTTGCGACACTAGCGCATGAGTTGCGAACCCCGTTGAACGCCATCACCGGATATGCCCAAATGATCGAAGGAGAGTATGTGACCCCCCTCGATCCTTCTTACAAAAACCAAGCTGGAACGATTATCGCTCAAGTCCATGATATTTTACAGCTTCTATCGGATATGACCGATACAGCCCGGGTTGAATCTGGCCGTTATAACCGGACCATGCAAGAGGTTGATCTGCCACGCATTGTAGATCGTGCGGTTACAAGTCTTGCAAAAATTACCAAACAACATGCGATAACCCTAAATGTTCAATCGGGCTATGGGCTACCCCTGCTTTGGGGAGACGAAATTGCAATCGAGGGTTTGATTACCCGGATGATCGCTTTGACAATCATGGAAGTGCCTCCGGGGAGCACGGTCTGCATCTTGCTTTGGAATAATGGCGATGACAAAACCCAGGTCGCGATCCGACGTCCCGGAAAGCAGGATAGGCGTTCTTTAGACGGAGAAACACGATCCCGAGCTGGATATACAATGCGGCTTGCACAAAAGTCTGCCGATGTTCTGGGAGCTAAGCTGGAGTTAACGGACAGTCAGTTTCTTCTGGTTCTTCCGCCCTGGCAGGAAGCCAATCTGAAGGCGCTACAACGCTCAGGCGAATGATGCAATTTGCTCATCCGACAATAGGCCCGGAATAATAAGCACAGGGCAAGGCAGTTTTCCCACCTTCTTGCTTGTAAAAAAGTCGATTAAAGGTCCAGGGTCCCCCTTCGACGATGCAGCAAGCACCAGGCGTGATATGGAAGCATCCTGATCGAATAATTTCAGAAGCTCTTCCTGGGTGTTCCCTGCACGGATAATCACCTCCGGAAGAAGTCCATAAGCGTCTTCCAGCTCATGTGCAATCCCTTCGACAAACATCCGCGCCTTATCGGCCGCTTCGCTTTCCATAACCTCACGGACTCCGGCCCATTCATAAACATCCGGCGGCTCAATAACATGAATGATGGTCAGCAAGGCATTAACGGTCGCAGCCCTAGCAGCTGCAAATTTTGCAGCGATCCGACATTCGGGTGTGCCATCAATTACGACTAGATATTTGTTCATAGCCCCCCAGACTCGAACTACTTTTGCAAGATGCTAGTGACTTCACGCATATGGTTGCGCGCCCTTAACAGTATAAAGCCCTGTTCTGATAGATGGTTTTGAATAAGCAGAGCGCCCGGTCGTCCGTTACTGACAATCAGGGGATCAAGATCACTGAGCCCCCGCAAGTCCAACAGCATCGCCATCCACAGTTTCTCCAGACCCCGAGCTTTGATCAATTCTGCCTCATCCTCCCTTAAACTGGACAACAGCAGCAATGCCGCATAGGCCTGCCCCTTAACATTATAATAGACATTATCCGATTTGCTATCAACCACCATGCTGGAGCGCGTTGCAACATGAGATTCAAGCACCGACGATGCATTGCCCAAACTGAGAGCCAGTCGGTCAATCACGGCCGCCAGAGCATCCGCACGCGATCGAACATAGAGCGCCTTATTCTCAGATACCTGCCTGTTATAGCGGCGGAGGCTTTCGACCGCATCCCGATAGGTTCCAGCCGAACTGGGATAGATAAAGGGAATAGACAATCCAACGTGCCAGCGATCAGGCGGGTAGGAAATGGCCTCATACGCCTTCGCCAGATCGGAATTAACGGAACCCAATCCGCGGTTACGCCCCTGATGATCGCGCAACTCTAGTACATATTGGGAAATCGTCGTACGTATCCCAAGCTGATAGGCTGGCATATTGTCGATTAAAAAACTCCAATAGAACCAAGGCATTCCGGGGGTCCATCCATGATCCTTGATTTCACGTTCCAGAAGTCCTGCCGCCATGGCGACGGTTGCACTTCCACCTTCGGGGCTGTCTTCCGGTCGAGGTGTAAAGTCGGACTCCGAATCAATTTCGCTAAGCGCTATAGCACCCCACAGCCAGACAAACAGCAAGATCAGCACCGCAAGAGCAACAAGCCTCGTCGGCATAGAAACGGTTTTAATGGAGCTTATGGCGTTTTTGGAAAAGGATTTAATACGGCCGCTAGTCTTCGCCCATACATTGGCCCAGTCCTGCCGTGGATTAACCTTCAAGTCCTTTTTCCTTCAGCCTATTATTTTTTTGATTTTTGATTTTTCACGGTCACCCGCACAGTCTCACCAGAATTTCCCGGAAATTTTTTGAAAATCGCTCCTATAAGCTGGGGCTGAACCTTTCTAAAATGGCGAGAATAAGATACGGCAGAAGCCCGACCTTCGTATAATTTGTCGGAAGCTCCCTCCTGACTTGACGATTTAAAGATATCCATTCGTACTGTATGTTCATAGACTCGACGAACGCTGGCCCTGTACCACGGCCAGCTTCCTCCGTAACCCCACATCCACCAGGGATTATAGTAACGACCGTACCGGTGGCCCCAGCCCCAGCCCATACTGAGAGAATGATAGGAAGTCGGTATGTGGCTATAACGCAGCCGCTCATTAGAGACATAGAGCCCAAGATACACTTTAAGATCCGGTTTACCACCTTGACTTACCGAGCGGTACCCCATATTGGCGAGATGCTCGCTTACTACAGCAGCATAGAGGTTGAACTCCATCTCTCCCATTTTTGCTTCGGTGTCCAGGGGTAATACAACAAAACTTTCCCCCTTCGGCGGTAGTGACATATTATGATACGTAGTAACATTGGCGCGCAAAGCTGGCTGACAAGCTGACAGACCAAGCAAAGCCATTGCTACAAGAAATTGCTGAATACGAGTCATAACACCTCTCCTAGTATTAGAAGCCTCCATTCACCATGGAGATTATGCACTTATTTGGCCAAACAGGTCAAAGACATTTCGACCGCAACGACCCATGAAAGAAGCAGCCCATGGCATAATAATCCTTCGCTCATCCATTTAGGACCTGGAAGCTCTCCAGCACACGCCCTACCGTTCGGCTGGTTGCAACCAGGGCAATCAGATAAATGACCGTTGTCGCAAGAAGGATCGCCAGGCCCTGGTCCGGCCAGATCAGAGTCGCTACTGCCGGAAGGGCCACGATCGACAAATAGCAGTATACGCCCTTGGGCCAGCCCAAGACTCGATGAAGATGGTGATGAAAATGCTCCCGGTCGCCGATGAACGGTGAGACGCCCTTGAAAATACGTTGTGCCATCAAGCGCAAGGTATCGATGACCGGGATCAGAAACCACACCAGCATTATCTCAATGCTGAGCAAGCCCGAACTTTGATTATAGATATAGATACTCAACAGACCGATCAGAGTTGCTATCCCGTAGCTTCCACCATCTCCAAGAAAAAAACGCCCCTTCCAGTTGAAAATCAGTGCAATCACCAAGACGACAGCCAAGGTCACAAGTAGGCCGATCATATGCTGCGGAGCATAAGCCGTTAAAAGCAAAGTCCAGATCAACGACATGCCGATCACAAGGCCGTTCTTACCGTCCGCAAGGTTAACCGCGTTGATATATCCGGTGAGGACAATCAGCGACAACAAAATGGAAAGTAAAGATCCAATCTGAACCGTCACCTCAAGCGACGAGAAATGCAGACCCTGCACCAAGATATCGCTTGACTTGGTCATAGCAACCGTGAGGACAAAAAACATAAAGGACAAGCGCAAAGTAGCCGGAAGATCAAAAAGATCATCTCCCAGGCCCAGAAGATAGCATCCCAAGCAACTGACAACAATCCAGAAATAGGCGCTATTCATAGCGAAGTCGTTTTGCTGAAAATAAAAAAGATCTACGGCAGCAACTGCAAAAATAGGAATCAAGACAACGCTTCCCCCCATAAGCGGTGTGGCTTTTTTATGGATCTTGCGTCTGGAAGAATTCCTCCTGTGTTCAGGAAAGTCTATTAGCCCGGTGCGAATTGCAATCGCCCGAGCATAAATGCTGAGCAATAGCGCAACGGTAATTGCTAGAGGAAGGTGGTATATCAGAACATGCTGCATGATATAATACTATATAAAATCTAGGATGAACGGAGCATTACTCAATCAAGCTTTACAGCTTACCAGAAATTACAAATGCTAATAACAGAATTTTGTTCGAAGATCCATCACAATAACCAGGAATTCGCGTTATGGTATATATTATTCGCAATCCGATTTCAACAAGGATAATGGGCTGATGATCTCCCAGGCCTGATCGACATCTTCAACATATTTGAAAATATGCAAATCCTTCGGCGAGATCATCCCTTCGCTTACCAGGAAGTCAAAATTAATCGCCTTGGTCCAGAACTCCTGTCCAAAGAGTATAACCGGGATCGGTTTGATCTTACGCGTTTGGATTAGAGTAAGAGCCTCGAACAACTCATCCAGGGTTCCATAGCCGCCGGGAAAGGCGACAAGTGCCCTTGCCCGAAGAAGAAAATGCATCTTGCGTAGCGCAAAATAATGGAATTGAAAGTTAAGGTCCGGGTCAATATAGGGGTTGGGACATTGCTCATGCGGAAGGACGATGTTGAAGCCAATCGAAGGCGCCTCGGCATCATAGGCTCCACGATTAGCAGCTTCCATGATACTGGGCCCACCGCCGGATAAAACTACACAATGCCTCTCCCCTTCTATCGGCTGTGGCATGGCCGAGATCCGATAAGCCAGATCTCTAGCCATGGTGTAATAAACCGACCGCTCCTTAAGGCGTAACGCAATAGCTCGCTCCTGGTCGTTTTTCGCCTTCGCTACCAGATGCTCTGCACTGTCCGGATCGGGAATCCGCGCCGATCCATAGAAAACAATCGTGGACTGAATCTCTGCCTCCTGCAACAGAAGCTCAGGCTTCAAAAGTTCAAGCTGCAAACGGATCGGACGAAGATCTTCGCGCAGCAGAAAGTCCATATCCTGGAAAGCCAGATGATAACTTGAAGTATAACCGATTTGCTCTAGGTCTTTTTTATGTTTGCGCGCATCGTCTCCGGCAGAAAGGAAAAGGCGATGGCGCGTTTTTTTGCTCACAATAATTCTCTACTGTCAAAGACGCGTGTCGAGAAAGCTGATCGGATCTCCGATCGGTGTACCGATGACAGCGCCATCCCACATGACCCGGTGACCACGAATGACCGTGCCGATGGGCTTACCTGTGACCTCTGTTCCAGTAAAAGGCGACCAGCCGCATCGGCTTGCTAGCCAGTCCTCTTCGATTGTAAACTTGGAGTTCAAGTCAACAACAGAGAAGTTGGCCCTGGCACCAACTACGATTCGTCCGGCGCCCTCAATGCCGAAAACCCTTGCCGGAGCAGCGCTGATCAGCTCTACCATATGCACCAGTGATATTTGATTTTGATGCACTGCGTTCAGCATAAGAGGTAACAAGGTTTGAACACCCGGCATACCGGAAGGAGAGTTTGGATAGAGTGCCTGTTTTTCTTCCAGGGTGTGGGGTGCATGATCGGTTGCAACGATGTCGACAACACCCTGATGCAACCACTGCCATAGTCCTTGGCGGTTTTGCTCACTTCTGATGGGTGGGTTCATCTGGGCAAGCGTACCGAGCCTATCATAGCAATCGGGTGCAGACATAATCAGATGCTGGGGTGTTGCTTCAACGGTAGCGATATCCTTATGTTGCGCCAGAAATTTCATCTCCTCCTCTGTTGAAACGTGGAGAATATGAACTAACCTGTTATGCTGCCTTGCAAGCTTGATCGCCCTGTGAGTCGCAGCCAGCGCACTGATGGTATCGCGCCAGATTGGATGTGTTTGCGGATGCCCTTCAATCGTCAGGTTTTTTCTGCTCTCAAGGCGTGCATTATCCTCGGCATGAATCGCGATGCGCCTTCGTCCTGATTTAAACAGGCCGTCTAAAGCCTCATCGTCATCCACCAGCAACGAACCCGTAGACGACCCCATAAACAGTTTAATCCCACAACATCCGGCCATCAGCTCCAGATCGGCAAGTTCATCGATATTGTCAGCACTAGCACCGATGTAAAAGGCATGATCACACCACATACGGCCGTGCGCCAGATCCAGTTTCTCCTGCAATCGCTGGCGTGTCGTTGTTGGCGGATTCGTATTGGGCATTTCAAACAGCGCGGTAACACCCCCCATGACCGCCGCTCGCGATCCGCTCTCCAAATCCTCCTTATGCTCCTGACCGGGTTCGCGAAAATGGACCTGGGTGTCGATTACTCCGGGAAGAATCACAAGACCCGTGCAGTCAATCACCTCATGCGCCTTGCCTTGAGGTGGGTCGCCAAGCTCAGCAATATAGCCTTCCTTGACGGCAATATTCGTCTCAACAAGGCCCCAAGGGCACAGGACCTGTCCGTTCATCAAAAGAAGATCATAGATACGTGTCATAATTAGAGAAATCTTTGCAAAAAATCACATAAACACAGGATGTTGTAATAAAGCTAGTCTTATAAATCAACGAATCCCCGATATAGTTTCGTCGCAGCCCCGCACATGACGATTCCATTCTCTGGCCCTTCCTCAGGCCAGGCAATGTTCAAGATCCCACCACGCAGCAGGATTTCCAGGCCGTCTCTCGGATGACCAAGGCGATGCATCGCCATAACCGCTGTTGCGCAAGCCCCGGTTCCACAAGCATCCGTCTCTCCGACTCCGCGCTCCCAGACTCGCAGGCGAATTGTTGCTGGGTTTAAAACCTGAGCGAAATTGACATTAACCCTTTCGGGAAACAGAGGGTCGCGTTCGATCTTCGGACCAATGGTCGCGATATCGAGATGTTCGACGTCTTCCAGGAAGAAGACAATATGAGGATTGCCGACATTTACAACATGGCCCTGGGGCAGATCGAACCAGGATAAGTCATCCACATCTGGCTCATGAGAAAGGGGGATCCGCTCCCAGTCAAAATTAGGGGGAGGAAAGGTAACACGCACCAACGCTTGGCGTTGATAATCCTGGGCATCAACACCGGGATTTACAGCAGAATCTACAGTTGCGTTCAAAATTCCGCCTTTGGTCTCAATGGTGACCTGATCACGGTCGCTGAGAAAGGCAACACAACGCGCTGCGTTACCACAGGCCTCAGCTTCACTGCCATCGGCGTTAAAAATCCGCATATACAGATCGGCCCGTCGCGAAGGCTCCAAGACAATCATCTGATCGCAGCCAATTCCGGATTTGCGATCGCTTAAATTACGGATTAGCTCTCGGTCGAAGCGTAAGGCCGGATGTAAAGCGCCTTTACTGGCATCGAAAATGATAAAATCATTCCCTAAACCGCACATTTTCGTGAAGGGAATTTCCATAAGCCTAATGATTATATGTGAGGGTGGAGCGGATTACCTTGACCTGGAGCGGAAACTAGGCTAGAGTCCAAAAAATTAACAAATCATTAATAATAACAAATGGTTAATAAAAAGCTAGCAAGAATCGCAGCCTAATAGAATCGCATATAGGTTCAAGCGATCTTAGCTTTGACCAGAGACAAAGTCATCCGGAAATTTCAGCATAGGGGGTCCTTCAATGAGTCTGGAAGAAATTACAAGCCGTCTGACGGAGAGCGTCGGAAGTGATTGTGGCATTCCCAAAATCGTTAAATTTGATTTCGGAGAAGATGGCGTAGTAAGCATAGACGGCAAGTCTACACCGAATAAAGTCAGCAACGACGATCTGGATGCGGATTGCACGGTTAAAGTTGCAATGTCAGACTTTCTGGAAATGGCATCGGGAAGCCTGAATCCTCAAATGGCCTTCATGACCGGTAAACTCAAGGTCGAAGGTGATATGAGCGTTGCGATGCAGCTTGGAAAGCTGGTTGGATAAACCTTTCAACTTTTAAAAACCGATTATCAAGGCTTTATCAACCTAACAAGGCTATAACTTGAGAGGTTGCCGGGTAGAAGCAAGTCAGATCAAGCTATTGGACCAGATAAGGCAGCTGACTATATCTCACAGGGGGGTGGGAAGAGTTGCCTGGATCTTAGGGGAGAAGACAAGAAATGAAGAACATGTCATATCGGAAAATTATCAATTCCACCATAATATCGGTTATAGCAAGCACGGTCATAGCAAGCACTGTGGCCATCGTCGGTACAACAACGTCGGCTCAGGCCGTACGAGCGCCAACGCCATCATCGACGATGGTGGTTCTTGCCGGAGGGCAAATTTTCAGCACAGGGATGATGGAAAATCTCTGGTCACTACGGATCGGCCTGATGGTAGCAGCTTTGCAATGTCGTAATGATGCCAATATCTCCGATCTTTATAATATCTTTCTTAAACGCCACAGGGCCGCCTTGAGCCGTAGCGTTGCCCATCTGAAA
>Ga0056124_1000505_pt1 | contig 12516 bp, 7 predicted proteins | sample WorMetHEROISLAND_2_FD_70069 | JGI IMG/M metagenome (GOLD analysis project Ga0056124, IMG submission 70069) | Marine gutless worms symbiont microbial communities from Max Planck institute for Marine Microbiology, Germany - Olavius sp. 4 HERON ISLAND | ecosystem: Host-associated > Annelida >... | reverse complement strand
TTTATTGACAGAAGCATAAACGAGTGGCGCCAACGCTTACAAAAAGTCGTTGAGAAGCAAGGGGGACACATTGAACATGTTTTCTGATTAGCGTAATTACTACTTGGTATACGGTACAACAGTAAATTAAAAATTTGAACTAATTATATTACACTGTATGAGATGTTATCACTTTTTGGGCCACCCTGTAGATTGAGCAATCATACATTGAACACAGTGTTCAACATGACCACCGTTCGTTCACTGTATGCAAGTTCCATGTGTACAGTCGACTGCATTAGCACCATTCAAACAGTTACGTTTAGTAGCAACGGCAACGTGCTTACCGATGTTGCCACCGACTTCATACAAGCAACAGTTGCTGAGTGTGTTATCGGCAACTTGCTGAGAGCTCAGTTTCCTGCACAATTATTGGCATCAATCCACTCAAACGTTGATTAAACCATACGCCAGGTCGATGATACAAGAATGCATCACTATTCACAGCTGGTTATAAACCATGACAGCACACAGATATTATGAAACTACAACACTGTCTTTGGACCTTCTTATCAATCATTCATTACGGCAAAAGTTAGCACGTACAGATTACAACAAAAACATAATGCAAGATATTATAAAAGATTGAATACGTCCTAAAGAAATTCACAAAACAAAACAGGAAGAACATGTCTTCTGTCTTAAAATGTCTACCGTTTGCACATGATGTGCTACACATGCATTCTTTAATTCAGAAGTTATAGCACATTTTCTACTTGATATTATCCAGAATGGGAGACGTGATGTGACATCAAAATGTTTGCCAGTTAGTCACTGGCCACGGACAACCGTAACCTCAATTTTGAGATTTCTAAGACATTTGATATTCTTCAGTTAAGACCAAGCACAAAATGGAAAGACAGACTGGATGATTAATGACAAGAATATTCTTAATTTGTTAATAGTTTGCCATTATCCATCACTGTTTATCCTGCCTACTCACCCAATAATAACCCCAATAATGCAATAATTAAACATAAACCAAATTGCAACCAAATGTATCAGTTTGCATGACTAGACAACGGGTAAAAGTGAACCAATAAACAAACCTTTGTTGCATTTGCGGTGATCGACCGAGCATTTCAATGACATCCCCAGCTACTGTTAACGAATCTATGCTAACCTTTGCATCGGAGCTGGTACTCTCAATTTTCACACTAATTTCCATGTCATTCTGTCAAACACACGTGACTATGGTCAACACCGATGCACATGTTAAAACAAATCCGTGAACACCTATACACCAGCGGTATAGTAAAAGTATGCAATCCAGATAGAAAGTGTCAAAAAAAACTTTCAAAATATACAAAGAACTAGATTAATAATTATTAAAATTTACACCTGACAACTATGTAAATACTGAAAGAATTAAAACAATAAAAAAGACCACTACATTGTTTTTCTCTACAAAGATGATCTTAATGAATTAATCGTAATCCAGACATCATGAGGACATTATTGTAAATCGATAAAGCCAGACAGTGCACAAGTAGGAGTAACGGATATGTGACTGAATGAGAGTTTATCTACAAAATGACTACAATTCACTAGCTACAAACATGAATTGTTCTCACTACTGCCAACAAATGCAGTTGTAAAAGTGTCTGGCACACGACATGAAATACCTCATGGTTTGTTAGATGTGACAAAAAAACAACACAGCTGCATTAGTAGTAGAACACTAGAAATGTCATCAATGTGGTCTGACATCTGCCAAATTGTAGCCTACGTGAAATATCTCTCTCAGAAAACATGACGTAACCAAGCAACAGACCCCCGAGCTGATCCGATTGCGAACATCATCTGTCTTATCTTTTGAACCAAGAAACCGCATTATCTACAACATTACATTACGTAGAACCAGAGACATTAGTGCAATAATCACAACACTATTACATAAAAAACCATTTATCTACAGGGTGTGCCAAAAAATTGCACTGTTTTTCAGCTTTGATAACCTAGCGACGGTTAATGGTAGGAAGGCAAGTGATACGTCTAAATTTTCGGAATTTTGTCTAGAAAAAAGTGTAAAACTTGCATATCAGTGCATTTAAATATTCTTTGCCTAATTTGCATAAATGTTTACCACCCTGAAAATTATGCTGAATTTGATGGTAACACATGGATTTAACTCAATTTTCATTCATACACTGTGACATAACTCGGACTCTTGCCTGTACTAGGACAATCTTCTTGGCTACATATCACGTCACCAACAGTTCAAATGTTTGCTGCCATTCTCGTAGAGCGCGGTCGCCCGCTACACTTTTTCGGATCAATTTCTCCATTGTCGTCGATACGTTTAATTAAATTACATTAATTACATAAGTTGCGCTTCATCCAGTTTCATGCAGGAAATTTGTGAATTATTCGCAGTGCACTCCATCCTTTATCGATTCTTAATGTTTTTATTAGAAGTTTGTCCTCATTTGTTAACGTTTAATGTTAATGTTTACACACATTTACAAACAGAAATGACGCCAGAAATGACGCTGTGTGTTTACAAAGTTTATTTAACCATAGCATTAAAATTACTTACTAATTTGTAACCAATCTTTTTCGGCAATATTTTTGCTACAGAATGACATTATTATCAGATTTTTATGTCATCGCTACTAAAAGTTACTGACAGTCAAAAACAGTGGTTTTTTGGCCCACCCTGTAGAATAAAGCCGCTACTGGCAGACTAATTTTTCACATCACTTCAATATAGCTTAGACGCATAGACGCTGATATGTATACGGAGTAGCAACCTTTACCTTGATCCTATGCTCTTCACATCTACAGTATTCATTTAATAGTGACAGAGGCATTCTGAATGTACACATTATAGTGTTTGACAACACTGCCACTACAAAAATCTTATATCATGAAATTATGTTTATCATCACAACACTATTATCATCAGTTTTATCATTTCCTGGCAATATATAGGTCAGGCAAAAGCATGCAAATCACCGGGTTTGTGGAGCTAGAATCTTCGTGTTTTTGCCGAATCTGATCAATTAATGCTGACGGCACCTAAAACACAACGCCGCGCAACGGTAAATCACAGCAGTATGTGTATTTAGCATTACAAGCATTGCATCAGTATACACAGTGACAGGATGAGTCAAAACGGCAGAACGAGACTGTCATCATTATGCTCATGAGACACGCGACAGCATCGGTTGGAAGTAACTTCGGCTCAATTCGCTCGAAATATGCGCCTCAGCCTGAAATCGCGAAAATTTCACTAAAACCCGCTTCTTTTGAATTTCAAGGTCATTCAAGGTCATCGACGTCGATACGCCTGGCAAGGTCGGCAGCGGTGCTTGTTATGATAAGCACAAGTCTGTGTCTATCTGCAACCGTTCTCTTGCAAGATTAATTGACAGTAGCAGAAACCGCACATTTTCAAGGGGGTACCTAAATTTGATGCGCTCGTACGGAGGATTCCTTGAACATAGGGGGTCGAAACTTACACTGTTAAAATCTATGTTTAATGGTAAAAATTCCATCCTCAGCTCGTCTTGAAAGCTCGTCTCCGTTGGTCAAAATGGTAGAACACCATGTCTGTCATAGCTTCGTCAAATTTTGACCCATTTTCAAAATTCTTTCATTGGACAAAAATAGTAATGATACACTATGGCGATTTTTGTTTTCGAGGCCAACAGTAACTAGCATCCCTCATCTAAACTACAGAGAACAATCTACATACTCACAAAAATATGTACATCAATCACCATGCCTCTGTGTCGAATCAGTTACACAAAAATCGAACACAATAGCAGTAGTCAAAATTAGTCGTGCTGTGCGAAAAAATGTACAAATCACAGAGTTTTACCATCCACAAGCTGTGCCGATTGGCTATTAGGAGAAGAGTGACTTTTGACGTTGCGACGGCTAGCTTGAGCTCGCGGTCCATTGCTTGCGGTCGATTGCGGCTTCCGCTGGAGACAAGAAACAAGTTAGGAGCCATCACCATCGCTACGTTCTCCGCAGTCATCTTGTTAGCTGGATCCTCGATCACTTTATTCAGAAACTCAAGAAGCATCTGTGCCACACACATAACATTATTTATAATGTGCACTAAATATAACATAAATATAATGTTGAACACTATATATTAAAAATAAGATGTATTGAAAACAACTGGCAAAGTAGGCAGTAAAGTAACAGCATCGTCACTCAACAGGCAAATTCCGAATGCTTTGGCAGTTCCGATACAAAACACGAGGCTAAAGTATACACACAAAAAATATTCAATGCAGAATATATGATATAACAAATCGCAAAAAATGTATCCAGCTTTCTAGCAAAAATGTCCTAACTATAAATTCTTCAAAATGCTACTTAAATATTTATTTCGTTAAAAAATAAAATTTAGCAAACAAATTTGTATATTATTCATTAAAAAAACTGCAAAAGCATCCTTAAAACACTAGATAAAGTCCGAAAAAAATGTTTTGTGTCCGAAGTTTCTCAATTTTCTCAAAATGTCATAGACAACAGATAAGATGTTTTGCCATTCTGTCCTCGATACATGAAAGACTTGTTGACACAACTGCAAAAAAGATTAGCTCAGACAGAAGATAGTCACGTGCAACAGTGCATAGCAATAATGATAAGCAAAGTCTGCAAACTGGTTGCAGAAACACATATTTCGACACACACACTCCCTGCTGGAAGGCTCGGATTTGTACTTTTTTTACATTAATGGATCTATTTTGGCTGTCACAGAATGACAAATAAGAGAATGAATGTGTACATACGAGCAGCACATTACGGTTCACTTCATGCAGAACAAGAATAAGCATGTTGAGTGCATACAACTGCTTCGCACTGTTGAGAATATCTGCAGCATGTAAAAACAACAACTCACCAGCAGGAAAGCTGCACAATGAACCAATTAAATAACAAAGTACTACTAGCAATGGTACCAATTATAACATTCGTTTAACTGGCCAATAATTACACAATTATTATTACTGTCTAGGTTAAGAGGCGGTCTAAGGTAAGACATGGTTAGGAGTTATTGCAGCAAAATACTTTTGTTTGAAAACATGGCAACGCTTACAGAATGACATTAAGTGCACTGACACTACTGGTTCAGCATCAGGATGGGCCTGCATCAGCAGCAATCGCAAAGTTGTCAAAGATTTTTTCTTACTTATTCTGAATTTACACTGAAGGACAGTCAACCTTACGACTGCTACCATGCAAGCCATGCTTATGCAATATATGTCCAAAATCTGTCCAATGCAATGCAATAAAATGCATTGGACAGAATATAAAATCATGTTAACATGTCAGGTGTCCGTCCGGCGACTGTGAACCGACTGTGAACTGTTATCCGAAGTAGTATAAGCGCATGCCAACCATTAATCAAATGTCACTCACAGCTGTCCAGTTTTCCACAAATGATTAACTTAGTTTTCGTGAAATAAAGTTGCATCTGTGTAGATTATTTCAATGAAATGGATGGCTGAATTATTATTCGTTACAGAATTTAATACACATGTGTAGAAAAAACTTAACAAAACGTCAGAAATTTAAGAAAGCAAACAATTTCAGACAGGCGAACGAAATGCAGTGTTTAAAAAATTACAATCATGTTCGCCAGATGGAGTCCCGTACTTTTGTACGCACTGTTAAATGATACATTTTTTTGAAATTAAACCTAAATTTCATTTTAACCACTATGGTTTACTCTGCTGAGTTGCTGAATGATTTCAGTTATACAAACTTCACTGTAAGCTATAGCGATGCACTGGACAGACTCCGTGTTGACTTGAACACTATCTTGGTTTCTTAAGGTTTTCGACCTCCACTGATCTTAATCTTTAACCTTTTAAACTAAAAATTCGCACGCCAGTTACGCCTGTTGCGGAAAATGGTCATACTAATTTTGTTTTTCTTTCTAGGCCTTTTTGTATTCGAGTGAGGAGCCGATATGGGAGTGACAGACAGATGGATAGACAAGAATGTATTGTTGTTGCCTATTAAGACGCAGCACCTTAAACTGCAAAGAATTGACAGCAAGACTTACTGTCAACTTGTATGAAAGCATTCACTCTCTCCGACATGAGCAGAGGTTCAGGCAGTTCACGCAGGAACAGCTTGAGAAGAGCGGCCGCATCATGCAACGCTACTGCATCGAATGATATCGGCTTTCCCTTACTGTAATGTCTATCCATCTTCTGACGTAGCTCCTGCACGTCAAAGCAACAACATCGGCTAATTCTTCGAAGGACAACTTCGTTATGATGTTGAAATAAAATAGAAGTTTTTGAAGTACTGTGTGCACAGAAACTCTGCAGACAAGTCCTGTTGATTTCGACAGATTTGTTCAATGTTTTTTTTCTAAATGTTCCTAATGCTGTCATTCCGTATTCATAAAAAGGCACAAAAATCGACTTGCAAAATACTAGCACTCACACGTATGTTATAATCAATCAACAAGCCAATCAATCAATCAATCAATCAGATAAAGATAAGATGCAGAAGTGGATTTCTACATACAGTGATCACATGACCATACTAACAACATCAAAGGACTGAAAAAAGTGGCACTAAAGAACATGGCACTAATATTTATAACAATTAACAGAAATCCCTTGCTGCAAACTACATGACGAATATGAATTAAACATATACAATTTACATCTACGTAATTCATCTTTTACACACGGGTAATCAACACTGCTTTGGCAGATAATGCATGCCAGCTAACCTTTTATGACCACAGATAGCATTTACCATTAATCAACATTTTGTGCATAGTCAGCACATAAAAATAGCAAGTTAAACTTCCCAAAAAGTACCGAGTGATAAATCAATCGTTTACTGACACACATTCAAGAAAACGACCATAAAATCTACCTTAACTCGAGTGAGTCGCCCTGATACTCTCAGTAGTCCTTCTTCATGAAGACCGTTCTTCTCCAAATACTGTATAAGCTACGTCCACAAAAGCAGCATCTATAGCACTGGTTCTACACTGTATATACACCGTGTCTCAAAAAAACTGCGCCAGTGCAATTTTTTGAATAACTGCGTGAAACATTGGCCGATTTTAATAATTTTCGGCACGCGACATCACGAAGAAAATTGACGTAAATGACTTTAGTTTTGCCCACCTCACCTTAATGCTGTTGCTACATTACCTTGCGAAATCCAGAAGTCGTAGTTGGGCCGGGATGCTTGGCACCAATAATTCGTCAGTACGGCAACGCTCTGCTAGGAGTTCGCCACCAACAAGAGAAGTTTTAATGCTGTTAGCTGTGTGATGGGAAGAACATATAGATGGTAAAAAAACTGCTCTAGCAATCCCTTAGTAGAACAACTAATAACTCGAGATAAATAGGTTTGTTCAACAGAAATCAAACGTACGCTGTGCAGCAGCATAGTGCTTGAAAAAGCAAAAACATGCCAATTCAGTGTTAGGAAATGAGATGTGGAGTTTGTGGACAATTCAATAACTTACACCAAATACCAATATCACACGATAGTACACATGGTGATCTAAGTAAAGCGAATAACTAAAGCAGCAAGACATACCTCTTGGAAGATGAGTGGAACTTTGAGATGGGGACATTTCTTCCGATCCTTATCAAGCAACGTCTGTAATGCCACGTTGAAAATGCCGTGATCTAACAGTGCATCACAGTGGCAAGTAGTGCTCTGAATGGCGTAAGATCAACTGTCACTATGCCAGCATCTCTTACATAATGGATTTAGCCTATACGACAAAATACTACAGGTGCACCGATAATGCTTTGGCCGACTATCGGCGCCAAATAATCGGCCGATTACCGATTGTTTATTTCAGGACGCATCTTCGTTCAATAAAAGTCATATTGTAACGATTGTGAAGTCACAATAGTACGATTGTAGATTGGTAACACTCCTGCCGTAGTTTCACTAGTTTTACTTTGTTCTGTTGAATGTTGAAGATGATACGTGACTGATTACTGAGTCATTAGTTATCATCAATGTGAGCTGCAGTTAAAAGCATTTTTTGATTTTTTGCTTACTAAAACAAATAATCGGCTGATTATTGGCCAATGCCAATTGTCAAATGGCCGATACCGATTATCAGCAAACTGGCCGATAATCGGCCGATACCGATTATTGGCTGATAATCGGTGCACCTCTACAAAATACATCAATAATCAAACACTAACGGTATAACTGCCTTTAATGGCACAAATATCAAACTGATGTAGCACAGATTTTACAGATTTTAGTAAAACAGCCTGCATATCAACGTGGCAAGTTTTAAAGTAATTGGAAGCAAAAAGCCCAGAGGAGAGGTTCTTTTGAGATGGCTCCCAAATTAACAGCATCTCGTGTGTCAGCAGTAATCAATGCCTTCATTGAAGCATTCTCAGTGAATGACGTTGCATCACATTAGCTAAAATGTGCAGCAAACTGATTCAACATTTATTCAGTTTTGAGTGTCTTTGGTTTTGTAGTGAGATGGTTAATTTCAATTACCATATGCTTCAGTTTCAAAAACAAAACAAACTGCACATGCACAGTTCATATCTTACTCTCTAGTTCTAGCACTAAACAGGAAAGTTTAAGAAGCTAACACTACTTAGCTTGGGAATACACATACCTTATTCATCATCACCATTATCATAAAGGGCTTCAAAGTGGCCTAAATAACAAGAATTATTGCTAGGACCACGTCAGTGAAACGTAGAGATAAGTACGTCCCGATAAGAGTGACAAAAGACCAAAGTCTTATTACTAATCTGGTGAATGGAGAAGAATTACCGCTTGCTTTTCGTCGTGTCTTCTTTCTGTTGTACATAATGTTGCATTCGTCAAATAACATCATCAGCTCAAGATGAGCAAGAGTCGTCAGCATCTTCTGATCCTTTCTGCCGAGATCATCAACGAGCGTAACTCCACACAGAATGGACGAACTCTATCAGCAAAACACAGGCTACTGCTAAACAGTGCTGTGCATAATGCATTATCAATTAGTGACATAAACACAAATACTATGATAATAACAACAAGATAGTCAAGCTTTGCTCCAGACCAGGCTCTGTGCAACATTTTGTCAATCCGGGTGAATTATGTCCAGGTAGGATTATGTCCGGGGAAATTTTGTCCAAGATGATTATGCCCAAAGAGGTTTTGTCCATTTCCCATCTGTCTAGAGACATCTGTCTAGTCTGTAACTATATCTTAAAAATGTCAATTTTGTCCTATCTGGCAATGGTAAAGAATCCTACAATCCTGTCCTGGATCCAGATGCCAATCCGAATCAGCACCAAAATCTAATCATTTCTAAGTGCCAACTCTAAGTTGGGCCAACCTTCTAACCATCTCTGAAAATTTCAGGCAAATCCGTCCACAGCTTCCACTGTAATGGTGTTGCCTTTTTGCCCTACCTTGGAATGGTGAAAAATCCTATCCTAGATCTGGATGCCGACACAAATCACCACCAAAATTTTGCACACTCCGACTTGGGCCAATGTACATGTTCATGCAAAATTTAAGTAAACACAAAACAGTTGCATGCTCGAAACTCTGAATATCAAACAGCATCTGACATTCCCTGAATGACACGACTAACATAAAAGTTGATATCATTCTTACCTCTGCAGCGTCAGATGAAGCTACAGCACTGCTGTGATACTTGTCCAGAGATCGGCTTAGACTCTCACCTACATCACAATGTATGTCGTTAGACAACTATATCAAGGTACAAGAAATTCACACCAATCTAATGTACTCCTCGCACATTATCTGCTGATCTCAAACCACACACGAAGTGAATTGGACGACCGGTTGTGGAGATACAGGCACTTGAAATTTTTCATCTTTTAGCCTAAGTTACCACCATTCGATCCAGCAACCCCAAAAAACGCTACACTAAAACCAAACATGATGTGGATCGAATGACCGGTTGCAGAAATATGGCCATTTGATCAATAAATCAATCAATCAATCAAAACGCATTTGTATAGCGCCATATGTCGCAAATGAATCAGAGGCACAGAATGGCAGAGACTAGGCTGAGTGTTCACGTTTACAATAGGCAATATCAAACAGTTCATTTTTTAAGCTACACTTGAAAGTACTGAGAAGTTCGGCAGATCTAGTTATACGACAGTGAGTTCCAGACAGAAGGAGCACTAATGCTGAACGCTTTCGCTGACAATGCTAGCGCCATCCGAGGTACAGTAAGTAACAATTTGACCGATGGTCGCAATGTGCGTGCTGGTAGATAGTCGTGGATGAGATGATGTAGGTAGGCCGGGTTGCCAGTCTATCTCGTCCTGGATGTGATGACTGAAAGCTTGTAGTTGATGCGTTGACGAACAGGCAACCAGTGGAGCTGCTGACGTAGCTTGGCAGCACTGGCGGAACGTGGGGCCTGACACACCACTCTGACGAGGCCAGGGAGTTCTGTGCCTGTTGTGGATATTTTCCAGGATGCCAGGTCGGTCGGTAGGTCAGTCAGTCAGTCGGTCGTCAATAACAGACTGTCTGTACATGTCTTCGTAATGTGGCATGCAGGATGGGTGACAGTGGACTGCCATGCCTCAGTCTACTGCTCAACCGTTAGAACATACATGTAGCAGAAAGCAGTAAAAAATAAAAATTACAGCAACTGTCAGCTAAAAGTGTGATAAACAATCATCTGGGTCAGTTGTAAGACGGCAGCAATAGAACAATACACTAACAAGCATACGATGCTATCACTGAATACTGAAATACATCTCATGAAAATACCTGACGGCACAGCCATCAAGTTATCTGAGATGGAGTAATCAGGAGGCGGGATATAGACATCATCATCTAGTGTTGTGTCGCCAGCGACTCCAGGCTTGCTGTCGACTGCACGATGCATTCGTACACGTGACAATGCCGAACCCTACACGCACATAGACAAATTACACATTCAAACGAAATTTTGCTGAGACTAAAGACAACAACCATACATCACAGATGCCAGAAGTGTGCACAGGCTGGGTGGCATGCGTACGTGATGAGTACGGCCAAAAAAACAAAGAGCCGGACTCGGCTTTACTGATCCAAAGCAGGGAGTGTAGTGACTCAAAGCTACACTCAGATATCACAAGTTTCAAATTCTCAGATTTGCCCAAAAATGTAATTTTACCTGAATACATGGCCGTTTTTCATTTTTCACATGATATCAGCTCGTTCGATAAGAAAATAGTCAGCTATAGAATTCTTGATCTTGAAAAATGCCAGTGAAAATCCAGCTGGTGTAATGCCAGCAAAACCGACCGAGCATGGCCGGGATTTTCAGCAAAAAAATAGGCAACGGCTGAGTCAAAAATTGACAGGCAGCAAAAGAGGCTCAGTTGACATAGGCCAACCTGCGCTGGGCTGAAAAGTAACTCTGTCGGATTGGGCTAAATAAGTCAGAGCCATGCACAGATCTGAGGACCGCATCAATTTTATCCAACTGATGTCAGACTATCTCGTGAATGCCACAGAATCATAGACTGAGTGAGACAAACAGCAGACAAACACATAGCATCAACATGCATGTGTCACATGCCATAGAAACCAAACAAATCTAGAGGGTAAGACATGTACCAAAATTTGCACATATATGGACAGACTGGCGATATGGTATTTAATACAATCTAAAATGATTACATTCACTACCGGGATATTTCTCCACATGTTAGTATGAATCTGGTACGCATCAATTCAAACTGCAAATGTGCGTAAGTCCTCAATTCCACAGCAGATTTCATTCAATTATCTTTGCTTCACTTACTTACTAAATGTTCACATTATTCTTACTAAATGTTCACATTATTGACACAACTTGTATTGAGTGATTTATGCCTACAGCAGACATCAAAAAAATGACAAACAATCACTGCAACAGAACACTAGACACTCTACGAGACTAACTTTTATATTGTAACATAACCTTGTACTTTTTTTTAAATTTATGTCACAAAAAACAGAATGCGTTTACTGCTACTATCACAAATAACAAACACATTACATCAGTGACGCAGTGTGCCATGTCATCTTTGTGCTGTTCCTGGCCTCGGTGCTCCAGTGTTTCCGGTGACACTCGGTGGGCGCTGGGCTCATGCTTTGGGAAGACGTGTCGCACGTCGGCGCGCTGCTGTCTTGAATGTGGATGCAGAACGGTCTGCACGGTCCGGACATGCCGTCGTAACGTTGCACGCTGCGCCGGTGTCAGTCGCACGTCTCCGAGCTTACTGCTCTCTGTCACTAAAACATCCCAGCTAACGACGTCTATTAGACTTTCTGAGACACTGGATTCACAACGGTTGAAATGATATCAGCACTACAGTTAACAAGAGCCCACCTGTTGCTAGGGTTAGCCGACCATACTCATGGTGCACACTCGCAACCTGTGTCCATATCTGTCCGAGTATGATGTTTCGAACATGTTGTTGCCGGCGCCCGAAATGTAAACTTGCTTATTTACATAACTTCCGGAAGTTATGTAAA
>Ga0056124_1000504_pt1 | contig 12520 bp, 12 predicted proteins | sample WorMetHEROISLAND_2_FD_70069 | JGI IMG/M metagenome (GOLD analysis project Ga0056124, IMG submission 70069) | Marine gutless worms symbiont microbial communities from Max Planck institute for Marine Microbiology, Germany - Olavius sp. 4 HERON ISLAND | ecosystem: Host-associated > Annelida >... | reverse complement strand
TAACTCGAAATGCTGTGTACATACGCGTCGAAGTGTAAACAAAGCGATCGACAGTCTATCACTAGATATTTATAGACTGCGGGGAAATCCAGTGAGGACTACTCGACAAATCAGCGCTCATGCCACTTGCTACATGTCAGACCTACTGCGGAGAATGTTAGCGAGAGCGTCTGTGATTGGTCGCATGCATTTTGGGGCTAATGAATATGCAGTATCTCTGGATCGATAATGTACAAAATGAAGTCATAGCAGCAAGGTTTGCTGCAATGTGCTATTATCGCCGAGAAACATTTTTTACATTAGTTAATTACTAGTTAATTAAGGGCTCGGCAGAATTAACGACTTAAAGGTAAGACAGAGGATGAATCAAGGTACAGATTGATCGTGGCAGAAAGTCTGCTGTAAAACGTAATTAATAAGAAATACACGGAATAAGTGGATACCATATTCGCCACGCTGCAAAAGCTGTTGCGGACACACAGAAGGACAGATGGATGGACAAACAGACGCTTTGCGATTATAAGGGCATGCTTAGCTTGCGCGTCACGAGCCAACGGAAAGACAGATGACAATGTCAAGCCAAACTCAATACTGCAACCAGAACGCAATGGACAGGCAGACACAGAAAGTCATTCAGCGACAAGTCTCTTGCAAATGTCAGCACACCATGTCCCACAACAAAAGTAAGCCAATTTTACCTTTACAACAACTTTGGCAAATGTGGTTCGACTTCGACAATTCTTCCGGTTTTGCATTCAGCAATAAACTGCAATAGGAGCGTAATCAAATGCTGCCACCTCACCTCAAATCTGCTGCCACACTACCTTGTTAAATTTGAAGGTTCAGCATTTGCTAAAGTTATCACAAAAATGAAAGTGGCTTCGTTTTTTTTGTGGGACACGTTGCATAGAACGTCTGTGACACGACACCACCATCACCACCATGATTATCATCATCATCATCAGCAGCAGCAGCAGACTAGCCATGGTGAACGGTGATACTGTGGTGTCGTGTCACAGAGCTTATGTTACTTCGCCTTGCTCGGCAGCGGCTGTCCTCGCTCCTTGCCTCGTAGCTTCATACCTTCAACAGACAAACAGACAGACAAGTGATTATAAATCAGTCAATCAATCATTTATTATTACGATGACATGTGCTGAACGAGACATGCTGTCTTCACTACTTGCTGCCACCAAAGCGAGACGAGAACATTACGGCAAAGCTCAGAAAAACTTTTTGAGAACAGTAAAATAAATACCAACAGATTTTTAAACTCGTTTATGCCCCATACTGCATTAGAAATTTCCAGTAGTATTTTATTTTAGATTTTAATATGTTATTCATATTGAACATTGCTATTTTATATTTGCTATGTTTTTAATATATTGTGCACCACAATCCAGCCAATATTGTGTATTATGCAGCATCGCTGAAAATTGACAACACTGACTATTGCAACAGATATTACCATAGTGTGTGGTCTGTCTGTCTGTCACACTTATGCATCTAGCTAAAGCTACTGGATGGAATGAGATGCCATTTGGCAGCGAAACTCACGTGAACCCAAGTAACATTGTATTAGACAGAGGCCCTGGTCCCCTCATCAGAAAAAAACGACGGTTGGAACCCCCAGTCAAAATTTTCATTGCAAATTGCGGCCGGTTACAGATAGCGGAATGGCTACTATAGACAGCCTAGTTTACCACCGCTGATCATATATGACCGAAACTACCACATATTTTTTACTGCATAATACACTGGAAGTATTTGGCGCCTTATAGTTATGGTGATTAAGTGCACTAGATTAAGCTAAGCTTTCAGCGAAGCTTTAGAGTGCACTATAATATAACCTAACTTCACTTTTCTTTTACTTTACTTTACGAATCTTTGCTTACCCAGAGCTCTCTCAAGTTTGCTGAGCACTGCCTGGTTTGGAATAGCTCGGCCGTTCTCATACTCATTCACAACCTGCGGCTTCTCACAGATCTTCTGCACAGGCAACCAGCAACTTGTATCACCGACACAATGCAGACATGTATTTCACTCACAGTTGAGACTCTGGGGCACATAGCCAAATAACCTGGCGAGTTTTATCGGGCAAACCTGCCTAAAAAACCACCCCAAACTTAATCCAATTTTAGCATCTTAGTCTACTAATAATGAAGTGTTTCATTGTGATTACGTTTCTAAAACGTAAAACCTATAAATGTGCAAATATGTGGATATTTATTTGATGTGGACAGTATTTAGCAGTGCTCATTCTAATAGCTTTTAAAGACATGAAACCCTCAAAGGACCAAAACCCATCAAATTGGGCTTTTTTCGAAAACCGAGGTTTAATCTAAAAACACAAAATTCTGTGAAACCATCGGGTTGCGTTTGATAGGAAACGTTTTTTTTTCAACCCTGATCTGACTACTCCACATAACGTGTGTCGTTGCTTGTCCTGTACAGAAACATTATAGTATCAACATCTCAACAAAGATGCCACAAAAATACCACATTTATGAATAAAATATGTGACAGACAGCGAAGATAAATATCACATTGCATTGAAGTAATTTACTGATTACTGACAGGTGCATTTTTGATTAAAATTGATGCAGTTTTGACAGTAAAGCCACGAAAAGCTTAAGTGGATATCTTTTATGAGTCACAGTGTAAAAGTCAGTGGCATCACAGCAGGGGAGGAGGGAGAGCAATTGCCCCACCCCTAAATTTTGGCCTGTAAACAAATTTTTTCCTGGAAACATTATCTTCCAAAAATACAAAAATTGGGGCAAAAAATCCCCCATTCTGGAAAAAGGTTGGAGGAAAATAAAACTTTTAAACACCCATAATCTCGTCTGTTGAAAATTTGCAGCCATCTGTCAGAAAATTGCAACTTCCTGCACCACTTACTTCCTTAACCTACGACGCTGCTGGTGAAATTCACATTAGTTCGACATGCTACTTGCTGAAGCATAATGAAATAATGTTTATTCAACGGAAAAGACATGAAAAGTAATGAGCTGTTAACAGTGACAATGTTGCATGTAGAGGTCGACCGAAACTGAATTTTTCAGTAAATCACCATTTTTTATATAATGTAAAGCAGGCAGCAGCATAAAAATACTGACAAACTGTTCTGTCTGCTCACATGCAGTAATCACTGCTCTAATCATGACATTTCCATGTGAATAGTTAATTGATTCACAGACTAAAACATAGAAAGACCAGAAAGATTAACTGTACATGTAATCACTGTCATCATTAAGTCATTTGCAGTTATTCAGTACCGAAACCATGCACAGTTTGGTCATTACAGTACATCCCGCCATTGTTACTCAAAAACAACTGCTCCATTGCAATCTGTTCTGACAGTTTGGCAGCTATAAAAGCCATTTCAGCCCATAAGGCTACTACTGGCTTGGTAGCAGATACTATGACTGCTATAAAGACACTAGCAACCTTCAACAGTGTCCAACTCATATGGGTACCCAGACACTGTGGAATTGCAGGTAACGAGAAGGTGGATATACTTGCTAAGCAGGCCTCCACCTCTTACTTTATTGGACCTGAGCCATCTATTGGTATCAGTGTATCTACCATCTGCAGCTCTATCAGCTTGAGCTGTTCACAAACAGAATAGACTGTGGCATGAGTCATCTGGCTGCAGACAAGCAAAGTATTTTCTGCATCGACCTGACCATTCACGAGTGCGCTTTGCTCTGAACTTGCGAGGAAGGATTCAAGGATCCTCGTTGGACTTCTTACTGGCCTCGCAGCCCTCAATCGACAACTCTGTATTATGGCAATCCGACAGGATTCTGGCTGTCCCCTCTGTCAAGAGGAAGACGATACAACTGTACAGCTTATCGCTCAATGCAGTGCTTTGATGCTTCTTCGGGAAGAAATACTTGGCGATTCTACTCTTTCATTGGATACACTGAGTGACATCCATTGGCTTCTCCTCCTGAGGTTTACCAAAGCTTCAAAGAGGTTCTATCGACTTTGAGGTCTGTCGGGGATGCACACTGGGTCCGTGCTGTGGCCTCAACGCTGGGTGTCTGCCTAGTGCAGGCATCGAAGGTAAGGTAAGACAAGGCATCCTGTGCCTGCCGAAACCGAAACAACAACCAAAACTGCACTTAATGTCAGATTCGATGCCGAAAATGAAATTCGATCGAGCCCTAGTTGTATAAGTAGTCTACCGTAGCAAGCTCTTTCTGTGTCAAGCCCTTGGCCTGGCGTCCCTGCTGTATCAGTCGTGACAAGTCCAGTCCAACGTGCTCATGGTGCAGTTCTTCTGTCTCTCGGTCCAGTTTGGCAACGTTCTTTGCCGCAGAGTGTTGCTTGTTCTGCCCTGCAGAGTCTGACAACAAATTTCAGCACAATCTGTGTGCACTTACGATATACTGTACGTAACATTAACATAAAGTCCTTCCCGAGCCATAAGGCCAGCACTGATCTCCGTTTCCTTAGCCCTCAGCCAGACACCAGCTTACACTGCAAGACCAGAGATATGGGGTTAGTACATCGATTGGTGTGCCCGCTCATGCTCCAGCTTTCGCTGGTACTCATTGCGCTTACACATGGAGGGATGGCCAGGCTGAGTTGACCTGGGTGGCTGGTTACATACAAAGATGGTTTACCCATCTGCAGACGGTCACCCATCCAAGTACTAACTGGGCCCAGCGTTGATTAACTTCATTGATTAGACCAACGACGTTACCAAGCAAGCCAAACCACAACTTCATCTTAACCACAGCCATACACTTCTAGACTCAAAAAAAAACAAAGAAAAATAAATGAAATAAAAACTGCATTACAAAAACAGAACAGAAAACAGTGGACCAGACACTATCCAGCAAAGGTCACATGACATACAAGTTGAGTATGAACATCAAGTAATCTTTTTATACAATGAACAAGTGACACCTACACTTATTAGTCACTCATGTCAGCAGTGATGTAAAAACAAATCTAAAATCCAGACTGAGGCTAAGACCGGAGGCTCGAGACCTGATCAGTATAACAAGACCGATGATTCCAAGTACTAGCAATACTGTCAGTAAATCGACACACACATACATTATTGTTATTGCTCTCCACGGAAGTGATGGACAGTATTGTTTTCATCGGAGTTTTCCCCCTGTATGCACGATAGCTCATGAACCGCTGCACTTAGCTTGCTGAAATTTTACATAAACATGTATCTTGACAACTGCTTTCGGATGTTTCACTTGCGAGATAGGGCAAAAAAGTTTGTGGACATGGTAGCTCATGAACCACTGCACTCAGCTTCACGATATTATGCACGCACATGTACCTTGACAACATTTAGAACCCTACTGAATTTCAAGGTCATAGCTAAAAGGTCAAGGTCACATGGGTTTTTGTGCATTTTTCTGTGCATGATACTGCGGCTACCCGCAGACAGTACTTAGCCTTGAGTAAGGCTTGACGATCTCATTTGTGATTAGAATCCTAGCAGCCTTCAACGGTTTAGCCAGCAAGCTTAGAATAATACATCATCATAATGTGAATTAACTTGCGATAATAAAACTTCTCAAGGGAAAAGCAAGAGTGAAAACCAAACTTCCAAACTGCTCGTCACATTTTAGTAATGAAAGCGGAGCTGCAGATCGTGTTAAACATATGAAAATGACATACACTTCTTGGACGTTTCAATCTCCAAGCCTTGTCTCTGTGCAGCATTGATAGCCTACAGCACACAAACACACACACACAGACTAGTTATCTAAAATAAAATATCTTTCCATTACATTTCACATAAAAATTTAATACCAGTACTAACAACTGCTTAATGCGTAATATTCTACAATACTAACAACCAGAAATGGCAGTGGGAGTCTGACATCCGTTCAACTGTTGGCGAGAAGCAAAGCAGTTTCAAGTTACTGCACTAACAATAATTGGGATTGAGGCTAGTTAGATGCCCAAACCTCTCTCCAATGAACATTGCAAAAAGCAAAAGCACAAATCTATGATAAACTGCATGCTCTTTTGGCTAAAAATGTTAGTTTATGAGAATCTTAGTTCTTGATACGAGAATTTTAATTCCTGGGAATCATCGAGTACTCACATTCGACCGACCAACCTCAATGCATGCCACTGAGATGACGCATGTTTCCGCTACCGTCCCAATGTTTTAGGATTAGCACAATTCTCTACACAGAGACAGAATGAGAATGAAGCATAAGTGACCTGCGGAGTTTTCAGCTGTCCAGCCTTCGGAGCTCTCTTCCTGATGATTGTCACTTCATCCCAGTCACCTTCAGCCATTTCCACCAGCTGTCTGTGTTTCAACTCACGTCTACGCGTACACAACACGATAACATACTCAAAGCACTCAGTGACGACTTATTACTTTGTCATTTGTCAGCACAGATACTGTGAAAAAAAACAGACCTACAAACGTAAAGCACTTTCACTACTAGCCTACGTAGTTAGCTGTGTTCGCCATTATATAATCGAATTTAGCAATATTTACGTAAACGTTATAAATCTGAGTGACGGCCGCCTAGTATGCGTGCCTGAAAAACTAAACAACGCTAATAAAACAGTATTTATATATTACAACATACAACGTAGAATATCAAACAATTACGGTTGCGCAATCCATTATCCAAGAAATTACAGAATTGACCCACTAATTGTCCGCAATTGTCAGGTAGAGTAGAGTCAGCCTAAGTCGTGATGAGACAATGGCTAGAGAAAAAAAACCTAAGTTTCGTGAAAAGTTTTAGGCTTTTAGGGTTTTGAATGTTTTGTGAGGTTTTTTTAGGATTTCAGGTTTTAATCTGCAATAAAAACCGAACACAAAATTACGACCCAAAAGAATGCCGTATATATTCTCTGTTTCAAGCTATCACGTCGTCTTCTGTAAGTTATAGCAAAACTCTAAAATAACCATTAAATATGAAATTAAATATGATCCCATCTTTAAAACGCACAACAAATAAAAGATTGATACAAGTTTCTTTCAAAATATACCCGGCATTTTTAACGATTTTGCATCTACTTGCGGACCGCTAAATTAAGCCAAACACAGCCATAATTCTAGGGGCGTGGCTGAGGTCGTGTAGTGTGCAAACTATATTGCAAATAATTCATGATGTATGAATATGATGGGTGGATGACAGTCGAAGATGAGCGTCGATTATTGTTCTGGATGTCGTGTGGCATGATTCTGTCCGGATTGGTGTTGTTTCCTATTCTGCTAATTATTCCGGCGCCGTATGGCCGATACAGCTCATCGTCGTGGGGTCGACTGATGGACTCACGTTATGCATGCTTCATGCAGGAGCTGCCATCTCTGCTCGTGCCCGTTGTACTGTGGCTGTGCAGTATAACGCCTGCAATGCTGCCAAACAAACTGCTGCTGGCTGCTTTCATTGTACATTATGTACACAGGTAGCCTCTGGCTTTAATTCCTCTGGAATAATTTCACGGTCAGGTTTATAAATGAACCTTTAATATTGCGTTTCATTCTGTTGTTCATTTTGCTCGTTAGTCACTAGTCACTGCTTGTTGTTGTGTATTAATCAGAAAATTTGGATGTAACTCGCATCAGTGTCAGTGTTTTTTTTTAATCTGTCATCAATACTGTTACTGGTGCTCTTTGCTGAAAATGTATTTAACTGCATTAAAGCGCTGTAAAAAAGTCACTGCTGAAAATATTTACTTGTCCAAATACCCGGAAATTAATGTTACATTATGCACCAAGTGTGTTTGATACTTTACTGAGTAATCTTCCAGTACAGATTAGGCCTACACTTACCGTTAATGATGGCAATGCACAGATAGGTTTTGGTGTGACCGGGATTTATGTTATAATTAGAAAGCTGACATGTAGCACCAGACGTCGCAATGTAATTAATAGTATTAGTAAAGTCCTTGTTGTAATTCGTGTTTATAGTAGATATGTTGGATGACAATAGAGGCCGTTAGGCCTGATTCGGATATTCAATGATGATGATGATGATAATGATGAAAGATAGTGATATTGTAGTACATGTTACATCATTCAGACTGACTTTAACTGATGCTGTGCACGAGCCCACATTTGTACTTGAAGTGTATGGTACTGTGTAATAGTCTTGTCAACAGAATGACAACAAGACTTGGTGGTATGCGGTACTAGTTACACAGTGACATGCATGTCTGCTGTGATAAAAACTGTTTATGAGAGTTGTCATTAGAATGTTCATCTCTGCATGTTTTGGTGAGATCTGTGTCTGTGTGTCTGTAGGAGCCTGATGTACCCAGTGCTGATGGGCAGTGGCAATCAGACAACACTGATAGTGTTTCTGATTGCTCTCGGCTTCTGTCTGTGCAATGGTTTCTTGCAGACAAGGTTCCTGCTGATGTTTGCAAGCTATCCAACCGGCTGGGTCACTTCAGTGACATTCTTGTCCGGTAAAATCATTGTTTTATGAATAAAAGGTTAAAGGTTGCAGGAAGCCCATCACAGAGCTACAGAGCATCACCTGCCACATCGGATCACAAAGTGTTACCTGCCACCCGAGACAGGTGAATGTGCCCAGCATTAACCACAGGCAGGCAGGCTGGTACTTGAATTTTTACCCCAGAGGGATGGAAGGCTGAGGTGCCTAATGACCTTTCTGGTTGGTTTTATACTGAGGTGGTTTATCTGTCTGCAGATAGTCACCCATCCAAGTAGTAACCACTTGATAGTGATTTGACTCAGAGTCAAACTCACGACCTTTTGATTGTGAGTCCGGCACAAGGACAGTTTCACCACCACAGTGATGTAAATAAGACTTTTTTCAAGCGGTTCATGAGTTATCTTGCTAAGAGAGAAAAACTCTGACAAAAACAATAGGGGCCTACAGTCCATTGCTACCAGGACAGTAACAACATGATTGTTCAACAGCAGAGTGTGTTGGCCTTCATCTTGGCTTACAGCTACATGCCCATCAGATTATTGCACTATTTACAGTAGGCTAACTTGAATTGTGTTGCTTATTTCTAGGGTATTTCAGTAGGATATGATAGTTGGGTGTTTGCCCAGTTCTAACAGCTAAGCTATCACGAACGTGTTAGTTGACGCCATAGACCCTGCTAAACAGTTCAGTTTTCAGTATGGCGACAGAAACTAGACGATGATGACAGGTGATAGGAATACTTTTACTTGTGCTGACATAGTTGCATCTGCTGCAGGACTGATAAGAGTTTGATGTACCTTGATGACTGCATGTACAGGGATGTCGTTGTTTATATTGGGCATGGCTGTCAACATACATTCGGATCACATTCTGAGGTCACTGTGCAGGCATCCTCCGCCCACTATTTTGGACCTGAGCCATCTGAGCCAGACGTCTCAAACTCATTCTGTGGTGAAGACATATAAGATACCCAAAGGTATATGTAGTTGTAGTACAGTAGACTAAAATGATGACTACTAGTACCACTACTGCTACTACTACTAATGCTACTACTGCTGCTGCTGCTGCTAGTAGTAGTAGTAGTAGTAGTCGTAGTAGTAGTAGTCATTGTCATCTTAATCATAGTCCTAGTCGTAGCCATGTTTATTGTAGTAGTAGCAGCAGCAGCAGTAGTGTGCTAAACCACATCTTCATATGCAGGTACTTTACAACGAATGGTTAGGGGACAGCCAGATGTTCATTGTCACATAGTCTAGTGGTTAACACGTTGTGTCTGGTCAACATAGTTGTCCTATGCTGGGCCGAGTTAGTACCTAGATGTGTGACTGCCTTTGGACAGGTAAACCATTTCTGTGTATGGCCAACCACCTAGGTCAACTGAACCTTCCATCCCTCTGGGGTAGGTAAATCGAGTACCAGCCTGGGGTTAAGGCAGGACACGTTCACCCATGTTGGGTGGCAGGCAACACTGCATGATTCCATAAGAGTATACACACCCTTCAACCTTTAGGCTTTGACCTTTTAACATTTTATGTAAGGAAACAAACCTTGCAGCAAACACAATCATGCTGTGAATAAGAGAGTACTTAATAATGTTATTTTATTTCCTCATGCCTGCCACTGGTATGAGTTTCAAACACCATCGAGTCGAGTTTCGTGTTCAAAGTTTCAAACCCTAATCGTAACTGTAGACCTAATACTAATCTTATACACTAACACTAACCGTAAAACCCTAACTCGATGAAAACATTGAGTGTCATTACTCGGTGGTCCTGGTCAGCGTTGATTCTTGCAACTCGATGATGCACCGTGTCACTTGTTAGATGAAACTTGAAGTCCAACTCAATGAACTTTACTCATAACAGCACGTACTAATGCTAAGTGCATACTAGCTATTGTGATTCCATATGTCTGTCTGTCTGTCTGTCAATCTGTCATGACCTGGTACCGATTCAAGCCCAGGTGAAATAGAGACTCCGGGTTTTCACCATATGATAGCCTAGAGACTCTAGTTTTTGTGACACATACTTGTTGCTTATCGTAAGAAACACTGCTGACGTGCTTTCAGGGGGTGCCAACATCGATGACCTTGAACGACCTTGATCCCCAAGAATAAGGTTTTTTTTGTGATTTTTTTGCGATTTCAGGCTGTGATGCATAGTTCAACAGTGAATTGCGCCGAAAACGCAAAAGATAGACTAAGACAACCTGCATATGAAATGTTTAGCATTAAACGTAAATTTTAACAGTGTAAGTTTCGACGCCATAAGTTCAAGGAGTTCTATGTACGAGTGCATCAAATTTGGGTACCACGGTACCACCTTCAAAACATGCAATTTCTGCTACTGTTGACTAATCTAGCATGAGAACGGTTGCAGATAGACACACTCCTGCTGCTTATCATAAAAAGCACTGCTGACGAGCTTTCAGGGGATACCAACATCGATGACCGCGAACAACTTTGAAATCCAAAATATGGGGTTTTAGTGAATTTTTCACGATCTTAGGCTCCGAAGAATGAATTTTTGCAGAAATTGCTGGAGATAGACCAAGACAACCTGCATGTGAAATTAAACCGATGCTGTCGCGCGTCTCATGAGCAGTAGCTCGGATTTCCTGTTAACTGTCTGCCGGTATGTGTATGTTGTGGATGCAGGTGGTATGTTTGAGTATGTATCGTGTGCTAATTACCTCGGTGAGATCGCCGAGTGGTGGGGCTTCGCAGTCGCCTCGTGGTCATTGCCTGCTGCGGCGTTTGCTCTAATGACGATGTGTAACCTCGCACCTCGCGCTCTGCACCATCATCGGTCAGTCCGTGCATCGTCCGTTAAGAAAGTTGTTGGGGGTCAGGAAGTTGCAATTTTCCGCTCAGTATTTCAATTTTGTCTCTAAATTACCCCAAAATGGGCGATTTTCCGGCCCCAGATTTTGTATTTTTGGAAGAAAGTTTTCCAACAAAAAGAAATTTTTTTCCACAGGCTGACATTTATGGAGGGGGGGGGGGCAATTGCCCCCTTGTCCTTCTGCCGCGACGCCATTGTACTGCTGTATATGGCGGCACGTATAAAGTGGAACATGCATGCTTTATGTAGATTGAGCAATCGTAGAGGTTTGTAAATGATTACCGTTGATCGTTGCTGTGATGTTGAACACTAGGCTAAGTGTTCGTTGCAATGAATTATGCCAACTGTTTGCCAATGCCGATTACTTGATCTGCACAACGCCTGTATGCTCCACTTTCTATGCACCACCCCTGCTTGCTGCTGAACGATGCTGTAGCCTATGTGTGTAAAAAAAAGGTAAATGTGTATATAGCTGTTTATGGGAACCTATCACAGAGCTACGGAGCGTCACCTGCCATATGAGATAACACAGTGTTACCTGCCACCCGACCCAGGTGAACGCGCCCCCACCTTAAAAACAGCCATACAGGCCGGTACTTGATTTACCTACGTCGGAGGGATGGAAGGTTGAGTTGACCTTGGTGGTTGGTTATATACTGAGGTTGCTTACCTGTCTGCAGACAGTCATGCATCCAAGTAGTAACCGCCTGATAGCGAGGAGGACATTACCTGCGAAGAAGGTGATCAAATTTTGGTGGCAGTGTCTGGATTTTCCGTTAGAAAATAGGACGTAATGTTGACTAAACTTTGCAGTGTGTCCTGACAAATTATAAACTAGGTAGACACTAGACAGTGGCCTGACATGGACCTGATACTCAGATTTTGGTGGTGATCTGCTTCAGGGTCAGAATCCATTCCAGGCTTCCTGAATTCGGACTAGCAGAAATAGCTGAGATATGCAGAAAGAGTTGAAAAGTGTGAAAATTATCTATACTATGCAAATAATGACTGGCATCGAGGTCAGTAGTGAGGCTTATTTCCCGAAGTTGCGGGAATATTGCCAAAGTGCCGAAGGCATGCGGGCAGTATTCCCGCAACTGAGGGAAATAAGACTCACTATTGATCGATAATGACAGTCGCTATTTGTTTTGTTATACCTCTGATCGAAATGGAGACGGAATTAATTTAATTATTTGTGTTATTTTACATTAGTTTATTTACACAACAGCAACAATAACAAATCTTTGTCTGCCGATAAGGTCA
>Ga0056124_1000502_pt1 | contig 12530 bp, 12 predicted proteins | sample WorMetHEROISLAND_2_FD_70069 | JGI IMG/M metagenome (GOLD analysis project Ga0056124, IMG submission 70069) | Marine gutless worms symbiont microbial communities from Max Planck institute for Marine Microbiology, Germany - Olavius sp. 4 HERON ISLAND | ecosystem: Host-associated > Annelida >... | reverse complement strand
TCATAACAAGCACTGCTGACGGGCTTTCCGGGGGCACCAACATCGATGACCTTGAACGACTCTCTGGACACCGAAAATAGGGGGTTTTACTGAATTTTTCGCGATTTTAGGCTGTTGCACATTTCAAGAGTGAACTGCGTCGAAATCGCTTGAGATAGACCAAGACAATCTGCGCATGAAATTTTCAGCATTACACTTGTGCTAATTAATCGCGTAATAAAATGCCACCTAGCTCAACGTATGTGATCAGCGCTCACCAACGTTACGGACAGACGGACGGACGGACGGACGGACGTCATACGACGGCAATACCGCTCCATCGCTATAGCATGGAGCGGAAAAAATTATTGAAATTAAATTTGATTTGTATCAAAAATCGTACCACAGGTACAAAACTTACTGAAATTTCGACAATTGATTTTTTTTTAAATTTTAAACCTTAAACAACCAGTTTAGCTGGATAGAGGGCAACTCCGTTTCTATTGGCTGTAACTTGCGATTCTTACGTAATTCGCGTTCATTGCGTTCCTTGCGTTGTGTGCGTTGTGTTGGATATGGAAACCCCGCTAAACTTGCTTACTAATGTCGTTGTTGGGCTATAGCTGTGCTATATTTTGGGCGTCTTTGTAATTTGTAGTTTCTCATGGTTGCCGATTTAAATGGTGGAAGTCAAAACATTGGAAAAGAATGGATTCGTTTGTTGGAAATAGCGTTTTTGCTGAGAAAGTTTATCTGGAAGAAGTTGTTACTAATGCTCTCCATGGCAGCAGTACCGTCTTACCTGAACTTTTACCTCCAGATGCCTTTAATTCCGAAGTAATTTGAGTGACGTTACTGGTCCTTATATGAAATTCATTCATTCATTTTCTTTATTACCAACAACTGACATAACGCAATTGCTGTTACAGACGATATAATAGAAAATATATTACGAGTAAAGTTAGTGTCAATAATATTGTATTGTGATGTTAACAATTAGTAGCAGTTCTTGGGGCTCTGGTAGAAAGCGGATCTGCGGATGTTGTGTCAGGGTTAGGGCTGGGGTTTGCGTTAGGGTTAGGATTAGGATTGTCTATTGTGAGATTGTGGGATGGTGATTGTAGTGTTTTATGCCAGATCAGGTGGTGAAAGGAGATAGTGGAATGAATGTCCAGTGTCATTGCGTAGTTTATTAAAGAACTGGTCATCAGAATCCTCCACCAGTCTGTCAAAAGATGGAAGGTGTGGCTGGCAGTAGCCGGAGCGTTTGCTGCGGCGGAGGAACGCGTCGACGCGGTGACGGTCAGACGCCGTGATGAAGCCGCTCCATGCTGAGCAGGCACACAGCAGCTTTGCAAAGTATACTTGTCGTTGATCATAAGAAAATCGCTCACAAATGACTGAGTAGCCATCTCAGTATTGTTTTCAGCTGACAGCCTCTTCTGGTTGCTGCTAGCTACCAGTAACCTAGTAAAATATGTGACATTCAGTGTATATCACTATTTTAAAATTTGAAAAGGGTGCTGTCGCAAAACTTTCCCACCCAGAATTTTGCAATAGCAATCTAGGGTTAAGGTGTAAGATACGGTTAATGTTAGGGTTAAGATACTGGTGGGGAACTTTTGTGACAGAACTGTGTAAATGATCTTGCTAAAAGATGGCACGTAGTTGGCAGCAAGCTATGCATGTAGGCAGACAGTACACGCGGTCTTTATGCCAAGACTACTGCCTACGTTGGAACTAGCAAGTCTGAGACTGGTCAACGTCGATAGTCAGTATATACGATGACAGCACAGTGGTCGGTCTAGCAAGTCCCGGCTTAGTTGATGTTGGATAATTTCACTCTGGAATTTCTTGGCATAAACTTGCCCATGCCTGCGGTGGTGCATTTGTGCACTGGCAAAGTTGTTGCCTGCTTTCTCTGGTATGTTATGTTATGGAACAAATTTAGTTTAAGGTGCCATAATTTTACAAAGTAACTGCAAGAACACCTAACACAAAATGACTGAAATGACGAGGTACAGAGAGTTAAATAAAATGTTTGCAGATAAATTGAGTGTTAGAGGACAACATGAAACTGCGTGAAAAAAGTTCAGTCTTGAGGCGTTGTCAAAAAATTTCAAGTGACGGTGCAGATGCGACTGTTGATGGCACACTGTTCCACAACCGAGCTGCAGAAATGGTGAAAGCCTGTCGCCAACGGTAGAGAGACGGGTCGGCAGAACGACGACGGTGTCAGTGGCTGCAGAGCGTATACACTGTAGATGTTGCCGTGAGTCAAGGGCTGACACTCTTTGAAGTTTGTTCGCAAGGTACGGTGGCACCAAACCGTGGAAGCAGCGGTAGACAAGTAAGGCAGGCATGTACTTGATCCGTTGCTTCATCTTCAGCCAGTGAAGTTGTTGAAAAGTGGTGTCACATGGTCGTACTTCCATGACAAACACACAAGGCGTGCTGCAGCGTTCAGCGCCAACTGCAGCCTCCCAAGGCTGTTGGCTGACCAGCCAGTGCAGCCACAGTCGAGCAAGCGATGCTGAGATGTTATTTTTATTGACTTTTAATACTCGAATTATATCAGTACTATATATCTGCTCACCAAAAGTGTTGTATGATGCATGCTGTAGTAGCAACTGCCGTAATTTTGTCCTTAACAAGTTTGTTTATGCTGGACTAGACCACTTAGGCCTTGTTGAGAGGGAGACTAACTTTAATCCTGCATTTACACCAGAACTAGCAATAAGTCTACAACGTGCATACCAACTTCACCCGTTGGTTGTAACTAGGATTTAGCACTTAAGACCATGTCATGCATGCTGGCCCAAGTGTGTGATGTGTATTGACATTGTTTTGTTGTAGGTGGTTCAGCAGGCATGCTTTGCTGTTCTTCACCACGTTTTTTCCGACCCCCTGGAAATTTCTTCTAATAATCCGGTCACAGACAGTAATGCTTCGTTGGTTACTGATAGACTCTGTGTATCGGTTGAACCATTGAATAGTTCTGTGAGACAAGCAAATGTTGACAGTTGTGACATATTTTCTGCAAGTGAACTTGCGGTCGAACGTCCATCATTATTGCATTTTGACGAACAGCTGCTGCATTTGTCTGATGTCAACAACAACAATAACAACACCAACAACAATAACAACAATGATGTCATAAGAAATGAGTCTGATGACAACAGATTCATTTCTAGTGACTGCCAGACTAATATTCAAAGTTCTGTGCATAGTCATCATGATCCTCCAGCGGTAGTCAGGACAGACAGTATTGTGGTTTCGACCGAGGATGGTCGGACGACTGGGACACTTGAACCTTGTAACATTGAAGAATCTGTATCACGTCTACTTATAATTGATGAAAAACCACAGGGGCAGAGTGCTGGGAAGACGTGTGATACTCTCGTCGATGGGGATGGTGGGACATCTTCAGTTTGTAGCGTTGAAGCATCTGTACTATTGCCACTTGTTGTCAATGAAGAACCTCAACAACAGAATGATGAGAAGACATCTGTTGTGCTAGCTGATGAGTTTTCTGATTCTGACATGTTCGTTGATGTCGATTGTGACGACCTCGAGGGTACTGGTTACATATCTCTAGATGCAGTTGACGATTCAGAAGGGCTAGTTGGCAGTGACATTCCTTGTGAGAAAGAACAGGGCTATGGTATCCATGTTGCTGCATCTGAGATGGTCTCAGTTCCAGATGAAGGTTAGTTTTACACTTAGACTGTACTAAATAATGTTCTGGTAGTTAGCGTGTTCAAGATGGTAACAAAACAATCAAGCACTTAAGTGCTTAACTATTTTAAATCGGTTGTTGTGGCTACTTTAGTGTAAATGTTAATGCTGTCACAAAACCTAGTGATTAAATTTTATGTCCCATCTTTCTTAAAGGTTTATTGTTTTTATTTGGTACAGTGCATCACTCGTGATGGGAAATTGTGTGGATTTTTCGGTGGTCACAATATTCATTGTTATTTGTCAGTGATGAAAGACAGCAAACATGAGCTGTGCCATTGTTGATTAATGATAGTATTAGTGATATTGTGACTGTCTGTCTATTGTCTGTACCATCTGTCTATTGCAAGATGTATTGATAATTTGATGACAAAATGTACTAAGTGCGTTAGAGATTTTTTGAGTAGGCGCTATTGACACTTTACTTGCTTGCTTTTCTAGTAGTTGCAGCAGTTATTGCCAGATACAGGTACTCTTATTTTCTGGCTTACTTAGGAAAGTTAAATTTGGGAAATACTATTAGATGCAAAGGAGTACCGGTAATTAATGTTGTGTGTGTAATGATTTTTTTGTTTAGAGTTAGCACTTGCTATTCATCTGTTTGGGTCTTTCAGTGACATTGACGAATTGGAGTGCATTAATATTGAATTAACGATTGTTGTTTCGTCTGTGTTAGAACCGCCACAAAAAGTGCAAAAACTGGCCGAGGCGGCTTCTTCTGGGTCAAGTTCGCAGTCCTCATCAGCTAGTTCGTCTGACGTCACTTCACAGTCGCGTTCGTCATCTGGGTCATCCCTTAGCAGCGATGCTTCAAATTCAGCAACCAGCACTACAGAGTCTGCCTCGGCGTCGTCGTCAAACTCCACCTCGTCTTCCAAACCAAGTAGCAGTGCCGCTAGTAAGCCGAGAGCAACAAATAATTCCGACCGAGTAAACTCGGCAGCTGCTTCCAACATTGCAACACAGTCTTCACCAACCCCGGGAACTGCAGCTATTTCCGTTCGGCAAGCGCCGGCATCTGGCACAACGAGTGATGGACTTATTAGTTTCTCCGCATCATCCACTAGCGACCGAAAACCTTCGGGTGCCAGTTCGAGACCTTCCCGCTTCACAGAGCATTCATCAATGGCAGTCAGAGGCAGGTCTCGAATGCATCCGTACCGACCAGCTCAGAGAACTAGCTCCAGGCGACCAAACTCGACATCTAGCTTCTCTTTCAAGAGATATGACACGCACAGGAATGTGGACGATTTGCTGGAATGCCACAGCGCGAGTTTGTACAAACAGCGCCAGCAATCCAAAGTTCGGGTGAACCCGCGCATTCTGGTTGAGGTTGTAAAGCGTAAAGAAGCACCAGCTTTTACTTCGTACATATTCAGGCGGGCTACAAGGCTTGAAACACGGAGGATTTTAGGGGATACTGATGTCAAGGATGATTTGGAGGACATGCCATTTACAGCAAGCGACATTACAGATTTTGACGAGAAGAAAAGGATGGCTGAGGAATTGGACAGTAGGGTGGGGCAAAAACTACAAAAAAAATGAGTTCAGTTCCCAGACAAACCTAAGTCAGTGCTCCATACCAAAGTAATTATTGTAACAAAAACAGATTTCTAATATATATCATTGCTTTCTAGCAACTTAGTCTCAAACACAAGCCTGAAATCGCAGTATGTTTGCAAATTAGAGCTTATCTTACATCAGTCACTTTAGTGAATATGGCCTCCAAATTTGGAGCCAAAAAATACAGAAACAAAGAACACTCCATAAAAACAAAGCATCTGCAACAGTATTTCGATGTGTTCTAAGTCAGTGCAGAAAATCGGCCTTAGTTTCCACTGAACATTGGCAAGTCCAGTCTTGATTTCTTTATTTGAATGAGAGCTCCGTGGCGTGAATCACATCCATAAACTTTGCCACAAACTGCAGAAATATCTTTGATATTTCTTCCCACATCTTGTGAATGACATGGATAATGAGATAGAATGACTTGTTCATTATTAGCAATAGTTTCTGACATGATATCTTGAAGAAGTGGTGGTGAGTCAAAGTCGACATTCTCCAAGTCAACCATGTTGATGTACGACTCATCTGTGAAGTTTATTTTAATACTGTTCTTGTCAAAGCAACGAAACCTGTCACCAAAGTGAGTAGTTGTTTTTCTAGCAACCATTTTCTCGCACGCAAATTTCCTGATATTTTCATCTTCGTCTCCAATGACTGCCAACAAGATATTCTCAGGATGGCAGAAGTAACTGTTGTTTTGAAGTACTGAATGGATGACACTTTGATCAGTTTTGTCCAGTTTCTGGTACAATGTCAATGTGAAGAAGAAATTCTTGGCTCCATCTTGGCATGTCGGATGAGATATAATATGAAACCATGACGGTGCATAGAAATTCAGTATGAATTTCACAATACGTTGCAGATTATCAGGACACTCTTGGGAAACATAGAGCCTCAGCAATCGGTTGGCTTTCGTTAGCCATCTGGCATGTACCAGGCTGAGCGGTCTGCAAGTAAGAGATGTAATTCTCACTAGTATGATAACCACGTTGAATCAGCAGACATATTCTAAGCAAGTACAATTGATCTGTACTTAGATCATTCATCACTGTATCTTCGACTTCAACAACACATGCTGAAAGTAAAGAAAATTCAACAATTGGCTTGTCTTGTGGATCAAATTCCAGCATGCCTGCTATCTGTCCTCCTGAAGTCTTTGGACCAGTGGTCAGATGAAACTGTTCCCATCAACGAGTTATAGTAGCTTCCTCCAAGGCAGTTCATTTGCATGCATTGAACAAATCAACCATTGAAGAGGTCTTCCAAGATGAAGTTCAATCTTTCGGATTACTCCATTATATTTACCTGTATTGACAGCTGTTCCGTCACAAACAAGTGCTCGTAATGTTGGTTCTGATTTACTGCCTCCAATCACGGACAAAATTTTTCTTGCAATGTCATCAGCCTTTTCTGATCCAGGAACAACGTGTTCAATGTAACTTCGGCTTGGGAAAGATACCAAGACAGTGTTCTTCTTTGATTTTTCTACGAGTAGACCCTGCATGTTCAAGAGTAACATCAATTTTGGCATCAAAACCGAGGCAAGCAATTCCTTCATTTTCTTCTTTGTGAATCTCAACTGTCTTTTCTCCAAACAGCTCTTTGACGACGCAGCTTGCTAGGATGCAAGGCATTTTCAGGTGACAAAAGTCCAAGATCTTAAGACAGCATTCGCAATCAAACACGCATCCCGATTGCTGACATTTGCTCGGCCAATAGCTTTGCAAAGCTCTGAATACTGATTTCTGTTTTGTGGACCACTCGTGGAACACGAGTCACTTTCACTGCTTTCGTCGTCTGTTACTTCAATATTTCTGTCATCAGTATCATCGATCTCTGAACTGCAGGACATTTCTAATTTTTCTGATACAACACTGCAATCGTTCATTTTTCTTCTTGTTTTGGCTTGAAATTTTGCTGCTTTCTTTTTTTGCTCCTCCAAATTTTGCAGCTTACCTGTTGTAACTGGATCGATCTTTCCAATCACCATTGTTCTAGTAGTCTTTTGATCAACCCAAAAATTCCACTCAATTACTGGAATCATGCATTCGACAGGGCATTTGCAATCTTTTCTCTCAACAACTCCAGCATCAACACACTTGCATGGACAGATATCAAACAGACTGCTAAAACTTGACAAGGCTTCTTCATATGTCACATATGTTCTCTTTGATTCAGGATATTTTCGTAGATATTTCCTTTGTGCGATTAACCTTTTAACTTTTTTCGTGATGCTGTCGAATACAATAGTAGGTATGCTGGCGGTGTTATATATTTCAGTCACTTCAGTTGCTACAGTTGTTACAATGTCATTAGAAGTCATATATTCCTCCTTTTGCCGATAAAAACAATATGCCCTGAGGATATCTACACACGTCGGTAGAACATATTTTGTCATTTCCGTTGGAAAACTAAATACTGAATGTCGACTTTTAGTTCTCGTAGAACAGCTTGCCATAACTTAATAGCAGTTCACAACTTCACAATAAAACTGAGCTCTGCATAAGACAATACATACATAAGTTCAATAATCAGCCACTGGAAAGTCCATGAATTTACGTGACCTCTTTTAATAATAATAAACCACTCACAGGTAATTCTCTATGTCCCGTGCATTTAGTACCTATGTAGCACAGAATTTCCAAAAGCATGATCTCTCACACATGGAAGCCAAATTGCACTAAATTGTAAGAATTAGAAATCCAAAATTAGAAGGGGTAATTCCAACGGATCAATGACATATGTTAAATAAATACATTATCAAATCCTAATTAAATATATGACGTAAAAACGTAACATGTTTGTCTCAAAGTTGTGACCCGTAGACATCAAGTAGAAAAATAAAATACATTATTTTACTGATCAGCACATGAGGGAGCATCGATTTATTACTGTCTGGGTGAAACAACTTCCGTTTGCTCCACCTTATTGGACAGGGTGTTTGGGAACTATGTGGATAGAGATAATCCAGATTAACTTTGTCTGTGAATAGTTGCAGAGTGCAGACATTTTGGGGGGTTAACAGAGCTACCGCTAGCTGAACTATATTCACAGTATCTTTTCAATTTACGTGACCTGGTGTGGTCTAGTTTAGTCAAATTAGTGTGAGTCTGAGTCTCACCGAGTCCAGTGAGTTTGGTCAAGAGTGTTTGTAAATAATTTTGCCATGTGATATTTTGTGCAGTCTGATGTTACTGATTCATATTTGATAGGGACACAGCAAATTTGTATTGGATGAAAAACGAACGAAATCACAAACTGTAGCATTTTGGATGAAAGTGCGGTTTACAATTTTGGATGAAGATTAGGAATTAGGATCAAATTTTGAATGAAATTGGTGATTTTGGACAGACAAAAAAGTAACATTTTGGTCAAGATATTTCTTGTGTCCCTAAACATGCTGCTTTCACAATCCAAAATTAGTGCAGACATTAAAACGTGTCAGTGAAACAAGTGTACCATAATATAGAGAAATGCTGCATTTCGTTTTACAGACTTAAAAATCAGTACATATTAGTTCGTTTGCGAAATTAAACACCTTTCAGTAGCTGGACGAAATTAGAATTTTGGTTGAAATTTGTGATTTTGGACGAAGAAAAGAATTTCGGACAACATATTTGTTGTATCCCTAATAATTGATAGTCATTGTTCCACAGTCGCATACCAGGAATATTTGACCAGCAATGTATCTCCACTCTCCAGCCTTCCCAGCCGTGTTAGGGTTATTGCTAGGGACCATAGTTTTCTGCAGCAAATTTTTTCAAACTCCGTGGGTCAGTTGGCCAAATTCCACAGCTCACCGCACCCAATTTTCCAAATTCCATGGCGTCCTGATTATTAAGTAAATTGAGCACTTTTTGGATTAATTTAATGTATGAAAACGTCTCTCACTTCACAAACTTGGATTTGAATAGGAGAATAAAATTATCCATCGACCAATACTGAATTCCACATAATTCTGCAGAAACGTACAAATTCCACAAAAATGGGCAAATTCTGCTGATTGGCTCGAAACTGCATCCCGCAGAAAACCATGGTCACTAGTTAAATTGCAGTTCCTAGTCATTACTGGTTCTAGTAAAGGTAAAGGTCTGGTACATGCTATAGCACTTCTTACATGAGTCAGACTCATGACTAGAAGCGTTCTAATGTACGACTGTTTGTTCCTTTAAACATTGCAGTGTGTCACTTGTATATTCCTGTGAACATCACAGTGTGTCACGTGTATATTCCTGCAAGTCAGTGGCAGCACCCGCTATGGGACAGAAGCCCCCAAATGTTGTCAGGCCCCACCCCTCAATTTTTCTGACCTAGAACCATTTTGAATCGACTAATTGAAACACACCAATAGACTTGCATTTTGAAAGCTGTTCCATCAGACTTTAGAATTTGGCCAGTTAATACACAGCAGCTGTTCATGGGACTGCCTACCAATGCCATTACCATTATTAATATCGCACGAAAACGCCAGCGTATCCTCCCACTAGATGTGTTCTATGATACTTAAAATGTGTCAAATTCGATTTTGGCCAGGACTCCACACCAGACCCTGCTAGGGGAGTGCAGTGCTCTCTGAGACCCCCTTGTTTGATAGGGAAGGGGGTGCCAGAAAAATGTTAACGTTTAGTGCTGCCACTGCTTGAACCTTTTTAGTTTCTGGGTAGAAGCCTCACGCATTCTTTGTTATCCTTTTTGATGTAACCATGTGTAAAATATGAGGTCATCACATGTAGCAATAAATGGGGATTTTTGTCTCATTTTTTGCTAGTTTTTTTTCTGCGTGATGAGTGTGATCATATGTTAGAACATGCTTTGTATTGGTATAGTTAGGTTGTGTGTGTATGCATATTTTCTATTTTGTTAGTTAGTATTACGTTTGTGTGCATGTTATGTAGGTAGTTTATTATTGTATTTTGGTTTTTTTTGTTGGTTTGATTGATTTTGCTGTTAATTTTTGTTTTCTGTACCAGTGCAAGTGATTGCCTGGAGGACCGTCTCCCAAATGACCTATAATGTGTCGAGTGAGACGTTAAACCTTACTCACTCACTCATCACAAGTGGTGTAGATGGGGGAGGGGTGAGGCTGGAGGGGGCTGAAGCCCTAGGGCCCGATGATTTCCAGAGGGCCTTTCGCTATGTTCCTGGTTCAAAATGCCCAAAATCCGTTTGTGGCCGGGCTGCACCCTGCACCCCACTGGGGGAGCTTGCAGTGCTCCCCCAGACTCCTTAATTAGAACTGGTGGGGAAGAGGCTCGCTGCCCCTCACAAGAACATCACCCACACTTTCGGCCTTTGGCCTCGTTTTTCCGCCCTTTGGACCCAAATACATAAGCCCCACCTCTCCCCGAAATCTGCCTATGCCCTTGTTCATTACTACATTGATAGGAATTGATATCGTTATACACCGTGTCGAGAAAAAAGGACCGTACAGCTTTCCCTGAAAAATTGTAACAAATTTAAACTTTTTTTAAACAGTTATGGCACACATTATGTTAAAGGTACGTTTTGGTAAAACGTAAAATTTGCTTTCGTAATTTACTTATCGCTGTTGTGGTGTTGACGTAATTATGACGTCATCAAAATTGCCTTTTTGACTGTATCCTAGGTGAAAAAAAAGCTGTCAATACTCTTGATAGTAACTTCAACAAATTCAAATACACACGTTTGTAATTTTTGGTAGGTAATATTTGAAAAAAAAACCGTGCAACTGTTAGAATACCTATACCCCACCTCGCCTAATTATTGTTGCCACTGTACCCAGTGCTGCCAAGGTCTCGAGATTAGTGTTTGCATATCCGTTCCACTGTGGCAAATCCGGAAATCACCAGTTACTTATTCTGTCATTCAGTGCATGTATACATGCACTGAAGCAACTGTTCTCTCGACAAGACTGACTAACTGTAAGCCGTATGACCTCAGAAAACGTGCTTGTCGCAAGTTAACTTTGTGGTTGTCAACTTTCATTGCACAGTATACTTTTGTCAAGTTTCGTGTTGTTAATGTTTTTATATTGTGCTGACATTTTGTGTAAATCTAATACATATATAATAGCAACTATTATAAAAGTTACTGCTATATTGTCTTTTATATTCTCAGGCGACGAGAATCGTGGGATAAGGAGTAGGCCTATCATGTACCATCAGACAGTTGGTAAAGATTTCCAGGACTAGTACTTCTTGCGGAATCTTGTCTTATGTCATTTTTGCACTCAGCTGGTTCACAACTTCACACAATACCACAAGCACAGTTTACGCAATTTTTGCAAACAGCCGCAATAGCCGGATTTTCACTTTTAGATATCCGGATTTTTGGCTGCCATAAAATTAACGGATAAATCCGGATAACGGATATCCGGATATGCAAACACTACTCGAGACGACTATGCGGGAAATTTATCTCCTTTCGTCCCCTTCCTTTTTTCCTTCCGTACGCCTTCCCCTTATCCCCACCTACCTTCCTCCCCTTTCTCTTCCGTCACCTTTCTCCATTCCTCCCTTACCCTAGCTGTCCTCCCTGTCCCCTAATTCCTTTAGAAGTAGGACCCATTAAATCCAGCTAGAGGTCTGGGGAAAGGCAACGCGTTCTAGAAACGTGCTTCCATGATAAAATAAACGCGGTCGCAAACTTATTGCAACAATGGGTTTATTTGCGATTTCGAACGAAATCACAATCTGACAATCTCAATTCATGAGTATGTTTGCTGACGACACAAAGATCTGGAACATTGTTAAATCTGATTCTGACTGCTCTGATCTCCAAATGGATATTGATGTCCTGGTTCAGTGGTCTAATAAATGGCTTCTCCACTTTAATTCCGACAAGTGTAAAGTAATGAGCTTGGGACACTCAGTGCGTCATGATTATTCCATAACTGACCACTCCGGAACTCACAGCATGTCAAGAACCAGCGAAGAAAAAGACCTTGGAATTTTCATCACAGATAATTTAAAGCCCTCTCTCCAGTGTACCAAAGCCGTAGCCAGAGCACGCTCCATACTCGGAATGGTCAGAAGGAACTTCAAACGACTTGACTGCGAAGACTGTGATAATATACAAGACATATTAGACCGCATCTTGAATACGCTATTCAGGCTTGGTCTCCATACCTCCGGAAAGATATACAGTGCCTCAAAAGTGTCCAACGAGCTGCAACTAGACTTGTATCTGGCTTCAAGAAACTCTCCTACGAGGAAAGACTACGCAAAGTGGGACTCACAACATTGGAGGTGAGGAGGCAACGAGGTGAT
>Ga0056124_1000501_pt1 | contig 12546 bp, 8 predicted proteins | sample WorMetHEROISLAND_2_FD_70069 | JGI IMG/M metagenome (GOLD analysis project Ga0056124, IMG submission 70069) | Marine gutless worms symbiont microbial communities from Max Planck institute for Marine Microbiology, Germany - Olavius sp. 4 HERON ISLAND | ecosystem: Host-associated > Annelida >... | reverse complement strand
GATCTCTGAGTTCATCTGGCAGTGAGTTCCAGACCATCGGACCAGCAACCGGAAAAGCCCGACGACCGTATGTGTTGAGTCGACAGCGAGGCACAATGAGCCGGTGTCGGTTGGCGGAACATAGCCGATGTCGAGATGCAATGGTGCTATACTGCTCTCAGTTGTTGTGCATGCAGGCTGTAAGTTATAATGGTCTACACAAGTATTGCCTCTTCTGCATGGGTCTGCTTAGGCAGCATTTCAAGATAGCCGGAGCAGAACGTTTTTTTTTACAAATTCATTGCCCTAGCCAGTCAACTGTGAGCATTTCAAGATAGCAGTATGTTTTTTTTACAAATTCATTGCCCTGACCAGTCAACTGTGTCAGACCATTTGAGGTAATGACACTATTTCTTTTAGTTTCTTTTGAGAAATTTAATCCTATACTTTGAGTTTACTTTCATGCTGTCAGTGTCGTTTGTAGTTGGATGACAATGAAGTTGGACTTGTGCGGCAAAAAGTTATTGAGATTCGTCAGTCTTGGTACAAACGCAATGAAGAGGAGATTATGAGACGTTGGGCCTTCGAGGAAGCGGTTAGTCTTTAAGAGATATCTTTGTGGTGTCATTGAAATTTGTTACAATGTGCATTCATGAACATGAATATGTGACGCTCTGTAAGGTATTAGTATTAGCAAATTGTATAATTTTGTAAATGTATGTTTTGTATGTTTCAGTTTTGAAGCCCTTCAAATAGCACTCGTTGCTTCATAGCTGTGAATAAAGTTTATATGTTTTTACTCTAGCAGGCTACAAAATTTGCTCACTTGGAGTTTCCTTACTTGGATATAGCCAGCAGTCTTTGAGTGATGAGATGTCTTGATGTTGGAGCCACACAGACTTGTTGTTAATGTTCCTTTAGCTGTGCACTGCAGTCATAATGAGGTAAAGTCAGCATGCGTATACATTCCACATTCAGTCTGTAGAAACTTTTGTTATTGAAACTTAATATGATAGTGACCGTTAAACAACATTTTTCTTCTCTGTTTCAGATTCGCCGGCCGTATTTTCACGTGAAACCACTGGAAAAATCCCAGTTGAAAAATTGGCGAGATTATCTGGAATTTGAGATGGAAAATGGTTCCGAGAAGCGTGTGGTTGTTCTGTTTGAACGATGTCTTATCGCTTGTGCATTGTATGAGGAGTTCTGGATGAAGGTATGCAAATACTTGTCGCATGCTTGTGGTTTTTAATTTGCTTTATTTGTCTTTATTTATCAAGTTGATCTCTTATGCAGTTTGTGTAGCTGTTTTGCACTTTGACTTTGTGCTGTGTTATGCTTCATGTTTATAAACTCCGTGTGGCAGGCAATTGGAGTTGACCGGGCTCGTTTGCGGTGGACTATTAACCAGCTGGAGACGGTATAAGTTGAACGACGGCAAAAATATTGCTATCCATTCTGTATGTTCTGTTTTGCTTATTTATTGTCAGTTCTTTGTGCCGTATTCCGTTTATGATTCAGCGTACTATTTGAAGCCTTCCAGTTTGGTGAGTTTTCTTCAATGGTGATATTGTAATTTTTGTGTGGATGGCTTTTAGTATGCAAAGTACATGGAGACACGTGATGTAGAAAAGTCACGTGATGCACTGAGACGAGCCTGCACGATACATTTACCTCAGAAGGCCAGCCTTCATCTGGCGTGGGCAGCATTTGAAGAACGTCATGGTTAGCATTTTATATGTTGTTTCTGTATAGTCCAGTCGGCTGAATGATTTTTTTTTGTATTTGGGCAAAGAGTTGCGGAGGAACTGTTCCAAACTTTTAGATAAATAATTTTGTAATTTGTTAACCATGCCAATGTTCTTCAGTGCTTTGACACTGTTGGTTGTGGCTGATAGCTGAGGGCATCCAGCCTGTAGAAGCACTGCCACAACAGTTTCTAGAAGTTTATGTGCAGTAAGTAAAAGTGGAGAAATGGGCCAGCTAAACAAAGCAGTAATGTATTTCCAAAGAACCTTCATCACGTGGACTAATCTTTCAATGTACAATATTTCGTTTGTTGTTACAGCATTCGTAAATTGTTTGTTTTCTATGTGTATTTGGCTATATATATGGGAACATTATTTTCATTTGTTCAAGTACTAAGATTATCTAGGAGAGCCTTAGCGGTTGTTTGAGGTGGTTGTTCAATAATTTGATCATACTGATATAAAGTTTGAAATTCCTGAAACAGTAAGTGTCACTGGTTGTTGACATTAAGTGAGTTTTATGATTGTGAATTAATAATCTAGATAATAAATGCTGGCTGATGCCAGTAGTCATTTTTAACCTTACCCTTCTTACAGAGTGTCGATATAACGCTGTTGCATCGGTTTAGATCTGCAGCATTCCCAACATGCCATCTCTTGGTGAGCTGGCCTAACCTGAATTAGCTCTGGTTCACATACCATTACCGTAACTAATTTTTAAAGATTTAGGTTATCATTAAGCTCTGTATGACATATTATGACAGTGGCACGCCTTTGATTCATTCATGACACGTGGCTCTACATAAATGTGTTTTGATTGGTTGATTGATTGATTGATTGGTTGATTGATTGTTAGTGCTGTGTATTGTGTATAGTTTACAAAAAAGTTAAAAGTGTGTGTAACTTTTGATGGGTAACCCATCACAGCGCTACGGAGCGTCACCTGCCCTATGGGATCACACAGTATTACCTGGCACCCATCACAAGTGAATGCACGTTGCCTTAACCCCAGCCGTGCGGGCCAGTACTCGATTTACCTACCCTGGTGGGATGGAAGGCTGAGTTGACCTTGGTGGTTGGTTATATATCGAGATGGTTTACCTGAAAGTAGACAGTCACCCATCCAGGTAGTAACCAAAAGATAGCAAGCCAACCAAGAGTCGAACTCGTGACCTTTCGATCATGAGTCCAACATTTTAACCGACATGCCACCAAGCCACCTTTACTTCAACCACACACAATAGCATTGAGTAACGTGCTAACACACAATATTGACCTCAAAGTGTCCACTGAATGGTTGGGCATGTGTGTGTGTAACTTAACAATATTAGTACTACTCTTGGCTTTTGTGTCAGAAGCTTAGTTTTCCTTAGTTACTGATGAGTGTGTGTAGAGAAGTGTCATGAGTGTATGAAGTTGGTGCTGTACTGTACAGGTTGCACAGACGCAGCTCTAAGCGTGATATCAGCGCTGGAGAAGACGTTGCCTGGTCTAGTAATGGCCGCCATGCGTCACTTGAGCATTGAACGTCGTCGCGGCAACTCCGATGCTGTGGATGCACAGTACAGGAAGTATATTGACGACGCAGACTCGGCTGAAGTTCGCAGCTTCTATTCCATCAAATATGCCCGTTATCTGGCAAAGGTCTTTTCTGTTATATTTGTTAATAAAAATAGCAGTCAGGTCATTATATAGAATTGTAAATGATTTTTGGTTTCCGTATTATGGGTTTTCATCATGATAGTTTGGAGAAGATGGGAGAAATTTAAATCTCACATTGGATTTATTGTGTGCAGTATCTTCCTGTGAGGTGAAATTTTTACCCGAAGCTGATGAATTGTCATCGACCAAATAGTATTTCAGCTGCTTGGCCTAATATAGAAGGTTGAAGCAAATTGTCACTGCTCTTGTTTAAAGTGGACGTGTGGAAATTTTTTGTGTGTGCTGCCAAGCGTTTTGACAATGCTGGTTTGGCGACTGTAAGGCCGTCAAGCCTGTAATGTCCTGCATGAAGAATTCCCACAGGTAGACTGGCCTAACCTTGAGTAATTAAGGAAACCTAAGCTGGTTACACAAAAGCCAAGAGTAGTACTAATATTGTTAAGTTACACACATACCCTGTCATTTAGTGGACGTTTTGAGGTTGAGGTTGATATTGTGTGCTAGCAGGTTAGAGACTGGTATTATGTGAGCTGATTGCCTATAGACTTGGATCACAGATACCTTACTTAGTATTGAACTTTGTACAGGATGTGAGTTGTTTATGAATCGTACTTTGTTGTCTGAATGTTTTACTTAGGTGCAGAGAAATAAAGATTTGGCAAAGAAGGTATTGGAGGATGCTTTAGATAAAGATAGAGTAAGTGTTTCTTCTTTGAATGATGTTCTACTTTGGGTATACTAATACCTTACTGTACAGCATTAATTAAGCTTATCATCTATCTGTTTCAACTTGCTGTACTACTTGCACATATGGCACAGAACCTGATGAATAATCAACTTCTGCTTTTTGTGATGTAGCCTATTACTGTGTCATGTACCATTTGCGAACTACTTCAATTAATTGCAGAATGATCAGTTTAAGTAGATCGGAATGTAGTTTTTTACTGCCTGATTGCAAGTAGTAGTAATAATAAGAAGAATATTTATAGTAATAAAGTCAATTTATACACAGCGCCCAAAAGCAAAAAGTCACTAGGCGCCATATTGTCATATTGAAACATTGATGTATCGTGGCTTTATGTAATTATTTTCCAAGTAGTGCATTGGCGACCCAGTACTAGGGGAACATTCCCAAAATTTCGGTAGAATACACCGCCTGCAGCTTAAGTCGGTTATCTTATTTATCACCAGCATTCAGACTTGGTCATTGTAACCTGGTTGTATTGTGCGTGACAGCTGAATGCAAAGCTTTATCTACAGTTGATTGACGTTGAGTATCAGCTGGCGGAGATGCACGAACCGTCACTGTTGATGCTTTTTGATCATGCTATCAACAGTGATCTGTCTCTTGAACAGCGGGTCACATTTTCACAGCGAAAGCTCGAATTTCTGGAAGACTTTGGGTCTGATGTTGACAGGTAATGTTACAGTTTTACTTTCTGATGTCCTGACGAGCTAGAATATTTTAGAATACATGCTGTCACCCAGCTGTCATGAGTGTCAAAACACAGTACACAGGTTTACATTTTGTTTGGTTCTGTAAGCTTACTATAGTTGATTGAGGGCTGGTTTCTCATTCTTTCAGCTAACTATAACCACCAGTTTACATTCATTCATTGCTTAGTAAGTGACGTCAGCTGTTCGCTGATCACGTGCAGTAAAGAGACCAATCACTCACTGCAGGCACAGACATCATGAATATTAACGAGCTACAATGACCGATTGGTTAAGATCCAGAAACTGTCTCTGAATGGTTTTTTTACATTCTGTGAATTTTTCACTGATTCATCTTATAGCTTGATTTTGCTAATGATATTAATACCACTGTTTTACAAATGTAATGCGACGTATGTTACACTGTCAGCATTAGCTGTTAATCCCCACTAGTAGCCAGTGGTTACTGTTGTCTGCAGACTTATTGAGGCATATGAAGTCCACCAGAAACTACAGCAAGAGTTGCAAGTTGTAAAGAAACATCGAGTATCTGCAACAAATGCATCTCAGTATGTGTGCTGGTTGCTGTCTCTAAGGAAGTAATTTTAATTTTGGTGCATACATTTAAAAATGCAGTACATATGGAGCATTGGAGCAGTTGTTATTGGATGCCCTTTCACACAGAAGCCACACAACTATTATAGGTCTCAGCAGATAGTGAACTGAAGATATAGGGTATTTTCAGATAGGCATGGTTTCCTGATAATGAGTTTATCACAGATAACAACCTGAAGCCTACTGTTATCCAAGATCAACAGCATTTGGCCTATGTATGCAGTGAATGTTCGGCATGTAGTCTTTTACTCGTTGAGCCACACATACTTCTGCTGTTCACCTTACTCTTGCGCTAGTGAGTAGGTTGTATACATTTTTCATTTTGGACTTTTGCTGTGACACACTTTTTCATTTATACTCACAAACTTGAGGCGAGTCAATCAATGGTGTGCATTTGAAACTGACACGAACGTTTCAGTTACTGTACTTAACTTTGTAGAAGCTCAAATGAGGCTGGCAACTTGCTTTTAATGTTTGCACAGTGAGAATCGGCCAGCGAAGAGGACGAAGACGGACAATGATAACAATCACCAGTCTGCTAACGGTGATGCGGCGCAGTCGTCGGCTACAGTTGCACCACATCATCATCCAGCACAGCCAGCTGCTGCTGCTGCTGCTGGTGATATGCCAGCCTATGCCTATGCACAGCCGTGGCCTGGATATGCAGTACGTATGACATGGTGTCTGTCAGGTTTCATATAGCCTACAGTTCACTTAGCAGATGTTTTGACAGTTTTGTCTCAGTTGTCCAAATCTGCAAAATCTCATTCTGAACAGCTTGGAACGTTCTAAATATTATGTTAGATGGTTTCTGAACAAAGGTACCATACCGATTCAAAGTGCAGTGCCACGTGTTACAAGTAAGGCACGTGAATAGTGGGGAAAGTAAAGTAAAAAATAAACACATGTTGACTGTGAACAGTGTCAATTCTACTACAGTCTTTTTTAAAGTATGCCATGTGTAGTGTTTGTTAATACCAATCTGCTGATGTGTGACAGGGTGCAGTTTATGATTATCGGCAAGCAGCTTGGCCGGCGACGTATCCCTCATATTATGGGCCTGCAATGCACTGATCCAGTTGTCTAGTCTATCTGACTAGGTTTTGAGTTCAGTGAACTATGTGTCTGATTTAGGGATTGCAAAACTGGTTAGCTTTGGCCAAAACCGGTTTTGAAGTGTTGGTACCGGTTTTTTCTGTTTTGAAAGTCTAAAGCCATGCAATTTACTCAAATTGTATTCGTGCATGTTTATGTTCAGTAGCTCAAGTGTAAACGTTGGTAACGCCAGTCATAGTTGAGTGACAGGAAGTGGTAGCCATGATGATATATTACACCAGCACTCGTCAGTGAACAGTAGACACTATGCAGCCCACTGCTAGACTGATGAGATAGGCTCAGATGTTACATTACGATGTCGCAAAGCTACCAACACTTCAAACTGACTACTATTGGTTATGGCCATTTTCTTCCACTGTCTGTATTAATGTCCAAAATGCAGCACTATAATGCTAGTGTGTGGTAAAAAAGGTAATAAAAGGTGTATATGGAAACCCGTCACAGAGCTACAGAGCTTCACCTGCCACATGAGATCACTCAGTATTACTTTACTTGCCACCCGACACAGGTGAATGCGCCCACCTTAACCCCAGCCAGACAGGCTGGTGTTCGATTTACCTACCCCAGAGGGATGGAAGACTGAGTTGACCTGGGTGATTGGTTATATACTGAGATTTATTTTTTAATCGGCTTTCAGACAAATTAAGAATTCATCAGAAACTGGTACCTAGTATCTGCCTAGGTGGCATAACGGTTAGGACATACTCATGAGTTTGACTACCGGTCGGGTAACCGTTTTACCGCCAAGCCACCTATGCAGGTACTAGTTACCAGTTTCTGCTTAATTATTATTTATTAATTTGCCAAAAGCCATAAATCTTAACTATGTACTGTGTTTGCTGGTGGCTATACAATTTCTTGGTTTGGTTTGAAAAAAAACTGCTGTTTTGGTAAATACCGGGTTGCAATCCCTATTGTGAACTGTTTTTTTTTTTGGTTTTTGATACATGGGTTATCAGTATTTCTCCAGTGCAACCTTTGCTTGATCGATTTTATGTCTAAAACTTGTAACTGTGTGCAGTAAACCAAAATAATAAGAGCCTCACTAACTAACATATGCACTACTAATGACAGTGATGGTCCTAGTGATCTAGGCATATTAGCAGCAGACCTTAGCATAATTTCATTCAGGTTTTCTGAGAAGTTGAATCATAGCAGTGATCTACAGTTCTACTCGTTCAATTTCAAACCACTGTTACACCTGTTTTTGTGCTAAGATGAATTAGCTAATGGTCTCTCCAGAATTGTGTAGAAAATCCTAGTGCGATAATTTACAGGCATAGAATTGTTGGTGACATGGATGCTTATACTTAACATAATTGGTAAACGATGCATATTACTGGATATTGCCCTTCTTTTTGCACTTGCCAGTATCAAATGATGTTCAATAGTCGTGACGTGTTTTTTGTCGTTTGCATGTAAGTTTTCTTCCACAATTAACAGTGATGTGGAAATCTCAAATCAAATCATAAGCTCAAATGTGAAATGAAACCATCCAGTGGCCATTTCACTTTTTGACTGAAAACTTGCACACAGGTTACTCATGCCCAGGAAAAGTTTACACAGATTTTGGTTTTCTGTGCCTCACGTTTTCAAGTTAGGAGCCTGTACTGGACAGAAGAATGGACGACGATTGGACGTACAAGATATACTGCAGATGATGGCCACACAATAAAGCAACACACCTCTCATAAAATGCACACAATATCAACAAATCTCCTATTATACATGTATAAATTAGTATAAACTACAAACTAAAGACTTGTCGCCTATTTCGACATTTCACAATATTGGCACCTCATCAGCATACAATGCACAATTGATGCAGGTCATAAAATATTTTTTGTGGAATCTTGAAACGAACCAGTGGTTAAGTCATTTCATAATTCTTGAAGTATGGTTCTTTCAGATGAATTTAACAATTAATTTAATTTAAATAAATTTAATTTAACACCTGACATCTGCACAAGAACGTGCATTAAACCCACGCCTACTTGACCACAAAACAGTTGAAATAAATGAAAAAACACCTCCTGAAACAAAGCAACATAAACACAGGAATGATCGGCTACCAAGTTTTTATATGTACAATATCGAACTGTTGTAATCGGTTGTCTGCATCGCACGGACTCATATGCAGTGACAGCATGTCTTTGCCAACTGTACAGCATCGTGACAGTTTGCGGTGTTTCAGCTGCCCCGTTAGCTATGCATAAACAAACACATTACACATCATGCTCGCTAAAAATAGTTCTATATAAATTGCATAATATTACATGTTTTAGCACATATTTCATGTAACACTAATATAATAAAATAATAACAGTAAATAATAATAATAAAATAAAAAATATGACACAATATTATGCACACACATTATGCGACCAAAATATGCAGCAACCGGCTCGATGTAATTAGTGGCGTGACAGCTATGGAAAGCCATTGGTGACCACTATCACAAACACAGTGTGTTGAGAATACTACATGCCTTTGGCACGTATATATGTACTGTGGCGAACACATGCAGGTCAATAAAATTATCAAGTTTGTCAGTCCACATTTATTTTACAGAATTTTACAAATACTGCATAGAACACGATTTGATTAACACACGCTGTGCAAAATAATTTATGGCATACAGACTGTCTGGGATAATCCACTACTGCATTAGTGGAAACAGAAATTAAAACTATAGCAGTGTTATATGGTTGTGTTAGGTGTCACATGAAATATGCCCAGACCTTATCGTACTTCCACGGCCCTGACTGTTCAACTGGGCAGTATATTACATGGAGTGTGCTGCCACCTCTTGTATCGATGCATCTTTCACCATGTGCTAGCTGACCTTCTTCATTCAGCCTAAGCAGCTTCACACAAACAACACATTAGTTTGATGCAGCCAGCACATAGTCAAACAGTTCCTGGAAGCATAATACTCAACTTTTGCAGTATTTAGACTGGTACTGTACACACTGCTTTAAAAACGTTCATTATTATGCAGCCGTCCTAACAGGTTGCATTATGGGTCCTACCCATCCAATCCATCTACCTGTATGGACTCCCAACTTGAAACAAAAAGGTGCAGAGAAACCATAATCGGTGTGAACATTCGCCAGAGCAGAAATAACCGATGTGCCATCTTTTCAGCTCAAAAAGTCTAAGTTCGGGGCGGCTGCATACGTCACTGATTTTACATATGTTTCTGGTTTTATTTAGTATATTATGCTGCTTGTAATGCATGGTAACCAAACCAATATTGGAAATGTGAAGTAGCACATATTTTGGATGGTGCAGATACCTGGTTTCCACCATAGTGGTGGCATGAATAGGCACCAATCGGTCCCCCATTCGGTGGCTGGCCACGAATGTCCCAGCAAACGTTGTCATGTCGTAGTTTTATCTAAAACGTAAGCAGACAAACCGAGTTTTAACTTTTGTGGCATATCTGTTGTAATTAAATTACAACTGCAAAACACTTGGCAGAATGCATACCTCCGTCCACTGACGACTGTCATGTTTTATTCGTGGATATCTACAGGCATCCTATCTGCCTATCTGCCAAGGTAAGGAAACCTGAAAATTATCCCAGACCCACGGAAGAATGCAGATCCTCACCCAAAGCTGAGCTAATCATTATGCCGTTAGCAGGAAACTAAAAACATCGTCAAAATCTACTTCCTGAGATATTTTGCAGAAACATACGCAGACAGCTATAACCTCCTAGAAAGAGGCAACAAACTATGATATTAATTCTCAATTTTATAGTAATTAAAAATGATGCCATTTATATACTCTGAATATATTCAAAAAGATACTGCTCCCCTATGTTGGTGCTGCAAATTTTCAGCAGAAGTCAACAGACCACTTTATAATGTTTCATATGCCCGGCAATGAAGTTTGGTGACTTGCACTATCTTCCATGACTTGGCGGTGTTGCATTGGACCAGGTACTAGGGCATCCAGCATCTTACATGAAATATACTGACGCAACGATAACAAAAAGTACATTTTGGATTGGAACCAGCCTAACCTAACGTGGAGTAACTCGGAAAATGGGCCACTTTGACAAAAACCAAGCGTATGTGAATTTGTTTACATATATTTATAGTTTGCACTAAGGCACCAATTTTGAGCAAGTGCTTTATGTCCTTGCTAACATCACCGGCAGGAGCCTGACATACACAACATCATAATAGAGAAGCACAAAGTTGTCATGAAGAAAGCATCATCACAGAAACTGCTAGCTGACCTCTCCCCAGCCAACGTTCGGTGGAGGAGCTGGGAACTTCTGCAGAACCTCCATTGCAACGTTGTCGAGGAACCACTTGAAGCTGCGACACTTGTGCCGCTTCTTAAACGCCGCCTGCTCGCTTATATCACCAATTGGATAGCCACGAACAGTCGGCTCACGAGTGTAAAAGTATTCTCTGTACTCCGGATCAAGCCACACCTCAACAACTCGCATGTAGTTCTAAAACAACAAATCAGCATAGAGCACATACGCTTCAGTCAGCATGTCCGCAAAATACACTTGCTATCTTTTGAAACTAGAAAATTTAAATTAACACTTAATGATGGCAAAAAAATTTGACGCAAAAATAACGCTATAGACGAGGGTGATATCAAACAAGAGTATATACTACACTAAACTATCTTCCAGATAAACCAAAAATAACCATTTAAGCTAATATTTACAATGTGAATAATTGGGATTTTTTCATTCAGCTTGCCGAAACCATATGGCATGTGATGACGGTAGACATGGCCAACTCTTGAGCACGGAACCCATTCAACGCTGCCACCACATTGCCAGATCTGTTTCACACGGCCAAAGCACAACACACAGCTGTGTAAAACTAACGAACATTCAATACACTTATGCTAAAATCCATCATTATTAAACCAGTATACTTAGCTTGTGAGATCCCAAACATACAACAGTAGTGAAGGTCATTTTCCACATTTAGCTAGATTAGCCGACGATCCCCCAAAAGTCTCCAACAAAACCTATGATCAAAACTAAATACAACATATATCACATAGTACACAAGCGTGAACGTGAGCACTAGTGAGGTATTACCATGGGATTACATACAAACACCAAATACTGCACATACTGCAGACAACAGATACGGGAAACTCAATACAGACCTTGAACGATAATTCAAAATTTTCTCCACCCCAAATCTTCAAGCCAGGATCGTAAGCTCCAAGCTCAAAAAAATACTTGCGATCCATAGCAAAGAGACCTCCTGCATGGGTTGGTGACCTACACACAGACTGATGGTATCAGTGATGTAGTACAGACTAGCAGTTTATCTACACGCTACACAATGGTCCACAGTGGATGAAGAGTACAACAAGCAGAGTCAGGAGCCAATACAAAAGAGACAGACGAACAAGAACCAGAATGTGGCCTATTAGAACAGCCACATAATAAGATATATTCTGAAGCTCAAATGAAAGGTGCCAAACATCAGCAAACAAAGCATATTAACTATCATGTTAACAAATTTCTGATGCTATATGAAAATTGTAAGGTAAGCAATACAGTGGTGGTATGCATAACAACATCGTAGGTTAGTATGGAAGTAAGGCCTACATCATGCCTAACTACTTCCAAACTAGCAACTTATGTCTGATCGCATTCAAAATGCTGTCGTGGGCAGCAACTAGCTAGTGGCAACATACTTGACGTCGGGTAATTTGACTCTGGAATTTCCTAGCAGAAACTTGCTCTGCTTCAGCTAACAAGAAATCTGAGCTACTGCTCATGAGACGCGCCACAGCATCAGTTAAATTTTATACGGTTGTTGTCTTGGTTCGTAATTTCGTCAAACATTCGCTCTATAAATGCGCGTCGCAGCCTGCAATCGTGAAAAATTCACTAATCGATGTTAATACCACCGGAAAGGTCGTCAGCAATGCTTGCTAAGGTAAGCAGCAAGTCTTGTCTATCTGCAGTCGTTGATGCTAGATTAGTCGATAGTAG
>Ga0056124_1000500_pt1 | contig 12555 bp, 13 predicted proteins | sample WorMetHEROISLAND_2_FD_70069 | JGI IMG/M metagenome (GOLD analysis project Ga0056124, IMG submission 70069) | Marine gutless worms symbiont microbial communities from Max Planck institute for Marine Microbiology, Germany - Olavius sp. 4 HERON ISLAND | ecosystem: Host-associated > Annelida >... | reverse complement strand
CGCACGCCGCCCTCGAGTGCTTCAAAATGCGTCTTGGCTCGCATCACGACGCGGCCGCGGCCTGTGCGATAACCTTCGCGCACGCCGGAAAGCCCGTAGATGATGCTGCCGGTGGGGAAGTCCGGCGCTGGAATGCGCTCGATCAACTCGTCTATGCTCAGCTCGGGGTTGTTCAGCAAGTCCAGGCACGCGCTGATGACTTCGCGGAGGTTATGTGGCGCGATGTTGGTCGCCATACCCACGGCAATGCCTGCCGAGCCATTGATCAACAGGTTGGGAACGCGCGCTGGCAGCACAGCGGGTTCTAGTTCTTTGTCGTCGTAGTTTGGCTGGAAGTCGACGGTTTCCTGGTCCAGATCGGCGAGCATGTCCCCGGCGATACGTGACAGGCGACACTCGGTGTAACGCATGGCTGCGGGGTTATCGCCGTCCACCGAACCGAAGTTGCCCTGCCCATCAACCAACATATGCCGCAAGGAGAAATCTTGCGCCATGCGCACGAGCGTGTCGTAGATCGCCGTGTCGCCATGTGGGTGATACTTGCCCATGACGTCGCCGACGACGCGCGCGCACTTGACGAAGGGCCGGTTCCACGCGATGTTAGCTTCATGCATGGCAAAGAGGACGCGCCGGTGTACAGGCTTCAGGCCGTCTCGCACGTCGGGTAGGGCGCGTCCCACAATGACGCTCATCGCGTAATCTAGGTAGGAACGGCGCATTTCCTCTTCCAGACTGGTGAGGAAGGTTTCTTTGGCGAATTGGTCCATGTTGCCGTGATGCTTTCTAATACCGGACAAGCAGGCGCTAACCGGGGAGGGCGTAGAGGGGAATCGACCTTGGTTGCTGTTTCGACCTGTGCGGCGAGTCAATTTTTGTCAATCGGCGATTTTAACACGCCGGCAAACGGCGAGTGAGGTGCGTGCCTGCATCTGTAGAGAACACGTCAACTGTCCCGGTTCGCAGGAAATGATCCGCTCAGCAAGGCGCAGTCCAAAGGGGTCCATCTCGAGCGTCGTTTCGCCCTTGACCGTTCGTTTAAAGAAGAGAGTCGGCCTCGGGTCAGGCTTTACAATGCTTTTCTCGCGACGCAGAAAGCGGACAATTTATGTGCTACATTGGCAGGCGGTTTCACTTGTGGCCAACAATAAATTGACAAATAGATCAGATACAACAGACGCCATGAAAGGACTCTTCTCCCACGCGCACGGCATCTACGCGCTGGACTCCAATTACATCAGACCGATGATGGCGGCCATCCACCTGATCGTCGAGCAAAACGAAGTGGCGTTTGTCGACACGGGAGTCAACGCCTCACTGCCGCGCGTGTTGGCAGCGCTTGATCATCTACAGCTTCGCGTGGCAGACGTTAAATACGTGCTGCTGACTCACGTACACCTGGACCATGCTGGCGGCGCAGGCGCGATGATGCAAAGCTTCCCCAACGCGATGTTGGTGGTGCATCCGCGCGGCGCGCGGCATATGGTTGACCCCGGCAAGTTGGTCGAGGGTGCGACTGCCGTATACGGCGCCGAGCAAACCCGTAATATGTACGGGGAGATCGTGCCGGTCGATGCTTCCCGGGTGATCTCGGCGGAGCACGGGCACAGTCTCAATTTGGCAGGGCGACAAATAGATTGCCTGGATACGCCAGGACATGCACGCCATCATTTGTGCTTTCGAGATCACCGTAGTCAGGCGATCTTCAGTGGCGATATTTTTGGCATTTCCCTGCGCGAGCTGGACGTGACGACTCCGGATGGCAGGGTGCGTGAATTGACCTACCCCGCGACGACTCCAACGCAATTCGACCCCGAGGCAATGCACCATTCGGTTCAGATGCTGATGGACCTGCGCCCGCCGTACGTTTATTGCACTCATTTTGGCGAGACGCACGACGTGTCCGCCAAGGGCGAATCGCTACACAGGCTGGTACGCCAGTACATTGAAATAGCTCTGCGCCACCGCGACGCAGGCTCGCGACGCCAGGAACTCGTCGAGATCGATCTGCGAAAGCTGTTGATTGACGAAGCACGCGCGATGGGTTCCCATCTGTCTGACGAAGATTTTAATCACCTGATCGACAAGGACATGCATCTCAACGCGCAGGGATTGGTGTACTGGCTGGACCAAGGTGCGCCAGGTATGCCCGGCGCCTAAACCTCCCGCATGGCGCGACGCAACCCCGACTGGATAAACAAGCACGTGCACGACCCGTGGGTGCGGCGTGCCCGTCAGGAGGGTTGGCGTTCTCGAGCCGTGTTCAAGCTGATGGAAATCGACGAGCAAGACCAGCTGCTGCGCCCTGGCCAGATCGTTGTGGACCTTGGCGCCGCCCCTGGCGGTTGGTCGCAGTGGGCGGCAAGGCGTGTGGGTGATCGGGTTGACGGCCCGGGTGGCCGGGTACTGGCGCTGGATGTGCTTGCCATGCCCGGGCTTCCAGGCGTCGAGTTTATCCAGGGCGACTTCGACGACGACGCGGTATGCGCGGAATTACAAACCCGCCTGGGTAAAGCTAGGGTGGATGTGGTGCTGAGTGACATGTTGCCCAACCTGTCTGGCGTTACCGTGACCGATCAGGCGCGCAGTATGGCGCTTGCCGAACTCGCGTTGGATTTTGCCTGCCGTCACTTGAAGCCGGAAGGCGCTTTTTTAGTCAAAGTATTCCAAGGACGCGATTTTCAGGCCTTTTTAGCCGACATGCGGCGGGCTTTCGTCAGGGTTTATACCCGCAAACCCAAAGCCTCGCGAGATCGTAGCGCAGAGGTGTATTTGCTTGGCCGTGGTTTGAGCGGCGCTTAGCTTCGTCGCCTTCTTGACTCAAACAAGCACACCGCTACTGCAACGCCGACGTTGAGCGAGGGCATGTGTTTCATCATCGGAATCTTGACTCGAAGGCTGGCGGATTCCAGCAGCGCCGAACCTACACCTTGCCCTTCAGAACCGAACACCCAGGCAGCAGGATGCCGCCAACATGCTTCATAAAGCGATGGCGCATCGTCCGTAACGCTGGTGACAATATGATCTCCTGGAAAGACCGCCAAGAAGGCCGTCAGGTCAGCCGCTTCATAGATGCGCAACAAAAAATGCGCGCCCTGACCTGCACGCAGCACCTTGGGAGACCACGGCTGAGCGCATTGTGGCGACAACAGCACGTGGCGCACACCCGCCGCCGCCGCGGTGCGCAAAATGGTGCCGATGTTGCCAGGGTCTTGCACCCCGTCGAGCAGCAGGCAATCTTCTTGTGCGTGAGCGATAGATACTGCCGCTTGCGCCATGTCCAGGGATGGCGGCAACGGTGTTTTGATCCGCGCCATGAGTCCGGTCGGTGTCTCGGCGTGGGCCAGCTTGTTAAACAGTTTTTCGGGCAAGAGCACACATTCGCCCGATGACTGGCCGTTTTTCAGCCAGGCGTCAATATTTGGGTTGGTAAGAGCTTGTTCTGAAACGATGAGATCATAAGAAGCGTTTATTTGCGCGGTATAAACCTGAATCAGGTGCAGCCCTTCGATCAGTGTCTCGCGGCTGTGCCGGCGCGCCTTGCCGTTGCGTGCCAGACTGAGCAGGTGCTTGAATCGTGGATTGTCGAGTGAGGTAATACGCTGCATGACGCGCGTCCCGGGTTACAACGACGACAAAAGCGCGGCGACCGGCGCAAAGCTGCGGCGGTGTTCGGGGCACGGGCCGTATTGCGCGAGCAACGCCAGATGCTGACGCGTCGGGTACCCCTTGTGCGCTAAAAATGCGTAGTTTGGGTAGAGTTGGTGCAGTTCGAGCATATAGGCGTCGCGCGCAGTTTTTGCAAGGATCGAGGCAGCGGAAATAGCGGGCTCGCTAGCGTCTCCACCGACGATGCTGCGGATGTTGCTTGCGGGCAACGGCAGGTTCGGGCAGCGGTTGCCGTCCACCAACACTTGATCGGGTTGCACGCCAAGCGCGGTAATGGCGCGCTGCATCGCGAGCAAGGTGGCCTGGAGAATGTTGAGCGCTTCTATTTCGGCAACACTGGCCTCGGCCACCTTCCACGCCAATGCATCTTGCCGGATTTTCTCGGCCAGCTGCTTGCGTCGAGCATGGCTCAACCGCTTCGAATCAGTCAAGCCTGAGATGGGGCGACCCTTGTCCAGGATAACTGCGGCGGCGACTACGGGTCCGGCAAGCGGCCCCCGCCCGGCCTCGTCTACGCCACAGATAAGCGATTCCTGCTTCTCAACACGTCTTCCGCGGCTTGTCTGGGTCGCAAAAATCATTGGGTGGAATCGTCGCCCGGCACCAGAAACGAGCGCACAACGGCGGCAGCCTTGTCTGCAGCACCTTGCCGCAATTGATGATGGAGCGTGCCAAAAACCTCGCACTGACGTGCGGCAACGGAGGGGTCGCGATACAGGTTCAGGAGGGCTTGTGAGAGATTTTCGGGCGTGGCGTCGTCTTGCAGGATTTCTGGCGCAATGAAGTCCTCTGCCAAAATGTTGGGTAGACCGACGTAGGGCAAATAACCCTTGTTGCGCATGATGCGATAACTGGCTGGTGCCATTTTGTAAGTGATGACCATGGGCCGTTTGATGAGCATTGACTCCAGCGTTACCGTGCCACTTGCGGCCAGTACGAAAGACGCCGCCGTGATCGTCTCACGCGGGTGACCAAACACCACGCGCAATGGAAACTCGCCAGCGTGAAAACCCAGGTGGCGTCTTAGCGCGGCGTTAAAAATATGATTCGTCTCACGTGTGGACAGGGGCGCCAGAAACTGCGCCGTTGGTAATTGCTGGTTGATGAGTTTGGCGGTGTGGATAAAGGTTTCGGCCATGTAGCTTACTTCGGCTTCGCGGCTGCCCGGCAGTAACGCGAATACTGGTTTGTCTGGCAGGATGCCCATCGCTTCGGCTGCGGGTACGCGTGGGTTATCGAACGCTATCTGGTCGGCGAAAGGGTGTCCCACGTAGCTGACGGGGATGTTGGCCGCTTCGTAGATGGGCGGCTCCATCGGAAACAGTGCGATCATATGCGAGACGGCTTTTTTGATTTCTCGTATACGCTCGCCGCGCCACGCCCAGATTGAGGGGCTGACGTAATGCACGGTGCGGATGCCATGTTGTTGAAGTTTGGTTTCGACGCCCAGGTTGAAGTCGGGGGCGTCGATTCCGATAAATAATCGAGGAGGCTTCGCCAGCAGGCGCTGCAGTAAACGCTTTCGGATACTGAGCAATTCCGGAAGGCGACGCAGCACTTCGGCGTAGCCGCGCACCGCCAGTTTTTCCATGGGGAACCACGCTTCGAGCCCCTGGCGGAGCATTTGCTGGCCGCCTATGCCCATGAAATGAACCTGTGGCAAGCTGCGCTTTACGCTGCGCATCAGTTCGGAAGCCAGGCTGTCGCCAGAGAGTTCTCCGGCGACGATGGCGACGGGTATGGCATCCCGGGGTGGCGAGTCTACGCGTGGCCTCATGAATATGCAGGTCTAGAAGAGGAGAACAACGTGAAGCGGCGGCACGCGACGCTTCGGGATCATATCACAGCGGGCAGGGTATACTGTGGCCCGTTTTTTTCCCTGCGGCTTGCAAAGATAGCATCTTGTGATGAAATTTTTATTCGATTTATTACCCGTGATCCTCTTTTTTATGGCCTACCAATGGGGCGGCGCACAACCTGAAGTCGCGCTCGACGCATTGCAATGGCTGCCCGTAGCAGGAGCCGGTATCAACTTGTCCCAAGCGCCGATCCTGTTTGCAACGGTTGTTGTGATGCTCGCTACCACCGTGCAGATTGCCTGGGTACACTACCGGCACGGCAAAGTCGATAAAATGTTGTGGGCCAGCCTGGTACTGGTGCTGCTCTTCGGCGGGATGACGCTGGTGTTTCATGACGAGGCGTTCATTAAATGGAAACCCACGGTGCTCTACTGGTTGTTTGCGGGCAGTTTGTTCGCAGGACTGTTGTTCAAAAAGAATCCGCTGGGGGCGGTACTGGGTGAACAGCTCAAGCTTCCATCCGAAATCTGGCGGCGCCTTAATCTTGCCTGGGTGGGATTTTTTTTATTCATGGGCGCGTTGAATCTTTATGTTGCCTACAGCTTTAGCACTAACGTCTGGGTTAATTACAAACTCTTTGGCGGTATCGGACTGATGTTTTTGTTTGTGGTCGCCCAGGGCGCCTACCTGATGCGTCACGTTGAGGATCAGCCATGATTGTCGACATTGACGTGCTACGGCAAAAATTTGCCGCGCTCAAGCCTGAATTGCTGGAACTGCGGGACGACTCTGCCCTGCACGTCGGCCATGCCGGAGCAAAAGAGGGTGGTCATTTCCACGTCGCCATCGCATCCGCTGCGTTTGTGGGAAAAACGCGTCTGGAACGCCATCGTTTGGTTAACCATTGCGTGTGCGATCTGATGCAAAACGGTATCCACGCCTTGGCTATCGACGCGATGACGCCTGAAGAATCCGCCGAGAAAAATAGTGTGAGCGAAAAATAGCCGCCCCGTTAGATCATAGTCGGTATAATCCCCGGCTCCCTTCTAACAATTTTCAGAGCCTGGCTCAGAACCTGACCAATCCATTGGAAACTCCATGTCTAAATCTGCCTGCTTGACTAAACTTCTGCTGGCCATCTCCGTGGGCTTTGCCGCGTGTGTACCGGCTGCCGCTGCCGACGGCGACACTTACCTCATTATCAACGGCCAAAAAGTTCCTCAATTGGTCGCTGACATATTTCTGGAGGAACAAAAGCAGGCAGGGCGCGAGGTTACGCCCCAACTGCACAAAGACATCAAGGAGGAGATCATCCGTCGCACCTTACTGGTGCAAAAGGCTAAAGAGTCAGGCCTGCACAAAAAAACCAGCGTCGCCACACAAATGGAGATTGCCAGCGAGGCGATTCTGATCAGGGCGCTAGTCGCCGAGACAATTAACAAGACGCCCCCCTCTGATAACGAGCTGCGCAAGAAATACGACCAGATCGTTGCTCAGCGCGGAAATGTTGAATACAAGACACGGCATGTCCTGCTTAAAACCGAGGCGCAGGCCGGAGAGGTGATCACAAGACTGAAACAGGGCGAGAGCATCTCCAACCTGGCGTCGGAATCACTAGATCCAGGCTCCAGGAACAAAGGTGGCGATCTGGGTTGGAGACCAGCCGCCGCGTTCGTCAAGCCTTTTGCCGACGCGCTGGTTGGCCTCGAAAAAGGTCAATACACCCAAACGCCCGTGGAAAGTGAGTTTGGTTATCACGTTATCATGCTGGAAGACCGTCGCAACGTGACGCCGCCACCCTTTGAAAGAGTCAAGCCTCAATTGTTACAACGCTTCGCGCAGGCAGAGCTGGCGAAATACGTCGACAAGCTTCGGGAAAAGGCAAGAATTGAGTAGGGGATTGAGCAGGCAATGTCGAGATAGTGGAGACGCGATGGGTCTCGTTTGTTCTACCGGTTAAAAAAACCGTGACGTTCACTCAAACAGCAGCGCGGCGGCAACTTTGCGCCCCTCCAACGCCAGAATATTGTAAGTGCGGCAGACTGCGGGGTTGTCCATCACTTCCAGGCCGACCCTGGCGGCTATTATAGGTTGCAGCAACGCTGGTGTTGGCGGCTTGCAAAAGTGCTCGCCTGTGCCCAGCAAGACAATACCGGCGTCGGTTAGCTCTATCAGGCGTTCAAGGTCTGCGCTCGTCAGTGTGTCGTAGCGCTGATCGCACCAGCCTTCGACAAGTCGCTCTGGTTCAACCAGTACATTGGCACGGTAGCGCTGACCTCGAACTTCGACGTACCCTTTGCCGCAAGCATTAAATAACAAAATGCTTGCGTTGGTATCCAAGTGTAGAGACATAAAGCGCAGGAGAGTGTGATACGCGCCGACTGACCATCAATAAAAAGAAAGAAAACAATGGGGAAATTGCCTAGTGTTGACAGGTACGGTAGGATTATACGCCTACGGGCCTTGCCCTCAAGCGACCATTAAACGCCTACTTAGCGTCTTCCAGCGTCTTCCAAATGTCTGCCCAGCGAAACCGCGTCTTTCACGTTGATCTAACCCCGTGCCATCATGCGTACTTCTGCCAAACTCCCTATCAAAAAATCTGACAAGCTCGCCAACGTTTGTTACGACATTCGAGGCCCGGTGCTGGAGCGAGCTCATCTGCTTGAGGAAGAAGGGCATAAAATCGCCAAGCTTAATATCGGTAATTTGGCCGCCTTTGGATTTGACTCGCCTGAAGAAATCCAACTGGATATCATCCATAATCTACCGCTGGCCGCCGGGTACGCTGACTCCAGGGGGATTTTCCCCGCCCGCAAGGCGGTGATGCACGATTGCCAGCAAAAGGGGATTGCCGGGGTGCAACTTGACGATATCATCATCGGTAACGGCGTCTCTGAACTGATCGTCATGGCAATGAACGGCCTGCTCAACGATGGTGACGAAGTACTGATCCCTATGCCGGATTACCCACTCTGGACGGCGGCTGTGAGCCTTTCGGGCGGCATGCCGGTGCACTACCTGTGCGACGAAGGCGCGGACTGGCTGCCCAGCCTCGAAGACATCCAGGCCAAGCTGACAAAGCGTACACGCGCCATTGTCATCATTAACCCCAACAACCCTACCGGCGCGCTCTATCCGGATGAATTATTGTTAAAAATCATTGATCTGGCGAGAAAACACGACCTCATACTCTACGCCGACGAGGTGTATGACAAAATACTCTACGATGGACATTCACACACTGCGCTGGGCTCGTTGTCGCAGGACGTGCTGACGATCAGCCTCAATGGCTTGTCCAAAAACTACCGTTCGTGCGGGTATCGCGCCGGCTGGATGGTGATTTCCGGCGATAAACGCCGCGCTGTCGACTACATCGAAGGGCTGCACATTCTGGCTTCCATGCGATTGTGCGCCAACGTGCCGGGGCAATACGGCATTCAGACCGCTCTGGGCGGCTACCAAAGCATAGACGATCTGGTCGCGGCCGGCGGACGCATGTGCCGGCAACGCGACTTGGCCTACGAGCTATTGAGCGCTATCCCCGGCGTGAGTTGCGTCAAACCCAGGGCGGCTTTGTACTTGTTCCCGCGCTTGGCGACGGATGTCTATCCGATCAAGGACGACCAGGTGCTGATTGAGGAACTCCTGCAAGAAGAGCAAGTATTGCTCGTGCAAGGGAGCGGCTTTAATTGGCCGCAACCCGATCACTTCAGGATTACCTTCTTGCCGCACGAAGACGAACTGCGTGAAGCCATTGACCGTATTGCGCGTTTCCTAGGCAAGAGGCGCAAGCGCCGAGGAAATTGAGCTGCTTACTCATCTTGTTGTCACCTGACCCGTTCAGGCCGGTATTTCCTGTAATCATGCCCGGCGTACCGGTGATCGTTGTATAACGGCAAGGCGCAAGGCTGAAATACAACATAAAAAAAATAACACTCGCCATGGACGATATTGCACAGCTATTCGAACAAAATCGCCTCTGGGCCGCGGCCATGCAAGCCCGCGATGCTGAATATTTCGAGCGCCTGCTGCCGTCCCAAAAACCACGATATTTTTGGATTGGCTGTGTGGACTCTCGCATTGAACCCAATCGGTGCATCGCCCTCGGGCCGGGCAAATTGCTCGTGCACCGTAACGTGGCCAACATTGTGGCTTCGGACGATCTTAGCGTTATGGCGGCGCTGCAATTTGCGGTGGAAGTGTTGAGGGTCGGGCACATTTTGGTCGTAGGCCACGAGCACTGCGGCGGCATCGCGGCCGCACTCACCGGTGAAGCCCCGGATCTTACCGACCAATGGTTGGGTCATGTGCGAGCGGTGAACAAGTGCCACGCGGCGCTCATTGAAGCCCTGCCGGATCTTCATGCACGTTGCGATCTGCTGTGCGAACTCAACGCCGTTGAGCAAGCGCGGCACGTTTGCCAGAGTCCGGCAGCCCAAAACGCATGGGAACGCGGTCAACAACTGGCGGTGCACGCCTGGATCTATGGACTTTCCAACGGGTTGTTGCGCGACGCGGGGTTTAGTGTCGGGTCCGCCGTTTCCGTCGACTCTGCCTACGCCGACGCTATCAAGGCTGTCGCCGAGCGACACCATGTTTGAATCAGCGCCATTTCAGGGCCGCCGCTGTCGGGTGCTTATCCTGATTTCCGGGCGTGGCTCCAACATGATTGCTATTTTAGAGGCGCAAGCCGCCGGGCATTTGCCGGTGGACATTGTCTCCGTGATCAGCAACCGGCCAGACGCCGCCGGGTTGGCCGCTGCACACGATGCGGGTATACACACGACCGTTGTCAACCACCTTGAATTCGGCACGGATATCGATGGACGGCGTCGTTTTGAAGAAGCATTACGCGCGGAGATAGAGCTGTGTAATCCGGATCTTGTCGTGCTCGCGGGGTTTATGCGTATTCTGGGCGCAGATTTTGTGCGCCACTACCATGGAAAAATGTTCAATATACACCCATCGCTGCTCCCCGCTTTCCCTGGCCTGGACACCCACGCGCGTGCGCTTGAAGCCGGAGTCCGCATTCACGGGTGTAGCGTGCACTTTGTGACCGCAGATCTCGACCGGGGGCCAGTAGTGATCCAGGCGGCTGTGCCTGTTCATACGGAAGACGACGCCGACTCGCTCGCCACCAGGGTACTGCAAGCCGAGCACCTTATTTATCCGCAGGCTATACGCTATTTTGCCGAAGGCCGCGTGTTATTGTCGCCTGAGGGCAAGCTCCGCCTTGACCGTGTGCAGAAGGTAGAGACGGCGTTATGCTCGCCAGCGCTAGACTGAGGCAATCACCATGGCGCGAAGCTGGGCATTTTTGTCGCTAACATTCAGCTCGCTGATCTTGGCTGCCCTTTGGGTGGCAAGCCTGACCGCTCTGACGCCTGCGCGAGCAGGAGAGGCGAAGATGCCGTGTTTGTCTCCCAAGGGACATATTATCTACACCGTCACCTTCGGCAAGCGTTTTACCGTGGGTCGCGCGACCCTCCTTTGGGAAATCTCCCAAGGTCGCTACCGTTTGAGCAACGTGACCGAAGCGCTCGGGCTGGCCTCGCTCTTTGGCGACGAAATCGCGCAATACAGCGAAGGTCGTGTTAATGCCAGTGGACTGATCCCAGAAAAATTGCGCACCGTCAGAGACGGTGAAGCCACCGACGAGAATGCCAGACTCGACTGGAAGCAAATGATCCTGCACATGGATCACGACGGCGGGCAACAGCACCCTTTGCTTCCCGGCACCCAGGACTTGAGCACCTTTGCTTTCCAGTTGGGTTGTTTTCCTGAAGCCGTTTTGCGTCAATCGTTTACGATGCCCATCGTGACCGGAAAAAAATACAAAAGCTATCGTTTAAAGCCACAAAAAACAGTTACGTTGGAACTGCCCATCGGCCGGCTGCACACGCTGCACTTGAAGGCTCGCGACACCTCGAGCACGACCGAAGTCTGGCTTTCGCCTGAGAAGCACTGGCTGCCGGTAAAAATTCGTTTCACCAACAAGAAGGGTTACGTTTTTGAACAAGCCGCAAAAGAGTTGGTGACGGAATCCTAGACGACCAGCGCGGCAGGCTTGCTTCGACACAGGCTGCTATAATTGTCGGCCCTTATTTGCTCATATATCTTTGCCAATCGGTAAAACGAGGCTGAGACCAAGATGGGAGACGATCACCATGCAAAGCTATGACCTCATTGTCGTAGGCGGTGGCCCTGGCGGCTACGTGGCCGCTATCCGCGCAGCGCAGTTGGGTTTGAACGTCGCCTGCTGTGAATCGAATGCTTACGCCGACCCCAAGGGCGAGCCACGGCTCGGCGGCACGTGCCTGAATGTAGGGTGCATTCCCTCCAAAGCTATGTTGCACACCTCACACCTGTTTCACGAGGCGCTGCACCATTTTGCGGCACAGGGTATAGACGCCGGCTCGCCCAGCATTGACCTGGCGCGTATGCTCGCCCGTAAAAACAGCATTGTCGACCAGCTCGTGGGCGGAATTAAAAAGTTGTTCAAAAAGAACAAGGTCAGCTTTATTCCTGGGCACGGCAGCTTTGTCGGCCAGAATGAAGACGGCTGGCAACTGCAAGTGGGCAAACAAACAATCGCCGCGCGTCAGGTGATCGTCTCCACGGGTGCCAAGGCGCGCCAACTGCCAGGCGTGCCTGTGGATAACGAAATTATTTGTGACAATATCGGCGCGCTCAACATAGACGAGGTTCCCAAAAAACTCGCGATCATCGGTGCTGGCGTCATTGGTCTGGAAATGGGCTCGGTATGGCGCCGGCTGGGTTCCGAAGTGACGGTCCTGGAAGCCTTGCCGGATTTTCTTCCTGCCGCCGATCACGACGTTGCCCGTGAGGCCAGGAAACTGTTTGATTCACAGGGGCTAGACATCCAACTGGGTGTACACATCGATACGGTTAAGCGAACCAGGCAAGGCGTCACTCTTGCATACACTGTTGATCGAAAGCCCCAAAAACTCACGGCAGACCGGCTCATCGTCTCGGTCGGCCGCGCCCCCAACACCGACGGTTTGGGAGCGAAACAAGTCGGTCTGCAACTCAACGACAACGGCCAGATCGAGGTCGACGCGCAGTG
>Ga0056124_1000498_pt1 | contig 12559 bp, 6 predicted proteins | sample WorMetHEROISLAND_2_FD_70069 | JGI IMG/M metagenome (GOLD analysis project Ga0056124, IMG submission 70069) | Marine gutless worms symbiont microbial communities from Max Planck institute for Marine Microbiology, Germany - Olavius sp. 4 HERON ISLAND | ecosystem: Host-associated > Annelida >... | reverse complement strand
AAGTAATCGAGTGAATAAGTAAGTACCTAAATAAATAAGTAAATATGTCACTAATACGCAAGCATGTAGCGGTTTTGCAAGCCTGGGCTTGCTTAGATCTTGTTTGCTATGGCCTCAACTTTTTGCACGCGCTATAGAGACTGACCAAGGCTTACTAACGCACACCCCACCGGGGACGGGGATCCCCAACAATTTTTTACAATAAACACTTAAAAATTGGCTTAAAATTTACTGTATGCGCACCTATAACTTTTGGGCTAGAGGGAGTAACCTCACGAAACTTTTTTACGTGACGTCCAGCGAGGCAGGGATGACGATTTGGGCAAATTTGGGAGGGCAAAAACGTCCAAAATTCCGCTCGATTTCGGACAACGTGCTATTAATAGTTTCCTCACTTAAGTAAGAATGATACCCTGTAGAAGTAGATGAGCTTCTTGGCAGAGGTCTGCATAATGTAGGCCTAGTGCTTTCTAGTTCTAGACTGTAGGTGTCTATTGTGGCAATCACTAACTTTGAGAAGTTCTAACAGAATGTAAAGCATTTATTTATCAGTACTGCTCCTGAGTGGAAATAGTCAAAACGATAATACAATACATCCAATTTATTCCGCATAATTTTAAATACAAAACATCATCACTTTATTGGGACACAACAGCAAAAAATAAATGGAACAGCCGGCGTGCAAGATAATGACAAAACGTTGCCAATGTGAACTACTGAACAGTGCAGAAAATACTGCCTTAGTGCTGCATGCCGCACTGCATGCATTACCATCAAATTGAGATAAGCTGTTGCCAAGAACAGACAACCAGCACAGTGAAAGTTCAGTACTGTATATCCTCAAAAGCTGGAAAAAAAACTAGAATTTTTAAGAAAAAATATTTCAGGCAAAAAACCTAATGTTATGAAGGTTTTTTTTAGGTTTTAATACACAAAGAAGATAGGACACAAATCCTAAGACCCAGGAAGAACATCCTATACACCATTCTCCATGTCACATCGTTTTGTAGAATGAATAACGTGAGGTCAGAAGTCAACAATCATGATTAAAATATTAAATTAAATTTCTTTTCTATCATAAATTGCACAACAAATTAAAAAAACCCTGAAATTTGGATTTTTCAAGGATTTTAAAGGCTTTTTTTTAAAAAGACCTAAGAAGCCTTGTTTTTTCCCCAGACCAGTTTTCCAGCCCTGATATCCACTCATGCACACAACAGTTAGCATAGAGCAAGTACATGACACAGCCGGTGAAGACGATGACGGGTAAGTTGAAAGTTTTCATAAGTCAAACTGCAGCAGAGTCTAACCAACAGACTCAAACACAGGTCAAAGTTGCTGCATCATAATACAGCAGCACACAGTAAACCAGTGGTGCACGACCATTTCTACGCGCGACAGCTGTACGGCAGGTACTGCTGAGAGCACGTATTAGCTATGGGAATTCTCTCCGTCCGTTTGTCCTGGTGTCACGACCCGGTACCGAATCAAGGCCAGGTGAGATAGAGACTCCGGGAATTCACCATATGGTAGCCGAGGGTCTCTAGTTTCTAATGAGGTAATTTGGTGCCGCTGGGTGAGGAGATTCCCCTCGAACGAGGGCACCAAAGAGGGGTACCCCCATAAGAAATCGTAATTTTACCACTATTGGTTCGTCTAGCGTGAGAACGGTTGCAGACAGACACAGACTTGATGCCTATCATACAAGCACTGCTGACGAGCTTTCCGGGGGTACCAACATCGATGACCTTGAACGACCCTGAACCCATAAAATAGGGGTTTTAGTGAATTTTTACCGATTTTTGGCTGCGATACACATTCAAGAGTGAACTGCGTCGAAATCACTGGAGATAGACCAAGACAACGTGCAAATGAAATGTTCAGCATTAAACGTAGAGTTTAACAGTGCAAGTTTCGACCCCCTAGGTTCAAGGAGTCCTCCGTACGAGGGCATCAAATTTGGGTACCCCCTTGAAAACGTGCGGTTTCTGCTACTGTCGACTAATCTAGCATGAGAATGGTTGCAGATAGACACAGACTTGCTGCGTATCATAACAAGCACTGCTGACTAGCTTTCCGGGGTACAAACATCGATGACCTTGAACGACCTTGAACCCCAAAAATATGGGTTTAAAGTTAATTTTTCGCTATTTTAGGCTGCAACGCACACTTAGAGTGAATATTCGCTGAAATATACTGGAAATAGACCAAGAAAACCTGCGTATGAAATTAAACTGATGCTGTTGCGCGTCCCATGAGCATTAGCTCAGATTTCTTGTAAGCTGTATGTGGGGGGGGGCACATAGCATGCTCTCGAAGTCATCAGGGGCCAGTCTAATGCAAAATGCTATTATCATCATCACAAAAGACAGACAAGCCAAACAGCGAGCAAGACAATAAGCAGTGGTTAAATTGCCCAGCAGGTGGAGGATCGCTAAGTTTGAAACTACTAGACTATACATTTGTCAGACTCGGGGAAAAGTTTCGAACAAGCATAAAGCATTCCATCCCACCGTGCGCTAGAAAAGTCTGTTTTTGTTCACAGCTGAAGTACACTGAACCTTAAAGCAGTGTTTTATGATAAAAAGAACAGAAAACTTCAGAGGTGGGGGTCTGTCGTCAGAGGTGGGGGAGTGGAGATCCCCCCCAATTTAACCACTGACAGTAAGTAAATAATCTGTGATACATATAATCCAAGGTGCCATATTTTTGGCGTTTCCTCTTGGGCGTCCGGATAACAAAAATATCATAGGCCGGATGTGGCCGGCAACTGAACGTAGTGCACCACTGGAGTAAACTGCGCGTGCGTGTGTGTGGCCGTGTTGCACATGCATTACACACAGCAATCACTGCAACTACCAGCTACAACACACGCCGTCGGTCCATCAACAATCAGTCCGACAACACACCAAACAATGACACATTTACACGCACCACATCTCGGCTCTTCATTGACGGCACGTTTCTGCATGATTAAAATTCAGCGCACGAGATTTTAACGCTGGAACTATAATACAATAAAAACCACACGACATTGGCTTAAAATCATTACGCACAGTACCGGAAAACCTGCAACAGAATATAACAGCTTGCAACGGGCTAACTGCAAAATCATAAAAATATCACCAATGAAATCAGACAATTCGATACAGCACGAAATTCCTCATAACTACTGCCACAACTGTGCTTACATAAGAATACACTTGAATAACATGAACAGCTGTGCTATCGAAGTATGCCTTTCAAAAAGTATTAAAACTTTTCACCTGCATATTTCAGTTACACTTTCCACTTAGTATCACTTATATTACTCCTACATCATGTTCACTAAGTGATATGTCAAAGAATCCTATCGTTTATCTGTTACAATTTACAGAAGTGAACAAAGTTTATTTAAAGTCCAACAACGAGCCACCTTACGTCTGTGCCATTTAAGGCAATCATTTGCAGTAATTTGCGCTGGTACTGCCCATCAAACTTGTATTAACTAAGCAGGAGAAAATACAGAAAAACACACAAAAATTAACCCTAAGACAAACTGTCCCTAGTAACCAAGCATAAATGTAAAAAGAGGCCCCAGTTCACTCCACACAAAACAGCACTGAACAGTTCGGACAATCTTTCACCTTATCCTCCAGTCATCGCTGCTCCAATGCTGTGATGAAAGGGGACAGAAGATTTACTAAATCTTTGCTGACATGCACACTGTTAAGCCGAAGTCAGACGATCGATAAAGTTGGCCAACTTTTTGGGCGTGGTTTAGTTTCCAAAGACAATCGGCTGATGAAATCGTTGCACCATGTCATGACAGTGACGACAAAAAAATGGCAGACGATAAGGACGCTGACGCTTTTATGTTGCTTTATCTTTTTGACTGCGAAACAACATAACAAGCGGACCATATGGGTCCGCCGTTGGTTACTTGACAGGAAAGTAATTTGCTGGTCGTACATTTCATCGACTGATTGTCTTTGGAAACTAAACCACACCCCAAAAGTTGGCCAACTTTATCGATCGTCTGATGTCGGCTTTACCAACGATTACAATAATTCTCATCTCTCAATCACCTGACTAGACCGCCGACTACATTGCCAACATGATCTGAACTCAAACGTTTACAATTCACCTCAACACTCAGCATTTCATAACATCTAACACCGTTCATGCACAACAAGACGTATGACCATGACTAATGCTGAGAGTTCAAAACATGATTGGAGAGTACCGTACTAGAAACACTGGCAGCACCAAACATCATCAGACAATGTGTAATTAGAACACTGAAGCCAAAACACGATAATTTGCTTAATCTTTCAATTACAAATCTATCTTGCGAGGAACAGCGAAGAAGAAGTGATGTCTTCGATGTCGACATGGAGTGCTAACGCAACATGCATCTCTCCGCCCAGCTGCTACGTGTCTCAGGCATTGAAGGTTAAATAACGTGACCAACACAATTTTTTGGTTTTTCAGCATCTTTTTCTGTTCAAGTTAGAAGCCGTACAGGAGAGATGGATAGACAGTTGGACAAAATGCACAATGCAGTCTGTAGTACAATAAATCTGCAATATAGTAATCATCGTGATTGCTATACCGATATACATGTATTTCATTTAAAATAAACTTTCCACCCTGCGAACTATAATACAAAACAGATATATAATAAAGCAACAAAACATGACTTCATTATGACTGCTATAATCATTGGTATTACTCACAAGCTGGCAAAATGGATATTTAACATCTGTGCATATTTATTAAGGACGTACCAGGGTAGGGCCCCGGCTCGGGCAAAATTTATGGCCAAATTTGGTAAATTTCACCACAGCCAGTGCACACAGACAGTGAAAAGTAATCAAAAATAGAATGAATGCAGATAGCAACGGTTCAGTGAGTGGAGCAAGGCAAACAAAGTTGCAATTAATCTATAACGAAATACACCAATCACACTCACTGCAAACGACAATAACGCCACCGACAGGACAGTGCTTCTTGCAATCATCCAACGTGACAACGAACACAACAGCAACGATCAGACACGAACAAGCACGCTGTGTGCTGACATGAATGCGGCCATCCATCTCATTGCCGAGTATTGTTCATGCCCAGTATCCTGTGCTTAGTGCAGTGGGCATGAACCGGATCAGAAATATTGTGTGGATGAGTTACGGGAATTGGGCCAGGTTCATTATTATTTATCATACTCATTATAGCTACTCGCTTGGCTGAAAAGGCAACGGGGAACAGAAACAAACACGATTTTGTCTATTTTCTAACCCTGGCGGTAACATATATTAGATACTCGCATTCACATACACAGACTACATCTTGCTTGTTGATTGACGACTATCGACTGACTGACTGACGGACGGACCACGCTGCGAGACAGCACTCGGCCAGCTGACTAGCAGCGCACATGCGAACTACAGCTATAGCTATTGGTATGGGTGCCAGCCAGGCCAACAAGCCTGCGATCTGTAAACACTATGTGAGGTATGCATTAGTATCTCGAGGTTTTCCATGTCCAATGACCTTGACCTGTGACCTGAAAATATGCACACCAGAGCTGCAACTTGCAGTTCATTGTGCTACGAGAATCTCGTTTCTATGCCTCACGTATTCTCGTGGAAGTGTAAGATGCTCGTGCGAGAATTCTACACTAGTTTTTTGATGTCGGGTTATTTGACTCTGGAATTTCCTAGCATAAACTCGCTTAGCCTCAAGGCGATGCAAGCATGTGGGCGGAGCTAGCGAAACGTAGCAAAGAAATTCCCTGCATGCGAAATCTCGTAGCAGCTCGAGAGTGCTGTGGTGCGAGACGCGCATTCTACGCTACCAGCTACAAGAATCTCGTAGAAAAAAGCGCATTTTGATTTTTCTACGCCTTTTTGTTTTCTAGTTAGGACACCGTGCTGGACAGATGGACTAGACCTGACGTGCATTAGGACGACCGCATAATAATGACAAGACATGGTACAGACTACGGAATAAATGGAATTCAAAATACACAGAGACAGACACAGACAGAGAGACAGACACATGACAACAGCACAGTCACCGCGTGAGCGTGCAGTAAAAGCACAGGATCGGTGGCATCATAAAAATACATACAGCCTGTGCAAAGCATCTGTATCAACCACGACTGCTTGCTGACGTATGCAACAGAACCAGCGAGCAAGCAGCAGAAACTAGCACACAAACACACAGACACATACAATTACAGAGAGCCGACGGGGAAGTTACAGTACAGGGTTCCTACAGGTCTTCTATAGTTAAATTCCCCGACTTTTCAAGTCACGGAATGACAATTTCCCTGATCTTATCGAAACAATAACCCTATCGCACAAATGTTAGAAATGGTACACTATATCCTAAGGTTTATAATAACTATGAAACATGCCATTTATGGAACAATAGTCAGTGTAGAGGCTCTGGGGGAGTGCTGTAAGCTCCCCCAGCAGGGTCTGGGGTGGAGCCCTAGCAGAAATCAAATTTGATGCATTTTAGCCTGAAAATCTGACATCTGGTGGCACCAATTTTTTTTTATTTTCCCGGACTTTTCCAAAAAAAACATTTTCCCCTGAGCTTTCCCTGACCACTCAAATTCCCCGACTTTTTCCAGTTTTCCCCGACCTGTAGGAACCCTGACAGTAGTGCAGTGCAAGCTGTCCGGGTGACGAATGACTCTACATGCATAACTGACGCTCAAAGGCAGTTGTGGCGACTGTGCTACAGACAGACACTAACACAGATGTGACAAAGTTTTGCGCAGTGTGCACAACCTTTCTGTGCTAGGGGCCACACCAATGCAAAAATGCAAACGTGATGACGACAAATAGCAGACATATACCGTATTATATATTCTACTGAGCTCAGTGGTACAACGTGTTCCCGCCTGATACTGGAGGCATGCACCACTTAAAAACTCCAAAAAGCAAGCAAGTAATAATAATAATAATAATAATAATACAAGATTCATATAGTCCCATGATGTCCGAAGATACAGACGCACTTGGTGGCGCTAGGCTAAGGCAGGTTGCATAAGTGAGTTTTTAAATGTCGTTTAAAAGTATCAGTTGAGTTGCACAGGCGAACAGTGTCAGGTAGTGAGTTCCAAATGGATGGTAAGTAAGACGGTAAGTGAATCAGAGCAAAGCATATAATTTCAGTTATCATAGTTTGGTGTTTTTGTTGGATGTCGCAGACCACATAACAATGCCTTGTGGCCCGTGGACCAGAGGTTGTGCAGCACTGACTTAGCGCACCACCCAGTGCAGTGCAGCAGACGATGACACAAAAAAACTGTCGTTACAAGACGTGACCAAGTCACGGCCGAGACACAAGCAATCACCTACTGCGACCAGCAGCATATGAGAACTTAACATTACATGACTACGCTCGACACATCGGCACGCACAATAACTATACACACAATCATCGGCGTTATCGACCACCAACAGTTAACCACAGGTCAGCAAGTGCAACAGAAGACAGTGGAAAAATGACGATGATGATGATGACGATGCACTTGCAATAATTCTGAACACAATGGCTGGCTAATGAATGACAGCGGCGGTTACGTTACAGTTAGTTAGTCGAGTTACGGCGTGATATGGAAATGTGGTCACAGCTAGGCGATCCAGACGGGCTAGTTCCAGATCTTCAAGAAACTGTCCCACGACCCAGTTGCCACAGCCATTCCATCCTCGGTAACGCCCAGACAGCTGACACGATTGTCATGCCCAGCAAGAACACCTGCAGTAAACATCAACCATCAGAACAATGACAAACTCAAGAACAATTCAGAAAATCACAAATTTTCTTCAGTGCTTCTGATTCTGTCGGCCGGGTTACAGCAAGGCAACAAGTTGCTGCAAACATCTCTGATGGTTCGCTGTTGGGAACCCGCCTAACCTCGACTAGCCACAGAAGACCAGGCTGGCCTCAACAAACGAATCACAGGCCTTATTGTGTGATGACAGCCTTGATAACGTGATTCTTAAATATCTGTTTAATCAACGGTTATCTACAAGCTTTCTGTCCACAACGGAAAGAAAAACACTTCATAGTATATTACATGTTCGGCTACAACATTTGGTGAAATACAGACATCAGTAGTATCTATTGTATACACAGTGGTGTGAATTTCGAGCCATTGCTGCTACTGCCAATCCTGGCTCTATAATCAGGACAGATACACGGCCATTGGTGACTCCTTGCAGAGCCTCGAATGGACGTGTATCTTCTGGTCTTGTCAGCATTACTGCAACTAATACAATAGCTCGCGTCATCGCTGATAAATTACAAGCAGGTCGGGTGCCATCTTTCAAAGAAAGGTCGGCAACATGATGAATGCACTTAATCCACTGCTGTTTGTCCTGCGTTAATCGAGCAACGTCATTGACCCCAAGATCAGTCCAGTTGGTAGTGTCTTATATCCATCTTTTAAGTGGTCAGCCTTTGGCACTTTCTCCAACATGCATCCCACTATAACTTTTTCCAGGTTGTCACAATCAGTTCTCAGGATGTGACCATAATATCTTCCTGGCCTTCATACTTAGCCACAGCTCGGGAGTATTACCAATATTACCCGTGTGTTTGACCTCGCTGGAAGCCATGAAATGCTGAGAAGTTTATGATACATCGTCATTTTGACAAGAATGGGCTCAAGGCCAGCATTTGCGAGGCCAAGGCCAAGTGGTCTTCGAGGCCAATTCCAAAGCAAGCAAGTAAAGTAAGTATGAAATTTTAATTTTATACTGTGCATCAATAGCCAGCTCATTGCTCAACCTTATTCAAACTGTAATGAACCACAACAATGCGCAGACAAACACAATTTCAACGTTTCAGACTAGTTACTTCAAAACTAGTTATAACAGTCAAAACAGGAAAGTCAACATAGCTTCAGTGTTGGCCAATTCCAAGGTGTCGAGGCCAAGGCCAAGGTCAGACCTTTTTGAGGCCAAGGCCATGATTTTCTGTCCTCGAGGTCAAGGACAGTCGTCGAGGACCCCATCCCTGCATTTTGAATGCTTGTACTATAGATTCTGAATCTAGGAGCCATCACAGCAAAATGCATGCCACTTCACCTGCCCGATCCTGCTTCAGAGTATCCCAGACATTACAGTTGAAGTCATCATATCCACCAAACATCAGCCGGCCACTCTTTGAGAATGCCACCGACGTGATGCCACAGATGATGTTGTCGTGCGAGTACATGCCGATCTCCTGGTCCGAACGAATGTCAAACAGCCGGCAAGTTGCATCATCTGACCCGGTCGCAAAGGCAAATCCACTTGGGAAGAACTGTAACAAGACACAGCGACACAAAAGGCACAATTTAATCATCGTTCAATCAAACTCCAGGGAAATAATTCACATCACAAATATCCAGCATGTGAATCCGATGATAGTATCATGATCACACTATTTAAAATGCCCACTACAAATCAATATTGACCAAAACAAAAAAAAAACACTTGTAATATTTCACATGTTCAGCTACAATGTTTGGCGACATGCAGACATAAGAAGCACAAAAGCACTGAAGAGCGGTTTATCAAAAACACTAATTACAGATTTTATCACAATAATTGGAATGATAAGTATATGTCCACAGCATATACAGCAAAGTGGTTGTCTCGATGAGTTTCAATAATATGTATAATACTGTTCATATAATCATAACTTCAAACAAAAAGATTGAAAAACACGACTGTAACAGAAGTTTCCAATGTCCTACTATCAGTGATTAATGCTAATGATAAAATACCACGGCTTACTCACAGTTATCGCATTAATGTCAGACTCATGTCCAGAAAATGTCTGCTTACACATTCCATCTCGAATGTCCCATAACTGCAACAAGTTACAAGCATCAATGCATATCCGTTTTACTTCAAGTTTAGTAAGACAAAACACCCACATTCTCCCATGATGGGACTTCACACTAATATATGCTAATGGTTTCTGTCAAATTTTCTGGCATTTGTACAAGTACCGGATCTTTGATAAGAACTTCGAAGTGCACACTATGATTTTTTTTTTCATTTCATTTCAAACTGTTTTTGTTATAATTCAGATAACAATTAGTCATAACAAGAAAACATGCAATAGATCATGACATATTCTTAAAGACTCTATAAAGTTAACAGCCACCTAAAAATTTACAACTAAGTACAGGGTACAGACTTAACTGCACTATATACCTAAAATGTAACAACTGCTGTTAGACTTTTATGTTTAATCACAATTTTTTAGACATTTCCTCATTTTCATCACACAGCATTTCATCATTTTTTTTTGTATTTTGATTCAAAAAAAACGAGCAATTATCATTAGCTGCCACTAGTTCCAGAGATGGACGACCTTCGCCGAGGCATCACAAGCTCCTGATACGAAGGTTCTACCATCAGGAGACAAGCTCAGACTCATCACGTCTCCAGTGTGTCCGTTGAATGATGTCGTCTGCTGTCCTGTCTCAATGTCCCACAATGCACTGCAATTCACACAACAATTACAGCATACATTTACAACCCATGCTTAAGACTGCCAATATCTGTCCTCCTCACTGTTTGTACTAGGGCCCACATTTTCAAAACTTCCTAGGAAGTTTTCTTGTCATAGGAGAAACACAGGAATGAAGGCATATTCTGAAAAATCTTAGAAATATATTTCGACAAACACTTAATCTTTACAAATGAAACAAACTTGTGAAATTATAATGAAAGAATATTGCAAAGTGCAAACACTTTCTTTAATCATAATATGTGATACCATACAGTATACACATTGGGTGAGGTCACGTTTCACTGAGACTTTAGTCTAAGACTTAAGTTAAAACCCAAGACGTTTGCTGTCACAAAAAATCGTCTCGACTTTTGTCTTAAGACCAAAATTTGGTCTTAGACTAAAGTCTCAGCGAATCTTGACCTCACCCAGTATTTTGCTGTTAAATCATAGCAAGTTTGTGTTTGGTCAACTCAACCAACAAACAGAGCTGGCAGCGATTTTTTAATGATTAAATTTTCCAAAATCGATGATTCATTAATCACTAATTTTGTTTACAAACCAAACTCTGATCACTGTCCATTGTCCAAGAACGTGTACGTCTTCGCTTAAAATGTCATCACTTACTTAGTTAACATGTATCTCAAATACAGTAAGACGCAATTAGTAAGTATTTTTCACCAATCATCATTCTGTGTTGACAATGTATCCAGCTGTGCTGAATAGTCATTCACATGCAACAGATGTTGCATCATATCCGCTTTGCAATGCTCTCTTAGTGACGTGATTTAATTCATCAAAAATATAACGACTAACAATTTTATTATTTTTTATCGTCAAATTATTTTGACCTTTACACACCAAGTCATATCTCCGGAGCTGGTGACGATCTGGTTGTCGTCGAGGAAGCGGCAGCATGACAGGTATCCATTGTGTCCAGACAGCTCTCGGCTCACACGCACGTTGCCCTCGCGCGTCTTGAGACTGTAGATGGAGCAGATGTTGTCAAGGCCGCCGCATGCGACAAAGTTTCCCGATGGCGCGTAGGCACATGTCATAACCCAGCTTGAGCGCAGAGGTATCGCATGTATCTGAACATCATCATCATCATCATCATCATCATCATCATCATCACCGAGGGGTTTAGCATCCATGGCCAAAATAATAAGCACTATTTCTAGAACCACATCAGCAAAGTGCTAGACAAGTAGGCCAGAATATGAATGACAAAACAGCAAGATCTTGAGTGCTGCCTGAAAACCGAGAGTGACAGTGCAGAAGTAATGTCTGATGGAAGCCAAGCATGAGACATACAACTCGATCTTATCATTCTTGTGAAACTCCCTAATATCACAATATAACACTGCTTGGCAAAATTATAGCATGATCCCGCCACTATGACAGCTATCAGCTATCAGATATTTATTTATGTAACATTCTCAGTGTACACCTATATACATAAAATGCACAAAAGCAGACAATTATGAACTACAAAGAAGGCAATGGCTGTGAAAACCTACCATACCATGCAGTGGCATGCATCTAATGTTTGATATTATTCTGGCATCAGTTTTGTCTTGCAGTGCACTTAATATAGCTGCACAGAACAATCTTGTGATTACACTAGTCCTTCAATGCCATATTTGGTAGTGTTAAATCGATATTACACCAAAAAATCTAATCAACTGTTTTTTTGTCTCCAGGACTGTTCTTTCCAATAATAACATTTTAAAAACTTCAGAATGCCAACCTTATTTGTTGTGTAGCCATCCCAGACTATTAGTTTACCATCCTGAGAAGCAGATACCAAATTTCTGTATACACAACCACACAAAACATGCACGTACCAATATATCAATACGGATGCAAAACGTGATGATGAATAGAAACAAACTTTCTGCTACAGCACTTCTAGCCTAGCCACTGGGAAGATAACGGCAGTATATGGGAGAGGTGTGGCCTACCACCCATATAACTGAGCTGTGTTTGCAGCTCACTGCTGGCTCAAGGCCAGTTAACGGAGATGAGCACCGAACCCTAAGGTCACAGA
>Ga0056124_1000496_pt1 | contig 12608 bp, 10 predicted proteins | sample WorMetHEROISLAND_2_FD_70069 | JGI IMG/M metagenome (GOLD analysis project Ga0056124, IMG submission 70069) | Marine gutless worms symbiont microbial communities from Max Planck institute for Marine Microbiology, Germany - Olavius sp. 4 HERON ISLAND | ecosystem: Host-associated > Annelida >... | reverse complement strand
CGATAGGATTTTACGTGGTATAAGCACACTTCAAGACCATGGTACAATGCACGGGGTGTTCTGACTTTTTATCTAAACTGTGCTGGTTACACTTACATAGCTACCTACTTACCTAACTACATGAGAGTGTAAGAATATGCCATAAACTAAAGATCAAAATTAATAAAAATGATAAAACAAAAACAGATTATCTGGAAAGTCACGTGAAGTCTACAGTCGAAAGCAAAACGCCATAGGACTGACAGAACAGAAAAGTTTTCAATTAAGGATAGAATGACGTTATCACGGAACCTGGTGGCAAAGTGCAGGCATGAACAAGAACACGTTAGACTAAATAACACTAGTGCACCAAGTTAAGATGTCACATGACAACGCATGATAAGAAAGATATGGTAGAAAATGGTACACTGAGTTAAAATTTATTACTGGACCTAAATGATTCCAAATTACGGGATCTGGAGAGTCTGTCAATATGACACAGACCAACTAGTAAAAAGACGCCATGTCACGTACTAACATAAATTGAGATGTGGACTGGCTCAACGACTGGATCGACTCTGTTGAGACTCAGCTTGTCACAAGGATCATAGCTTGGATGACGCATGCAGTCCGGCTGCAGCACGTAGCCACAGCGATTGTTCACCATGAATCTACCTTCATTCACCTGCATCGACCGATCTGTAAACACAACCACACACCGATTGTTCACCATGAATCTACCTTCATTCACCTGCATCGACCGATCTGTAAACACAACAACACACCGATCGTTCACCATGAATCTACCTTCATTCACCGGCATCGAGCGATCTGCAAACACAACCACAAAGATACACGAACCACCAAATCAAAGTTATAATTACAGCGGACAATCCCGATACAAATTTGTTGGAAAATTATCAATCACTGTGCAGTTTTTGACATCCGGTGACCTTGATATTTGACCTTATGAGGTAAAAACTGGCATAAAACCCGATACTCTGGCACTGGAAAATGATCAGACCAATTTTCGTTTTTCTACAATTGCTATTTTCAAGTTGGAGCGACTATGGGACAAACGAGGACATGACAACCGGCCAAGACCAGTAATGCGCCTATTAGAATGCCTGCACAAAAATGACAACAATGAAGGATAGTTCAGCAGTTTAGAGATGCCAGACTCTGTGACTGACTGATGATGACGATGATCACAGCATTCAGTGGTGTAGCTGCAATTATTTCTGTGACAGACTGACCGGGTGTTTGGTAGTTGAGCGCAGTGAGATGACATCCACAGTTCCACATTGACGTCGGGTCATAGTTGGACGAGTCCACTCGCTGTCCTTTGGGGTAGATGCGACTCAGACATTTCTGGTTTGCCTTCAGCAGTATGGCTCCGCGATCTTTGGTCGTCAGTTTCTCGACTCTTGTCTCCGGCAGAGAAAACATCTCATAAGACTTGAGCCTCCCAGCCACAACTGCACGTCACAAAACATCGCATCAACAACTTCACGCCAGATAACAATGTAAAAGTAAGGAAGTGTACTCAGTGGTTAGTGCACTTGGAATTCGAACTCGAAGACCCCGGTTCAATTCCCGGGTCGCGCCACTATTCCATTGAGTAGCAACCTTGAGCAAGTTGTTTACTCACATTGCCTCTGCAGTTTCTCAGCTCCAAGAAACTGGGGTACAAAAAAGGGAGTTTTCAGCGCCTACGTGGTTATGGTGATTATGTGTGCTAGATTAAGCTAAGCTTTAAGCTAAGCTTTAGAGTGCACTATAATATAACCTAACTTTACTTTTTATAGCCAGTGCAATTAAACAAAATGGTCACAATGTGCTGTAGCCTCAATCAAACGAAATCGTCTTCAGTAAAGGCTAGCAGCAAACCTCAGGAACTGTACTGCTTACATGAGTCAGACACGTGACCAAAAGCGTTTTTACAATCTCACGAGTTGCAGCTGACTGGCACGGCAGTACTCACTCAAACTGTTCAAAATCAATTGACCATGCCAATAACCAACAACTGCTGCTATAGTCATGCCACCTCCTGTAACAATAGAACAAACTCCCACTACGGCTGAGGACAACAATATCAGCAATTGTTCCACACAGCCTCTCCCTATACAAGCTTTTACCACTGCCATACACGATGTATACCCCTCAGCGCTCAATACTTCTGCGTATATGACAAAGCAACTATGCAATGTTATACAAACTAAAACAAATGAGTGGATCCAAATGACCCCAAAAATCTGACCGTCAAGTCCTTGTTGTCAATTGATTAACTGGAAAAGAACAATGCAAACAGCGCAAAAAATACAGGGAAAAAATGCAGCCTACCATTATCCCACTCGAAGCTAACAGGCTGGCAGTAGACGACGAGATCTGACAACTCCTTGGCAATCTTCGTTGACTTATCCGCAGCAGAACTACCAGAACGAACTGCAACCTTCTCCTGCAGACAACGCAACCAAAGACACACCGTGACCCCACCACGACCTTCAACTTTGACCTTCTGACCAAGAAATTTTAAGCGTCTGTCCTTGTCGTGTAAGGCTGAAAGTTTAGCAAAGATGTGTCCAGTAACAATCAAGATATCATGATAGCAACATTTGAGACACACATACACAAGCACGCATTAACAAGCTGGAAACATAAATTCTCCAGCCACATTACGTGTTTGCGGAGACACAAAATGGAACAGTCAATACGTACAACATATTACCACATACTAAACTGTCACCAGATAGACATTTCTATGTGGAAGGGTATGGCACTCTGTAGCCACGACCACGGTAAAGTTGTCAAAAATTCAAAACCGAAATCACATAATGTCACATAAAGAATTTGCTACCCCAGAAAGACAATTAACATGCCTAAATGCAGTGCTGTCATGAGCCAATTAACATACAAACATACAAATTTTGTAAAAGGTATTATCTACAGTTAGTGTAGAAAGTGTTACAGACTGCTGGCTTGAAAGCGGAGTTTCTGATGGCCTGAACCCACTGCATCAGGTCTTCTTCTGTCTTCACGCCGATTTCAATCGGCTTAGAGACATTCGGAGTTGTGAGGCAAAATGTAAACCTCATGTCACGTCGATTAGATCCACCACGATCTGAAATACAGATCATACCAATGACCATTTATCCAGCTCTGAATTATATTATTCTCTATTTCTAGCCAAAACAACCGCACAGTCACTAAACGTAAGACTATTTTCAGCTCCAAACACATTTAAAGAATTAACAGACCTCCAAAAAAATTTAAAAAGTCAATAAACTGAGACGAGGGTTCTACAAAGTTCCACATATCTATGACAAATTGTTTACACAAGTAACACTTAGCACTGAACGGAAATCGTATTTGCCGAAATATCAATAAATTGGTACACAAAGGTTGTAGTTTAATGAACTCATGCAGTGTATTATCATACGTTTTATACGACACTCACCGATGGTGGCTCCAGCCAGCTCCACAGAACCTTTCTGAATTCTTCCAAGACGATTTGAATCAGCCGACTCATCCGCGGACTCCATCTCTTCAACGTAGTTCGACGGAAACCACATCTGAGTCTTATCACCATAGTTACCACGCCACCTACCGCATACAACTCTCAGTCAAATATTTTACTGACGAAATATACGCACTAAAACTAGAAAAATATGTCAGACCCATACCAACATATTATGCGGTCGACTGCCTGAAGCTGCATAACCCTAACACTCGACCTTTTAAACTCAAATTTGGAACACCCAAGGAACGTTCACACCAACGATAAGATGAAGCAACCGCCCCTTAGTCGTATCAGCCTAAAAAAGTCAGAAAGGCAACTTTCTGTGTCTCTCAAAGTTACTGGACATGAGAAGACGCGCCTCACCAGCCGCCATCTTGCTTCTGTATGCTGTAGATGACCGCGTTTCTGCAGAATGACAGTTCATCATCTCTCCTGGCACTGTAGTCATACAGAGCACGTGCTCTCACCTACGACCATCCACACCACAACTTATACCGTACGTCGTGCACACTTTGACATACATGATATGATATGACACGATACCGTACATAATTTAGACAGGTGAAAAATAACAGAAGCCCAGCGTCATACCGGAATTGCCAGACTCAGAGATGAACAATGCACAAAACAGCACTACTATAAGCTTCCTTCTTCAGCCTTCAATAATAACGTGGCAACTTGACAACCCCCGTCACAGCAAAAATGTCTCGCGCCTATTGTAGTGTGAGTATGATAATCTTACAACAATGGCCTGGACTAATTCTTCCAGTCTGATGCCAGTTTGATTTGCATTTAATCCAGCACATAAACGTAAACTGCTGCTATGTATAAAACCAAAAAATCAGACAGAGACAGCTATGGTAAAAAATAGGAAACTAGTGTCAAAAAAAACTTTAAAAAAGCATTAATGAGAAGTAAATAAAGAGCGTGGAACGGACTGCCTGCGTCTGTCAGAGCTGCGACGTCACTTGTGTCTTTTCGCAAGGAGCTGAAGACGGTTCTTTTCCAGAGGAGCTTTGATTAACTTCAGCTTGCTGGACACCCACTACAGTGAGAACGTTTATAAACTGGCGCCGTACTCGGCGCGTCTGCGTCACATTTCGATATTGACTGTAAACGATTTTTGCGTTATAGTGTCACTATAACCTTTGCTTTTTTAATAATAATAATAATAATAATAAAATAGAAGAAAAACCAAAATGAAAAATACCCCAGTCAAAGGCACAGAAGCTGGCACTAGCAAACTATAAGCCAGAAAATAATCATTTCAACAGTGCTACCGAATGATAACACAACTAAAACCTAATCCAGTCAACAAAGTCAACGACTAACTTCTGTGCAGTACAACAAATTAGTTGAATCACATTTCTTCAATCAACGATGACGACTGGCAACGTAAGGCAGTCTGTGTGTGAATAAATTTTCATCGCAAACATTGTCCCAGTAACTACAACTGCCTCTGTTGAATGATAATGACATGGAATACTCACCTTCACTACAACACGAGGAAAATTAAACAAGCAATTGTACACGACTTCAAAGCCAATATAATTAGAAAGCATTCTGCATTTAATAGCACTGATGTAGAAATGAAAGAGCCAACCATCACCCATTTGCATTAAGTTACAGACACACCATTAACCACACAAAGCTGCATAGCACGTAAATGTGCTCAACTGACCCCGTATGAAGCCGTAAGACTGTAACAAGATTGTGCAAAATGGAGCAAGATTCTATTTAGCGCTAATGAACGCTGGCCAAGGGAAAAAAGTATTATTAATATTAAATTTACAAGCCAAATTTGTTTTTTTCTTCATTCAACATACACAACAATCTAAATGTAAGACCTTAAATGCAAAAAGTGACAACTGTTACCAAATAGTGAGACATTCATTCACCTGTGATAATAACCCACTGAATGCATTGGGCATGGCATAGTACGTTTCATCGTAGACGGCACTCTCGTCAAATACCTGGATGTATTAACAACCGCGAATACATCAACACAGCATTCCAACAGTCCAAGGGCTGGTTTCATTTTCTTTCTGTTAACTAATCAGTTAGTTAGCCATCAGTTAACGCTGATTAAAGGTTTAGCTTTTGACGCATTTCTGTTCCTGAACAGCTCCATTACACAACCAGAGAGTCAAATGCAGTTGCTTTGGTGTGGTGTGGAACAATGATGATCATCAGACAAGTCATTCACAACCCGGTAGCTTATTGCCATTTTGGTGAACAAATTTGTAGTAAAAATTTCATTCTCAAGTGCCTCTTTCATGGTAACTGTAAAATCTTTCATTAGTATCACAAACTTCATAATAATAATCGTACAAAATGCAAGTTTCTTCCATTTTGCAAACAGTTTGCCAATCAGTTAACATTTATCTAATCAAAATTGGCCAAGCTGGCTGACATATGACTTTTGTCATTCCAGAAATGCAGAATTAGTTAACTGGCTAGTTAACAGCAAAGTTAACCAAATCATTAAGTACCAGAAACCGGCCCTAAGCCATACAAAAAAGCACGATATGAAATGTTAGATCAGCAAAGCATACAACCAAAGCCACCAGCAAAGCCATTTGTTCAGGCTGACTGAATTGTTGGTTACAAGTAAGTTCAATGATATAGTTTTCACTTCGTGGTTGTACTGACATTAACTGCAGTGCTATACTATTATGCCCCGCTTCAGTTTAGCTGGCCTACTTTTCCACAATTACAAAACAAGAAATCTGAGCTAATGCTCATGAGACGCGTGGCAACATCAGTTTAATTTCGTATGCAGGTTGTCTTGGTCTATCTCCAGTATATTTCAGCGAAAATTCACTCTAAGTACGCAGCCTAAAATAGCAAAAAAAATCACAAAACCCATATTTTGGGGCTTCAAGGTCGTTCAAGGTCATCGATGTTGGTACCACTGGAAAGCTCATCAGCAGTGCTTGTTATGATACGCAGCAAGTCTGTCTATCTGCAACCATTCTCGTGCTAGATTAGTCAACAGTAGCAGAAATCGCACGTTTTCAAGGGGGTACCCAAATTTGATGCACTTGTACGGAAGACTCTTTGAACCTTTCTTCAATTACCACGTCTTGTATGAATGCTAGCTAGTAGTAGCTGGCACAAAAAGAAGACATAATATGAGCAATGATATGGTGAGTCAAGCAGGAAACAACTACCGCAATGGCAAGCAATGGCCAAGTTCCAGCACCCGTCACTTGTCCGATCATAATACCTGAGCTGGCATTACAGGCTGGGAATAGTAATCAGGATGGTCGTCTCCTAGGGCATTCTCATCACGTGCCTAACGGCAGCAATTAGCAATCAAAACAACATTAATGCACGCTACTCCCAGTCAGTACTACGTCGATACATCCACAGTACCTAAACTTAAAATGAATAATACTGAAGCTAAGAAATGCAAACTTTTCAATAAGAGTAAAACTACTGATAACGAGATAATACGTCATGTGTTGCTAGCTTCTGGTCTGTAATCAGTCTTACGTGCTTGTGTTTTTTTTATCTTCTGTACTGTACACAGTTCTCTCTGTCTGTTCTGCTTCAATGTTTTATTCATAAAGGTACGGCCATATGGCGCTTAACAAATGTGTATTGTTATTACTAGTATATATAAACACTACTAATCAACAACAGGGTACCAAGATTCTATGCTACGAAAATGATGAGCATTTGTATTTATATGTAACAGAGATCGTTAAAACTATTGTAACATGTACAGTCTGATCATGGCAGTCCCACTGTACGTATATATCAACATATTTCTTCTAACAGCATTAAAAGACAACGAAACTACAAAAGTACCACAGCAAAGTTAGAAATCACTGTACTACTAGCCTACTGTTGGCTTTGGTGTGAGCTTCTCAATACTATGAGACCAGAGATGAAAGTAATGTAAATGTAATGTATCATGTTTACATCAGCAAGCTGAAAGCCACAAACATGTACTTCACCAGAAGTCTCCTATCAAAGTTTATATATTATGCAAGAACAGCAGCTATTAACTACAATTCCAGATGTCCAACTTATACTGTTCTAGAGTCGTGTACTGTTTATTCATTTTCATAATGCTTATTAACCTGCATAATAATTTTTTTCTTTACTTTTAATCTGCTTTTTATTTAATCAGTCGTGTGCCAGTTGCACATGTCAACTTATTAATAAACGAACACGATGGTGATAATGACGTTTCAGCAGTAGAAATGCAATTACCCGTCCGTGCACTGTTAGCAGTTTCTCAGTCACAGGATAGCGCAGTTTCATCTTCCGGTAGAGCGGATTTTTCTTGTAATACTCCACAAGTTCGTTCAAAGTCTCAAACGACGCTGAGCCGATGGTAAACAACCGGTCTTCACGTTTTATACGACAATGCTTCACTTTCCCATCAGCCCTGTGTGCAGATGACAGAAACACACCAACTTTAATCAATATTTCCTCAGCGTTTCAACACCTGCTGTTTCCTTCCCCGGAATGACTTCTCTTCGCCACTAGATGTCACCACGACAAACAATTTCTTATGGAGTAGCAGTTGTAGTAACACCAACAAATTCGTAAAACAGAGATTTTAATATGATTAACTTATATAGCTTATCAGTTACTGTCTCAACCTATGCACTTATTCAATGAAACACACACCAGTTGTTCATCTTAGGTTTTAGGCATATATTGTAAACCACTGATCATTTTTGATTGATTGACCATACGATTTTAGAACGTCAACAATGACAAAGAAAACCATGTACATGAACCAATAAAAATCAATCTATATTCTTCTATAACTTCCAACAAAGAAAGAAGGTTGCCTTACTTCTGTGTGTCTGTTGATCTGTCCAAGAAATTATTCAAAAAGTACTAGACAGCATATCCTCAGTAGTGAGTATTCTGGAATACCTGAATGATATGGCAAACTGTGACGAATCATCAACACTATGCTGATCATTTCTCTGACGAACCAAAAATGCTCCTTCATACGGAATACGGCACAACATGTCCTCGGCTTGCACTCGGTTCAGGCTTGTATAGAACCATCTAAAAGATGAACACATTCAACTTCTAAAAAAACAACAAAAACAGCTGAAGACAAGCAACAATCATTTCTCCAGCACAGATAATAGCTAGAAAGTTTCAATTTTTCTCAAACGTGGCTTACTTCTGGGCTCACATGCTGAATGATTTGTTGGTGTAAATTATGCACCTTGAGTGCAAAAAGTGATCACTTTTATCAATAGGGCAACTTTGCGGATAAAGCCTAAAGAGCTTAGAAACAGAACAATAATGTGAACATGTTGTGCATTACGTTATCAGCACATGAGTCAACTCGCTGACAAGTCAACTCGCCAACATGGCAAACTGCAGTCTCTGACAACAGAACATAATGACAACCCAAGTGAGAGAGCAAAAGAGTAGCTTATCAATGGCAAACCAACACAGCAACAAACAAATATGAGTGCAGAACAACCTTGTTCAACATATATTAAAATGTGAGCAGTGCACAGTGAACCATTTCCTTTCAATTGATAATATGACAATTCAATTGCAACTTATTTGCAACCAGGAACAAGCTAGGAATTCACGTAGTGTACATTAAAAGTCTGCTTAACACAAACACTGCTAAACGGTCATTCACATATCTTAGTTTTTTTTCAGTTTCTAGCACAATAGTAAAAAGTTTGCCATTCTGCCAAACTAGTGGCGAATCACTTGTTGGCTAGTTTTCTTATGCGCCAGTTGGAATTGGCAATTGTTCTGTTTTTAGTTTCACAAACCAGTTATGCGACATTGCTAGTCAGAAATATCAATAGTCTTTTATATAGCACGATGACCTGTTTTTATTGCATATCTGAGCACTATTAAGCTTAGGATGATGACGATGACGACTATGCACTGCATCACACAGCAGAGTAACTCTGTAGAACCAATGGCAAGCAATGTAATACTCTTTGGTTTTGTGTGCGTCTGGCTGTGAGATTGGCTCCGTCAGCGTCTGTGCAAAGTTATGACTTCTGAGCGGATGACTGCGGTAGTATGTAATCAGGTTGTACAGACTGTCAAACATCTTCTGCTCGATCAAGTAGTACTTTGTCTGGCCGTTCTCTGGCCGTGTATATATGCGACAGTGATTCACTGGAGAATGCGCTGAGCTTTGTCGCCTGCAACAAAGAAAATCTATTTCCAATCAACTCCAACAAATACCGAATCACGATGTGCAACGAAGGAAACAGTGGTTGGCAAAACAGCAACAAATCAGTAAATGACGACTGTAATTAAATTAATCTTTCTCTTGTCTTCTGCTCTATGGCAGGTTTATGACAAACTCTTCTGCCAGTTACTTTTACATTCAGCATCTCTCTTCAAAGTGGCGTAGTCTTTGCTTGTGATGTCGCTGACCATTTGCAGGCGTTTTCGTCCTCTCGTTGCATTGCCCAACATCCTGCCCTCCATTATGTCCCATAGCAGCGAGTCATTGCTCCATATGTGTCTTATCCATTTGAGTTTGCACCGCTTTACTGTGTCCAAAATGATAAATACTAGCTACCATTTCAACCTATAAATGTATTCAACGATCATTATCGTTACTTTTTATTGCTGTTTAACTGGCCAATATGTCCAAAGTTAATCTGTGTCTATCCTAGTTGAGCAGAGTGAACTCTGGAGACTTGTTTAAGCAGAACTCTCTCATGCTGGGTGCAATGACAAAGCACCAAAGCACTACAGGATGAAAATGAATACATACTCTGTACTCATTCTAACAACATAACATCAGCTGTAAGTGCACTACTGATTCACACATACAAGTCTCCAATTTAACTGTCTGTACACCGTGAGTCAAAAAACAAGAACACCAAACTCTTGTCGATATCTTTACCAGTGAAAGAATGTTGAAAATTGGTCAATATCTGGCAAAGACATAGACAAGAGTCTGGTGGCTTAGGTCTCGTTTTTATGACTCACAGTGTATAAAACTGCATTTTCACAGTTGTGAAAGCTAAAGACACTCAATCACAGCATATACCACAAACACATTTCCCCCTAACATAGCTGAAAGAACTGCGACATTATGCACACTACAATATAATTATAAAAAGAGATAATTACCAGAACGATAGGCTGAATTGGCCGACAAACGTTTCACTTTCACGTACAAGGAATGCACCATCTGGAAGTGACTGAAATGTACGCATTAGTTTCTCCGCAGCATCCCGGCCATTCGGCACTTTTCCATGGAACCATTTTTCTCCATAGTGCAGCTCCTCACTGTTTAGAAGCTACACATACCCAATAATGCAACATCAACAAACAAATGATCGATCAATCAATCAATTGATCAATCAATCAATCAATCAGAGTTGCCTTTGTAGCAGATGTGTGAGTATGACTTTCTAGCCAGACAAGTTATGCTCCCTACTAGATGTCACCAAGGCAAACAATTTGTCAGTCATGTGGAAGAATACAATAAGACAGGTCGATGAACCAAGACAATGGGTATTAGCAACTTCCTCGAATCTATGTCCAACTGCTTGCCACATTTAGCAACAGCAGCGAACAGAGTTCGTTCCGAGGAAGGCAACAGACGAAAACATCAAAAAACTGGCAAATAAGGGTTGTAATTTGGTGAAGATAAGGGTTGTAATTTAGTGAAGTCTTATAGCCTATTAACGTACCACGTCTTCATCAGCAGCAACGTCATCGCCAGCATCATTTGCATCCTGCTGCTGTTCCTCGGTGTAGTACAGGTGTGTATGTGTCAACACAAAGAAATGCTGATGCCACGTCTACAACGGAAACACACACACAAGCTAGAATAACGCCGTGGTGCACAAAGTTGGACCTGTGGACCACAGCAGGCACGCAAAGGGTTGTCATCTAGCTCGTGACATTGGAAAAAAATGACAGAAACATAAAATAAAGTTATCACTTTCTGCTCTGCAGTTACAGGTATGTGCAACTGCAGCAACCACTCACTAACTGGCGTCACTTACCCGGAAAAATAACATATGGGCATTTTCCCGTAATTTTCCCACACATTACCGGAAATGTTAGTAATTACCCCAATAGCAAAGCCACACAGCATCCATTAGGATATCATACATATGAGATCGACATATTCCCATACGGGTTCCAGAATGTCCAAATGTACGTCACTGGATCAGATTGGTCGTTATTCTTAGAGGCAAAGCTGCAGTAATGAATAACCGAATAATTTTTAGAACATTTTCCAGTTTTTGCAAATCTTCTCCCGGACAATGTTTGGACAACTTGCGGTAAAATTATTTAGGAAATTTACTGCCATTTTCCCGTCTATTACAATATCAATGCAAACAAAGTCAAACTAAACCCTTATTCCGAATCCACCTTCTGCTGGAATCTAAACCAACACTGCTTATTAATGCTGGGTGCACACTGACAGGACAGATGGCGAACTCTTGCTGCCCATTGTCCTGACAAGTACAGGAGGATCTAAGTGCTAAGTAAGTAAGTACACTGTTCTGCCCAATGTTAATAGTGCAGCAAGATTATTACATTCGTATGTCGCTTCCTGGGGGTGCACTTTTGCCGCACGAAAATTCTGAAGCTTAGCTTTTGGATACACAGACTTATATCATCGGCAATGGGGTCTGGATCACATTTAGTGGTGCTTGGCTGAGAAAGTTTGTGCACGACAGCAACAATGCATGCAACGTCCACAGCAAACTGATCAGGTGCACCGCAAGTCACACAGTGTGCGGACTGGTAAGGCACAAAGATGGATTATGAGACAGAGAAAAAATTTTCAGACAAGGAATATCTTATGCTGAAAATGACAAGTGGAGCCAATTAAAACAAGATTCCCACAAAATTCCACGGTGAAACATGTACAACCAAAGAGGTGACTGTTCAAAAGCAGCGAGTGGCTGGGAGAAACTAGTGTAATACTACTAACAAAGGCTGTCAGGTGGTGATTATACAGTAAACATGTAACCATTGCTATTAGGTAGCAATGGCTCGGTGGCTCAGTGGGTAGGGCGTTGGCTCGTGATCGAAAGGTCGCGAGTTCGACTCCCGGCCTGTCCGCTACCGAGTAACAACTCTGGGCAAGTTGTTCACACCCATGTGCCTC
>Ga0056124_1000494_pt1 | contig 12610 bp, 1 predicted proteins | sample WorMetHEROISLAND_2_FD_70069 | JGI IMG/M metagenome (GOLD analysis project Ga0056124, IMG submission 70069) | Marine gutless worms symbiont microbial communities from Max Planck institute for Marine Microbiology, Germany - Olavius sp. 4 HERON ISLAND | ecosystem: Host-associated > Annelida >... | reverse complement strand
GCTAGTAGTACGAAGTCTCAGCAATTACGTGCACTTAAGTTTCTATTTTATACAGCTTTGCAAATAACGTTTCTTTTTAGTTTATTGACCCGTTGTGTTATACAGTCACCACGTCTTCACTGCTCGATAGCAGACGCTTTTGGCTACATTACGTTATTTTCGCTCTCGGGAGCGAAAGTTCGAGTGAACGAAAGTTCCAGGGAACGAAAGTTCCACCCATGGAACTTTCGCTGCCGGGAGCGAAAGTACGTCGGAACGAAAGTTCCAGTTACCGAGATCAACGGTGCCAGCTGACCAACGTAAGCCGACGTAATTTTGTGCATGACAAAGCCACGTACCGCGGTAATTGCTTGACCAGTCTCGTTTTAATAGGACGTTTTGGACGCAAATCAAGCCATACGTTGAAAAGCATGTAATGGAGTATTGTCGACTGACGTCGAGCAGATCAAGCTTGTGGCATATTTGTCGCACAAGAAGACATGACAGGCTACTGAACGAGGCAAATAATGCAGCCAACTAATTTCCTCCACTGGCACCCGGTTAAATCTCAAACTCTGTAAAAATGTTTCGGAGACTATAACACATTAGAGGTTAATTCGAACGTTATGTGCTCTATAAATTCACGTTTCACTTACTTTCTTACTTACTTCTAACAGCCACGATATCGTTGAACTCGGATCACTAACAATGTTTCTTTAAATCTAAAATTTACTTTGTACGCCCTAAAATGTCAGCTGTTGCTGTTTGTAGTCATATTATTATGCGGCTGTCCTAATGGGCCTCATTACGGGTCTTGCCCGTCCGTCCTTCCGCTTGTCCGTCTGTCTGTCGTCCCACAGCGGCTTAAGAGCGTAGAAAAAAGCAAAATTTGCGCGACCGTTAAAAAGCTATTAAATTCACCAAATTGCAACCTTTATTGAAAAGTTTGTTGACGTTTCGGCAATCGCTGCTGCCTTCGTCGAAACCACGGCGAGTAAGTATAGCTAGGTGGACGGCCGCATATTATGTCGTCACCGCATGTGCCGAAAGCTTTGCTTGTTTTACAACAGCGCTCGTGTGATATATTGTATTGTTAGTCATACTGTTTGACTACAGCCGCCGGAGATAACAACAAGTTGTCTTTAGATCGTTAAGTGTCTCTTTCTCTCTCTCTCTCTCTCTCTCTCTCTCTCTGTCTGCCTGTGCGTGTGTGCGTGCCACGCAGCGCTTGTCTCTCTGTTGCTGGAGGCGAAGCAACTTGTGGCTAGCTGCCTGACCCAGTCACATCTACTATTATACGGTGTGAATGAGAAACATTCTGGCACACTGATGGCGTGTGTGCATATTGTTATAATCACATTACTTGCTCGTCTGTCACGCGCTTGCCTTGCTGATAATGTAGGCCTGTAGCTAAGTACAGAGTTTTTGTATGCGACTGCTACTATCACGCTGTCTTACTGCATCATCTGGCCGACTTAGTCTTTAGCAGATCTTCGTTTCTGTTTTTTTTTTGCTCAGACGACGGTTTCCGTTCGACTTCCATGCTTTCATCTGTTTCATGTTCGACGGCTACCGGTTTCTTGGTGTTGTCGATGTCGCGTTTTGACCCGGTAAGCCCAAATTCCATGCCGCCGACTTCCCCGTGACGTCTGCGACAAGTCCGCGACAAGCCCGAGACACCCCGGTGGCACGTGTCGCGAGAATGTCTCGTGAAGTCGGTGTAATGGATTTTGGGCTTAATCCCGTGAAAGGCCTGCACCGTTTAACTGTTAGGTTTAACACTGTCTTCTGCCTTGTTTATGTCTCGCCGCGTATTGCATAAACGAGTAAGGAAGTTTCTACTTTTAAAACTAAAACGAAACTGAACAAGATCGTCAAGCCTTGTTCAAGGCTAAATACTGTCCGCGGGTAGCCGCAACATCAGGCACACAGAAAAACAAAAAAAAAACACGTGACCTTGACCTTTAACCTATGACCTTGAAATTCAGTAGGGTTCTAGATGTTGTCGAGATCACAGGTCGAGATACATGTGCGTGCAAAGTTGCAACAAACGAAGTGCGGCCGTTCGTGAGTTATCGTGCGAACAGTGGAATAACTACGAAAACTATGGTCGGTCGCTATCGCGGACAGTAAAAAGTGATTTAAATAAGTGTAGGAAAGTAGAAAAATAACTGACAAATAATTGCAATAAAAATTTCATTGTATTCATTTATTTGATTTAAATGAAAATTTGAACGATTACAACAGAGATAGCCTATAGGCCTATATACTTACCAACAGACACGCGTTGAACGCGTGACTGTTGGTAAGTAGGCTATCTCTGTCGATGACATTTCGAGTTTAATTTCATTCAATTTCCGGACGTTGTATAGTGTGGTGAATGTCGTAGGCCGGAGCGACGATGGGTGAGGATAAGTCGAGTGATTCGGCGGACTGTGCTGACGACGACGCTGCAGTCAACCATGACGCGTTCTACCTCGGATGACGTGGTCGACAGCGCCACTCGACGTCGAACAGAGCAGCGTCAGCGACTGTCTGGGCGTCTGACTGGTCTGCTGTCAGCGGCTGTGAAGCACCGAGACCCGGCCGCTCTGCAGTGTCTGATGGAGAAACACGACGTCGATGCTAACAGCGAGCTGGTGCAGCCAACGGTCGCCTACCGTCGCCGCAAGACTCGACCACTGCACGCCGCCATGCACACGGAGCGACGCGGTCTGACGCAGCGCGTGGACGTCCTGCTGTCTGCCGGCGCTGACCCAAACGTGCGCGATGGCCGAGGCAGTACTCCGCTGCACGTGGCGACTGGTGCTAGCGAGGCGCCAGCCGCGAGGCTGCTGTTGGCCCGTGGAGCTGATCCCAACGCAGTGGACGGACGAGGAGAGACTGCACTGCACTGCGCCGCTCGTCAGGGACACTGCGAGCTGGTGCGTGCTCTACTGCATCACGGTGCAGATCAGTTCGTCAGTGACCGCACAGGTCTGCTGCCGGTCCACGTCGCTGCCGTGGCCGGCAACTACCACATCGTGGAGATGTTGTGTGGCGCAGACCGTCGTGCGGTGGAGGCAGAGATGAGGCACAGACAGCGGCGGCCGATCCACTTGGCTGCCGGTGCAGGCCACGTGGAGACGGTGGCACTGCTCGCCGATCGACTGAGCGCTGACGTGACGTGCCGCGACGCTGACGGTAACACGCCGCTACACGCCGTGGTTGCTCAGAGTCACCGAGCTGACCGCGACCGCGACAGAGACGCCCACTACGCGTGTGCCGCCGAACTGCTGCGTCATGACGTCGCCGTCGACACGCCCAACGCTGCCGGTCAGACTCCGCTAGCACTCGCCGCCGCCAATCGCTATCCCAAGATCGCTCAGCTGCTGCTGGCTTCCGGCGCCCAGCCGCTGACTACCGGACAGGTCGAGGCCGGCGCTCCGCCGCAGAAACAGCGCAGGGTAGACCGGAAGAAAACATCCGAGAAGTTGTCGGCTGCCGAGGCGGAAGTCATTGCCGATCGCATTCGCAAGAAGCCGACGGCAAATGTGGACGAGAGTGGAGCCGTGGAGGGTCGAACGACTGGCGAACAGTCGCAGAGGTCGGACAAACCGCGCCGGTCGTCGAGTAGAACTTCCTCAGCATCAGAACAGACACCGCCTCGCCATGTCGTTGACCCTTCGACGGATTCGGTGAAACTGCGCAAAACAGAGAAGTCAACGAGTCGCCCGGGTGTCGACAACGAAATCTCGACGTTCAGCGTCGTGACGAAAGGCAGCGGCGAGCGGATGTGCATCCTGTTGGATCAGAAACCAAGCCCGCAGGACGTCGAGGACAGGATCCGATCCAGGCGTAGCATCGAGGGAGAAATGAAGAAGGCTGGCGGGGGACCGAAACACGACATCGCCAAGAAACTGGTAGCCGTCGAAATTGAAACAGATGAAAGCATGGAAGTCGAACGGAAACAGTCGTCTGAGAAAAAGCAGCCACGACGATCTGCTAAAGACTCAAGTCGCCAAGGCGATGCAGCAAGAACGCGTGATAAAGATCAAGAAAAACAACAGCCGAAAGATCGAGACAGTTTCGCGGAATCGAAGGAAGCCAACAAAGGGTCTTCCACTTCCACGCAACAAACGAAACAGCCAAGTCAGCCACCAACCAGAGGTCGGATTACTGACTCGCCAGCAGATGAGATATTCTTAGACCCGGAGCGTGGAGCGCAGGAGTGGTTTGGAAGACCGGGGGCGGTGTCGCCAGTTGCTCTCAAGGACGTCCGAACGCTGTCTGTCCCGGGATTTCGCTCTACGTCCAAATCACCGTCGGGATTTGTCAGCGAGGGCGGAGGTATGCGCGGTCTGAAGCTGAGGGTCGCCGGAGTTGTGCCGAAGGCGTATAATCGTCGTCAGAAAGACGCGGCGCGTAGAGCGTTCTTCGCCGCGCGACCAGTCGCAATCGAGAGCATTGGTGACGCCGACCTGGACGACGTCAGCCAGGTATCGATGGCCAGCATGCCGGAGATTGGCTACGAGGCGTGGGAACGCTCAGTACAGCGCCACCACGAATGGTCCGAGCCACTGGAGCCGGTCTATGGCAAGCCGCCCAAACATCACGGCTTGAACGTGTCGTTCACCAGTTCCAGGGAAAGCCCTGCACCGACTGATGACAAAGTACTGATTGGACCGTACGCGCCGCCGTACCGTTCAACGGGGCCAATCAACGTGAAGACCGACCTTATTGAGGAAATGCTTCTGGACGACAATCTGTCATACGACTATGACAGCATGGAATGGAATGACAACGACGTACCAGACCCACAGTTCGGAGACATTGACGACATTGTACCGCACCCACCGCCACAAATTATGGACAGACACCAAGCTGTTGAGGAACTTCTAAGGACTTCACCAACTGAGAATCAACGTCAAGAGGATGTGGACGAGGATGGAGAGTCGAGGCCGAGAATGGGGCCACCTGAAAAGACTTCTCTCCCGGCAGAAAAGATTGAACAGGACAAGATGAGAAAGGCAGAGATAGACAAGGCTTTCGAAGAAGCGAAGAGGAGATTAAGTCAAAAAACTGAGCCGTCGGCTGATGTGCCGCAAAAAAGTAAACGTGATAAGAAGAAAAGGCGACCTGAAGCGTCAGTCACAACTTCGAAAGCGGAAACGGAGCCGGAAGAAAAGAAACAAAAACCGCAAAAAGACACCGGCAATAAGCACATTACTAAAGAGTCGCACGAAGTGCATTTTGAAGAACATGAAATTCGAACGGTTGTACATTCGTCAACAGTTATGAGCAGTCAGTCGACGACTTCGAAAATACAGAGACTCGCCCCAGAAAACTTTGTCGTCACCGCTGATCTCTCGTCGTCGTCAGAAGAGAGTGAAGATGAAGGTCAAGATGAAGCACCGTCAGATCCGACTGCAGCTGTGGCTCCTGCGAGAACTCAGCCGTCACCTGTCAAAGGAATTCTTAAATCCACGTCGAAGTACAGAAGTTATGACGAACAGCCGCAGCCAAACGCAGACAAAGACAAAACTCTGCCAGCTAGTAAAATACCCGTGAGTATCTTTAAAACAGACGGAGATAAGAAAAAAAGCAGTAGAAGCGGATCACAACAGCATCCAGAGGAAGAAACTCCAGAGCAAGTCGACGACGACATACAGACTGACGAAAAACAATCCGGTTTAGAGCAGGATGACAAGGAACCGGAATCCACTGGAATAAGAGAGCCAGAACGTTCTGACAGAGACGAAAGCAAAGTACCGCAAGAAAAAGTCAGCAGGAGAGATTCTGGCCGAGATAGAAGAGACAAAGACAGGAGTCGCATACCTGTTCCTAGCAAAGATACCGAGATGCAAAGCCCACTAGTACCACTTCAACCACAGGCAACAGAACGTGACGACAGAACACTTAGTACTACTGAGGAGCAATCCAATTTACCAGCGCAGAAAAAAGAACGAGGGTCTCGTAGAAAGAAGGCTGCAGATGACTCGAAGAAACGAGCATCTGAAGAGCAGCAGAAAGTGTCCCGAGGTGACTCCGGCAGACGGGCCAAGGACAGTGAAGCAACACAACAGCCGCAAAGACATCAGAATGCTGAAGAGTCTTCTACGATGGAAGATGAAACAACAGAAAGAGGTACAAAAGTAATTTCATTACAGCCAGCAACCGTGGAAATGCCGAAACGATATGAAACTAAAACGACTTTGGATGACGAATATTCTACCGTCAGACAAGAAGTTGATACACGCAAGATAAAGACTTCAAAACAGCGTGAGCGTGCAGAGCGTCAGGAGGATGCTCTAGGACGACGTGATTCAAAACAGAAGTCTTCCACGATGGAAGACGAAACTACAGAAAGAGGCACGAAAGTAATTTCATTACAGCCAGCAACGGTAGATGTGCCGAAACGATTTGAAACTGAAACGACTTTGGACGAAGAATATTTGACTATCCGCCAAGAGGCTGATACTCGCAAGAAAAAGACAATTAGTGATGCTTCAAAACACCGTGAACGTGCAAGGAAGCCAGCAAGACAACAGGATGCGATAGCGCGACATGCTTCAGCACCAGACTCTTCTACAATGGAAGATGAAACGACAGAACGAGGCACAAAAGTAATTTCATTACAGCCAGCAACGGTAGACATGCCGAAACGCTTCGAACCTGAAACCCCTTTGGATGAGGAATATTCTACCGTCAAACAAGAGGCTGATACTCGCAAGAACGGGACTTCAAGACAGCGTGAGCGTGAGGGGAAGCCAGCAAGACAGCCGGATGCGGTTGGGCAGGACTCTTCTACGATGGAAGACGAAACAACAGAAAGAGGTGCAAAAGTAATTTCATTGCAGCCAGCAACGGTAGACATGCCGAAACAGTATAAAACTGAAACCACTTTGAATGAGGAATATTCTACCGTTATCCGACATGCTGATTCTCGCAAGAAAAAGACATCTGATAGGCCTACTTCAAAACAGCGAGAGCGTGCAAAGCAGCCAGAAAGACAACATGACGATGAAGAGTCATCTACAATGAAAGATGAAACAACGGAAAGAGGCACTAAAGTAATTTCATTGCAGCCAGCAACGGAAGACGTGCCGAAACAATTTCAAACTGAAACCACTTTGGATGACGAATATTCTACCGTCATCCGAGATGCTGATTCTCGCAAGAAGAGGACAACTGGCGGTTCAAAACAACGTGAGCGTGCGAAACATCCAGTAAGAGAGCTTGATGCAGTAACAGATTTATCTCAGAGATCTTCTACAATGGAAGATGAAACAACGGAAAGAGGCACAAAAGTAATTTCAGTAAAACCGGCAACGACAGACTTGCCGCAAAAGTTTGAAACCGAAACCACTTTGGAGGAGGAATATTCTACCGTCAGCCGAGAGGCTGACACTCGCAAGAAAAAGACATCTGATAGGCCTACGCCGAAAGAGCGCGAGCGTGAAAGGCAGCCAGAAATACGTCAGGATGCTGAAGAGTCTTCTACGATGGAAGATGAAACAACAGAAAGAGGCAAAAAAGTAATTTCGTTACAGCCAGCAACGGTAGAAATGCCACAACGGGTCGAACCCGAAACCACTTTGGATAACGAATATTCTATCATCAAGGAAGACGTTGATCCACGCAAGAAAAAGCCTTCAAAACAGCGTGAACATGGTAGGAAGCCAGCGAGACAGCCGGATGCGGTAGAGCGACGTGATTCAGAACAGAAGTCTTCTACGATGGAAGATGAAACAACAGAAAGAGGCACTAAAGTGATTTCATTACAGCCAGCAACGGTAGACATGCCGAAACAGTATAAAACGGAAACCAATCTGGATGAGGAATATTCTGTCATCAGCCGAGAGGCCGACACTCGCGAGAAAAAGACATCTGATAGGCCTACGTCAAAAGAGCGCGAGCGTGAAAAGCAGCCAGAAATACATCGGGATGCTGAAGAGTCTTCTACGATGGAAGATGAAACAACTGAAAGAGGCACAAAAGTAATTTCATTACAGCCAGCAACGGTGGAAATGCCGAAACGATTTGAAACTAAAACCACCTTGGATGAGGAATATTCTACCGTCATACGACATGCCGATTCTCACGAGAAGAAGACAACTGATGCTTCAGAAGAGCGTGAGATAGTGCCAGATCAAGATGTAGACAAAAACGCGAATGCCAATGTAAGTAATATCAATGCAGAATATAACGAGGAGCCTGGCTCGCGTAGAAGAAAACCACGTGACAGGACAAAACAGTCTAGAACACAGGAGGACCAACAAAACCTTGTCAGCGATGAATCTACGCAACCTACTGGCAACATCGACTACGATTCACAGCCAGTGAAACACGATTCACGTCAAGAAGTAGATGAAAACGTGGATGCTAACGAAAGTAATATCGAGGCCGAGTACAGTGATGAACCTGGTTCGCGTAGACGAAAGCCGCGTGACAGGACAAAACAACCACAACAACAGCCGTCTGGAACACAAGAAGACCAACAGAACCTTGTCAGCGAAGAATCCGACCAACCGACGAGCAACATTAACTATGATTCACAGCCAGTGAAACACGAACAACCCGACGTTTCATCACCCGCCAAGTCATCCACAGACAGGAGGGTTAAAACAACCGCTACTGAGGATGCAGGCATTCCTCAGTCGCAGTCTAAAGCTACAGCTGGTCAAGACGATCAGCGTGTCGCTTCAGGGGATACCGGCGAAGAGCCTGCAAGATCACGTGACAGGAAGTCCACGAGACACACAAAACCTCGTGATACCGAGCGACAGCAGCATGCGGTGACGAGTAAAGACACTGCGTCCCATGAAGCTGAACTAGACGCCGTAGCAGAGAACGAGGACGCGAAGTCAGGAAGTGAAAATCTACCACCAGAGAAGAAGACGCGAAAGAGTGTCAAAAGCGACGTGGACGACGCAAGACGAAGTAAAGCAGATTCGACGGCTGAAGCTGCTGCCGCTGCTACCGAGAACGTGGAAAAAGAGCACGGACGGGAACCAGAGCGTGAAGGGCAGAAGAGAACACGCGACTCTCGTGGCCAGGAGAGTAAACTCGTGGAACGTGAAGCAGACGTAGCAATCACTTCATTCGAAGCTGATGAGAGTAGAGTTGGCACGCTCGAGCCGTCGTCCAGTCGCGTTGAGCGTCTTGGTGAAACTGCGAAGAGTGAGCTGGCCGGGGTACAGCCTTCGCCAGACCGTGTGCAGGAACAGATCGCTGGTGGTGTCGAGAGTTACGACGCGGAGCCTGGCAGTAGAAGAAAAGAGCGCGGAGACAGGCGAAAGAAGAAGGACTCGACGCAGCGTCCTTCGTCATCAGAGCCCGAAGCAAAGACCCGCGAAGACGAGCAACGTCGTCCTGTTGTTGGCGCCACGGATGAGCAGATCCACCAAATCGTGATAGAAAAGGCAAAGGAGGAAGTGGACAAGGCTCCCGGCGACCGCGAGCTCCTGCAGCATTTGCCCAAAGGCCCAGCAATTCGTCCGGACGTGTGGGAGGAAGCAATGAACGACGAACCACTGGCATGTTCAGATGTGGTGTACGATGACGTCGTCATTCCAACGGAAGAGATGGATCTACCGCCGTCTACAGAATACACAACCAAACCGAACGTAGCCGCCACCGTACGCAAGGACAAGCCGAGGAAGACGCTAGCGCCCCCTCGTGAGAGAAAAAAGCCGCGATCGCCAAAGTTGCAGTCGGTTAAAGAAACTAGTTTTGATGAAGAAATTAGTGAAGAGTCTAGTAGTGAATCTTTCTCGTCCTCTGAGGAGGAGGAAGAAGAGACAAAACCGACCCAGAGATTATCGCACGATAGTTCGTCCGAGTCTTTTTCTGATGAAGAACAGGAAGTTCAATACGATCGAGAACCATCGAGAAAAAGTGGTGATTCTTCAACTGTCTTTGATGCAAAGGAAAGCTACGGTCTACCCACAAAGTATGACGGAAAGACGTCCAAAGAAAGTGATACTGGCGGAAAGATAGATCGAAGGCTGGCAAAAGAAACTGACGTGGATGAAGAGTTTGGAATGAATTTCGAAGAATCAGCTGAAATTTCGGTCCAAGAAGACTTCAAGGAGACGAATGTAGACGACGACGCAGAAGAAACGGATGAGAGTCAACAAAGATCTTCGGACAGTGACGTCGCTGCAGCTGAAAGTACACAAGAACCTGCCAGAAGGACAGCAAAAGATTTTCGGAAGACAACAGAACATGAAAAGAAAAAGGAACCGTGGAAAGAAGATGACCTTAGCGACTACGATATTCCTGTCCCTGGTGTTGCGAGTAAGTCGTCCAAAGACGCGAAAACCGAACAAACTGCAGTAGGTAAAGAGACAAAAGAAAAAACGGTTGACTACAAGGGTGGCGAGGAAGCAGAAGTTTCGAGTGGAGATGAAGATGAGTCTGAAGCGGACACAGAAGAAACGCACACAGTAGCAGATGCAGTTGAGAAACACGGTGATGCGGACGGTACTGTTAAGCCGAGTACAATCAGCGGTCCATCGGCGCGCGAGCGTAGACCACGGCGGCCAAAGTTACCTTCACAGCAAGACCGGCAGCAGGTACTGCCGCCTAAGTCGCTGGAGGAAACAGAGTCGATGTCGAAGAAAAAGAAGCGTCAAGCGAAAAGTGACAAAGCAGTCTATCGCGTACAAGAAGCCGAACAACAGTACGAGAGAAAATTAACCGAAGACGCAATCAGAGTACCAACTGAACCAACCGATCAGCGCAAGCCGACACACGACACTGACGAAGATAAGGTGAAACAACCAACGGAGAAGATAGCGGACATTGATTTGGAAGAAAGTTTCGAAGAATGGACGTCGGATGAAGACGAACCTCCTCTGATTGTATCTGGAAAGGACGCAGTTCAACGTATTGCGGATAAAAAAGACGACGTTGGCAAAGACAAGGGTAGAACGTCACAGACTGTTGACAGATTTGATAAAGAACCGGACATGGCCATTGATGAAGACAATCTGCGGGATACGCACGCTCGTGACTCCAGCATACAACAGCCGAACAATCTTAGGCCTACTGCGCGCAGGGAAACGTCGTACCAAGAGACGAGTTTTGATGACGTGGAACCAGTGGAAACGACTCAGGTAGAGCTTGAAACGACTGAAGACAAGGAATCTAAGCAGCCGAAGTCAAAACCAGTGTCCGTTTCACCGTCCAAAGATAGACGGAAGAAGTCAGCTGAGAAGGAGCAGAATGCAGACGATGAAGAAATGTTTCCAACACAGCACTTGAAACATATCGGCAAGGGGCGCGTTAAGAAAACCGATCAGCGAAAGCGACTGTCGGCCAGCTTGTTCGTTGATCCGAACGCAGATAATAAACACACGAAAGCAGGAGAGACGGAAGACGTTGAAAGCAAGCCAGAAACAGTACCGTCGGCCACACATCGCGAATCAGTTGACAAACAAAAGCAGCAAGAAAGAACAAGTCACGTGATTGGTGAAACTAACCTTGACGATCTGTCAGACGAAGAAACGGCTGCGAAACCACGGGATTCAATGCGGACCGGTTTTGACCGCGAAATTGATACCGAAACTGCTGCCAGAGATGAAGATGAACAGAACAAAGCTGTTAGTGCGAAAAAGTCGGCAGAAGAATTGAAGAAAAAAAGGAGGGATAAGAAACGACATGATGAACCAGCTGGACCGACGAGTAACGAGTTGAAGTTTACTGAAGATGAAGATGCAGCAGTGGGTGATGGAGCGTCTGACAGCGAAGACGACTACAGACGTCAGACTGTCACCATACCACAGCCGCAGCAGAAGTACCAACAATATGACGACGATGATGATGTCAGCGACGTCGCGGAACAACCGGACGATGAGGCAACTTCACTGACTTTACCTCAGAAACGAGGCATCGCCGAAGACGGCAAAGAACGCAGTTCAGAGACGAAGAAGAAGACAAAGAAAGACACGAGGAGCACGGAAGACACGACCAGAGAGGCACAGGCCAAGAGGCCGTCGAAACGTGAGCCAACAGTAGCGGAGATGCAGATATCGCCAAGTTCAGACGTAGGCGAGGACGAAGAAATGGAGTACATCTCACAACCTCCTCCGGCTGTTCCTCAGGTCAGTCATATTTTACTTCCTCAAATAATTACTGTTTTTATTATAATTTATTTCTGACGGAATAAGTATAATTTCAGTTCAATTTCATTTGCAGCTAAATGGAAAATGTTACTGATACTTCTATTTCGGTTCGCAAATAATTTTACTTAGGCCTACAGTCAGGCCTACAGTTTTTTAAGCAAAATAATTTAACTTCTACTTCTACAGTCCCAGGTTTACAAATAAAGTTTAAACACCATCAATTTTTACTCTACAAGTCGTTGTTTAATTTGAGAAAGACACGCATTTCCAGCAATTTCTTCAGTCTGTTACGGCGTCCTGGCGTCAGCATTCCTGAGAGAAAAAAAATCCTCCTCTGTGAATGCGAGCAATATTTCAGAGTAATTTCCGTTAACGGTTTATTATAATTTCGATTACAATTTTCGTTCTGTACAAAAAATTCGTTCTACTCCATTTTCGTTCTTAAAATTATTTCAGTTATCATTGCTGTTACAGTCAATAATTTTACATCTGATTTCAATTGTCGTTAATGAATACGTCAC
>Ga0056124_1000493_pt1 | contig 12615 bp, 7 predicted proteins | sample WorMetHEROISLAND_2_FD_70069 | JGI IMG/M metagenome (GOLD analysis project Ga0056124, IMG submission 70069) | Marine gutless worms symbiont microbial communities from Max Planck institute for Marine Microbiology, Germany - Olavius sp. 4 HERON ISLAND | ecosystem: Host-associated > Annelida >... | reverse complement strand
TATCAACTATAAAGGATACTTCAGCATCGTGCTTCTCGCTGTCGTTGATGCAGACTTTGACGTTGGCGCCGAGGGTCGTTTCAGTGACGGTGGTGTTTTTGCTCACAGCTCACTGTCACTGGCACTTGAAAACAACAGCCTCAACTTGCCTGAAGCCTGTCCATTGGATCCAGAATCGGATAAGAAGTTACCGTCGTAGGAGACGACGCTTTCCCCTTCAAAACCTACCTCATGAAGCCATACTCAGAGAGATCTGACGCATGAAGAAAGGATTGCCAACTATCGCTTTAGTCGAGCAAGAACGGTGGTGGAAAATACGTTTGGAATAATGGCCAATGTTTTCCGCATTCTACACACGCCAATCATGGTAGAACCGACGAAAGCGGAAAAGATAGTGCTGGCTATTTGTGTCTTGCACAATTTCTTGCGTTCGAGAGCAAGAAGTACATTCTTGAGTCCATTTCGTGAGGCACAAGATGCAGGATATCATCATCTAACAGACCTCAACTCTACACGTCAGAAGAACGCGACGAACGCAGCCAAAGATGTTCGAGATGAACTGAAGAATTACTTCCAAGGCGCAGGTCGTGTTGCGTGGCAGGAACAATACGTTGATGCTTACTGACTTGCACGTGTAGGCTTAGGCCTATGAACTGCAGAATTACTTCCAAACGATGAACTGAACTATGAACTGAAGAATTACTTTTAAGGCATAGGCCGTGGTGCATGGCAGGAACAATACGTTGATGATGGCTGACTTTCACGTATAGGACTAGTGTTTGCCATATTGATATGAATTTGCTCTGTAAAATAAAGCAATGCCGTAATACAATACAAAATACAACAACAACAAATACCACAGGTACCACTACTACCACTATCACTATCATGGATACTACTGCTAAGTACTACAACTGCTACAACTACTACACTGCCACTGCTACCACTACTACTACTATAGCTACGTTTGGTGTCAAGTGAGACCCTGTAACTGGTGACTGCAACCGGGACCCCACTTTGACCTGCAATATCTTCGGAACTAGGTGTCATATGAAGTTCATTCTTTTACCACACGAAACTACAACCCTCCTACAGTTCGTTTAGCACAGTTTAAGCCAAAAATAAATGAGGCGTCAATCGAGACCCGTAGTAGTCACTATGAAAATCACGTTTGGTGTTAAGTGAAACCCTGTAAGTGGTGACTGCAACCGGAACCCCACTTTGACCTGCAATATCTTCGGAACTACCTGTAGGTGTCATAATACTCATATGAAGTTTGTTCTTTCATCACACGATGAACATCATGTTCTCCACAGTCTATTGCCTGATGAGAGACAGGACATGTATAATTTGAGAGATCGGCGTCACAACCGTGAACTAAAAATAACTAGTCGTTTAATAAATTCTAGCTTCTTAACTCGACAATTGTTCAGACTGTTATTGACGTTATGTTTGAGAGCTTGTTAGTCGGTTGCAGTCTGTCAGCTGATTTCTTATTTAAGCATTTGATTGATTGATTGATTGATTGACACGAAGCTACAACCCTCTGAACCAGGGCCGTAGCTAAGGGGCGCTAGGGGGTGCTGAGCACAAGACATGTATTACCAAAAGATCCTAGCATCAAGTGTATGTACAAAGTAAAATTATTTTGAAAATGGTACGCTAATCATACTGTTGGCTAGAGGCAATGGCAGTGCATTTGCACGTGCAAGTTGTCAGCTGACACTACTACCCGGGTCCCAGTCTACATCAAGTCCACTGTTTCAAACTGACAAGTACTACCGGTCCCAGATGACACTACTACCTGGTGTATGACTTGCATTCTTTTCCTGCCTTGAGTGAGCAAGGTTTAAACGTTTGTTTACTATACTTTACTATAGTGTGCTCTTTGCCTGCTTCTGGGAAGCCTCGTCGTCTCCGAAATGACCTATTAATGTGTTCAAACATCAATATCAATATTCGTCATATTAAACGAATATTGATATTGATGTTTGAACACATTAATAGGTCATTTCGGAGACGACGAGGCTTCCCAGAAGCATGCAAAGAGCACACTATAGTAAAGTAGGGCTGACACTATATAAATCTTATGTAGTCCCAGTACAGTGTTACTTGGAAATACTCCAATACAAATCGTTATAATCATTGTCATTGTCATCACTGTCAACAGGAAAATGACGTTACTGTAAACTGATGCATCACTAGGGACATTGTCGTGATTTTCAGATTGGACAGGCCGAAGGCGCCGAGGGGGTGGGGCTGTGCCTCCGGGAAAATTTTTCGATTTTTGAGTTCAAAAAGGCGAGTTTTGGTGCATCCTGGGTGCTATTTTTTATTAACTTGAATTGAATGCAAACTGGTGTTGGCCACTGAGTGGCATGCACTGAGTGGTGAGTTTTGGTCTCATCTGATATACAAATGTTATGTACATGTATGTTAAATTGTTAGTCAGCTGAAATGTATGGATGTTTATGTTTATAACAGTTGGAATTTCGTGTCAAGCTATTAGCGTCTATTTCTTCAGTGTAGAAAGCTACCAACTCTAAACTGTAGAAGCGATGAAGTCATGATATTGTCTCCCACTTCTGCTGCATGCTGTTATAATTTAATGCTATCACTGCTAGGTCGTTGTCCTCATCAAACATTGAAATATCTTGGTAACAGAGAACTGTATAAGACGACAGTACATAGTTTAGAAAATTTGGCTCCTGTGTTTTGGACTCGAACCAATTGCTGACACAAAGGACTTTAGAAGTTTACAGAGAACAATACTGTAAATTCACAGACTGCCTGATGTTATGTGATGTGCATTTTATAAACTTGCTTTTAGTCTAGAATTTTGGTCCTGATGAAGTTTTTCTGTTAATTATAAACACAGATTGATGGATTGGGAATTTTGCAATGTTGCTGGCAATGTGTGAACAGAAACTAGCAACTCTTTTATACCCTGTTGTTAACTGTAGTCTTGTCTTTAAAGTCTTTCAAATTACGCCGGAGTTAGCAAGTATACGTTACGTTGATGCTGACAAAAGAAATGTCGATTTCAGATGCACTTGTTTTGTGTTTATTTTATTGGTGACCTTTACTATTAGTCTTTCTTTAATGCTGTTTGACGCAGCAAGTTGGTCTTGGTCTTAGTGACCAAGACCAACTGACCATTAGTCTGTTGGTCTTGATCTTAGACTTCTTAAACCAGTGCTATAAATCTAATTTCATAGAAATGTAAGTAAGGGCTATTTTTTTAAAATTTGGTTATGCATTGTCGGTTGAATTAACCGGCCGCACCGGCGACGACGGCCTTATCACCGTCACATAACACTGAAGAAAGAATGACATTATGAATAGGAAATAATGCAATACAACTACCATCATCGTCATCATTAATCATCGCTAATTTTGAACAAAAAATGACAGTACTGTGATGTGGTGCTTCATCAATACACTTTTGGAACCAACGAAAGACATCATGAAACGATGCAATAAAGCAGTGTTGGGGAGTATTTAAAATACAAGTATTTAAAATACTATTTTAAATACATGAGTAGTATTTTGTACTTGTATTTTAAATACTTTTTCCCAGAAGTACTTGTACTTGTATTTAAAATACTTTTGCATGAGTATTTAGTATTTTGATTGTTTCTAATGTAAAATACATTTTCAAAATACTTTAAACACAGAAAATTGCATTATGTTTGCGTTTCATCACTTGTGGATATTACCTTGTTCAAACTCCACTCACTGTTCAGGCAGTGCCAACAATTAGTTAGGTATCTCGGGGAGCCATGCTCAAACTCTGGACAGCCTCCATGGCTTCCCATCCGTGAAGCTTCTCTTTCGCAAACTGAATGCCACTCTGCCGTCTTCCGCACCAGTTGAGAGGCTTTTTTTCCAAGGCGTCCCTCATCTCCTTGCCAAGACGGAACCGCCTGAATGACCAGAAATTTGAAGGACTGTTACTGCTGAAAGCAAATTCCAAATGACTCGCTGACAGTTGCTGTACTGAACAAGTTCTTGCAATACATTTGTTGACATGATGTGTACACTGTACAGCTGCAGTGACACAACTTTTTGTACATGCATGATGTAGCTCTGAAGTATGACAGTTGACAAAGTTTTGATTAGCACTGACAGTGTGTAGCTTAATTATCTATTAATTAGCCTAATCATTAATGCTGAAAAAGTTAACTGTTAAACAAAATTTAATTGTTACGACGTTAGCATAGGCCTATATATTTCTTCATTTCGATTTAGTCTCCCAAGTATTTTGGTACTTGTATTTTAAATACTTTTTGGGGAGCAGTATTTTGTACTTGTATTTTAAATACTTTTGAAATAATGTATTTATACTTGTATTTTAAATACTTTTTAGGTTGGGTACTTGTACTTGTACTCAAAATACTTTTGAAAAGTATTTTACCCAACACTGCGAATAAAGCATCAGCCAACGTCATAACTCACAACAGGTTATCATAAATTTTTAATCATTTAGCAAGTATAATAAAGTGACTCTACCTTAAAAAATCTTAGAACATATTTCAGAAATTTACACTTTTTCTGCATTTTTTGTAAAGAATTCAATTAAGAAAATTTCAAAATGTAATGTTTTCCAGTTAAGCCACTTTTCATTAAATTTTTCATTAGTTCAGTCACAAAAGCACAAGTTAATTATTTGGAGTGATGGAAACGTAGATGTTCACGAACACTGCGCCAGGACCTGTGCTGCAAATATTTCGATTTAGCAGTCACAGCCTCAATTGTGTTCTTCCAAGGCAATGTCTTCAGTGCTATGTTCTCCATGAACAACTCCTGTACTTCTCTTTTCTCATCTGCTGTCCACCGTTGTTGAACAGCCTTTCCTGTAACATTGCCAGCAAAATATTGAGCAACTAGGAAGGCGCTCGTAAGAGTACATATCTCTGCCAAGTGAATTTGTACATTAATGATGCACTATTTCTACTACTGCTATTACTATTACTAACAATAATTAAAGATGCATATCAAATTAGAAGCCTGTAGCTGTAAGCGTTCTGGAGCTATAAACATGTAATGACCAAAAATTTTGGTAGTCATGCGACCTTGGCCACGCCCATATTTTTTTTAAATTTTCAAGGATCATGTCTGTACTGTCTTTTCCCGGGACATACCTGACAACTTTGTAGTTTATAGCTTTAACAGGTATGTAACTATTAGCACTTAACCCCAAACTGGACTGATTGACCAGTTGACTGCGCACAGACACACAGACAAACACACACATATCGGATGTAAACATTATCTCTGCCAATTCACTCCATTCACTTGGCGGATATAAATATATATATAGTGAGCAGTAAATTCTAAGCTAACCTATCATAATACAGGTACAAAGAATGAACTACACTTCAGTAAAATTTACATGTGCAGATACAACAACTGGCTTCTGTACAAATTGCTCGTGTTAGAAGTTAGTCCACATTAAGCCGTCCCTTAAGATGCACAAAAAACATCTCATACCTGTGTGAAAGAGGTAATTTTACTTGTTTTGTCTTCTTTCAGTCATTACATACACATAGAGTCAGCAGAAATACTCGGGATATTTTGTATGAATATTTATATGAAGCTTATGAGGGTAGATACTGGTAGTTGGTTAGAAAATAGCAGTAAATTGTGAATATGTGACAAAATGCTACATACTACGCTTTGCAATGGTCTCGTGAAAGCTGTCATCTTGATACGTGCTGCATTCCTGTTCCGGAGTGCAGTCGCTGTCATCATCATCCCCTGCATCAGCTCGTGACTGGCGCTTGCGTGACTGAAGCCTCATAGCTGCTAGTCCAGCCGCTGGTGGTGGTTTAGGACGTTGAGACGTAGCTACAAATTTGCAGAAAACGGTGTTGTTATATATATATTTCTATTTATATATTTCAGTATTTTACAACCTCACACCATCATCGTCACTTTACACACCTACATTACAACATGCCACCACTACAATGGGCAGCTTAGCTAATAGCTAATTACATTAAACTTGCAACTACTGCACGAATAATTTTGACATAACTTACCGTCATCTGGACCAATCTCAATTTCCTCAAGCAGTAAATTGTGAATATGTGACAAAATGCTACATACTACGCTTTGCAATGGTCTTGTGAAAGCTGTCATCTTGATACGTGTTGCATTCCTGTTCCGGAGTGCAGTCGCTGTCATCATCATCGTCTTCGACTTCTGCATCAACAACTGTTAAAACACACAGCCAAGCTTATTTGCAGAGGATTTCTCATACGACTGACTGCATTAGGCACAAGTATTACATCTAGTTCAAAGCAAGACTATCAACAATGATTATATAGCGAAAGGCGAATGTACATCGCTCGTATGCAAAAGAAATATTCAACATCTTCTGCTGTATGAGCACAATGCACGAACGTGACAGATAGACAGACACAAAAACAGGCAGACCATGGAATTGTAACATTGATTGATTCAGCGCCTCTATCTTCTTAGGTCGTTAAGGCGCTCTACAAATTATTATTATATATTATTATTGTTATAAGCGAAATCGCTCGTCAGCGATGTCGCTTAAAAGTGTCTGCTATAAATACAAAGCTGCAAAAATTAACTTTCAACTTAAGAAGTTTAAGAGAAGTTTCTGACAGTTATACTTACAGCAGTATCTGGCATACAAAAACAAACTGCAAATATTGGAGTTACATAAATGCAGTGCATTTGCTGACATTAAGATTTAAACTTGCAACTACTGCAGTAATAATTTTGACATAACTTACCGTCATCTGGACCAATCTCAATTTCCTCAAGTCCTTTTCCTTTGTACTTGCCGATTTCTCCTCGCTCCATAGCCAATAAAATCTTTGCAACTTTAGCTGTTTGGATAACATCTGAAGGTAGTCGGTAGAATTCACGATGCACTCGAATGTCGTGCCCCATGAACTTTGCTAACTGGTCCAGTTCATGCGTGGTCAAGTTCAGAACCTGCGAAAGAGTAGCGATGTGTTTTCGTAGTGTCGTTGACTGCAACAGGTTCGGATTAACAGCATTACACTGTGTTGCAAAGGCGCGCAGTACATCGTTGCCACGAATATGTCCTTGAGATGCTTTTGTGGTTGCAAACACAAATACGTTTTCCATGCTAATGTCAGCATAACCTCGCAGCTCCGGGTCAATCAGTAGATCCAAAGCTGTCTTTTGGCTGCTCGTGAAAAGGATTGGCACAACGTTATTCCTTTTACCAGGAATTTCAACACGGTGCAGTTTGTGCATGAGCTGCCGTTCTAGTGGCGACAACATAGCATTTGCTTCATCATCATCACGCTGAGATTCTGACGAGTGCGCTTTGTAGACAGAGATCAGCAATTTGCTCACCTCTCCCTGTCGTCTGCGGTTAAAGAGGATTAGTTGAGCAAGCAAACACTGCGACAACGATCTGAATGACCTGGCAAACTCAGAGTCGTACTGACGCTTTTGAACACCAGCCACACTCTTCTCCTGGACTTCCTTCAAGTGCGAAGCTAGTTTGAATATATCTGATGCCAGTGGCAGTAGCAGTGGTTTGTTGAACTTGCGGTTTTTCAGCGATCGGCGTGCTCCGCCTGCGATTTCATCATTCCATTCTGAAGAACATAAGTCTGCAAAAGCTTGCGCTTTGTGAACTGAGGACTGGTCTTCTTCCTGAAGTCCAATATTTTTCACAATGACAGCACACTTGTTAAGAGCATGTCCAAGATGTAAAGCTATAGATGGTGAACCATAAACATGATCATCTGGGTTGTATAGCGCTACATCTTTCACGCAACTAAGTACCGTTCGAAAATGTTTCGGATTTAATACAATCATCTTTAGGTCTGCATCTCTAAGTGTTGTGTTCCTCTTCCTTATTGACTGTAGCAGACGAGCCAGCTTTCTTAATCTGGCCCTTATGTAATTGGTGTGCTCTTTGGAGTGTGAAACACGTTCAAGCAACTTTGCCGCATATAGCTGCATAACGCGATCATTTTTTATGATCACGTGCAACTTATCCTTCCTCATTCCACTTATCAGTGACTTCACAGAATCTGGGACATCTTCCAAAGACAACAGATCTCCTGCAGTAACTGGCTTCACTTTAGAAACAGAAGTGCCAGGCTTGAGCTTGCATCGTCGGCAATGGCGCCAAAGCTGCTTCCTGGCATAATAGCCATAGCAAAACTGGCAGGGAACATAGTCCTTCCCGCCAGTTTTAGTGGGCTTACTTGGTCTATAAACAACTCTCAGTGATCCACAATTGTCAGATTTCACCTGCCGATTGTGAAGCGCATTGCCCATATTCCTCAGCCGTGTCAACAATGTCATTTTCCGGTCACGATTCTGCACAGCCATTATTTCTGCTACAGCTGACTCAGACGAATGTACGGAATACAAATGACGAGGTAAATGCAGAAAAGCTAAATGGCAGTAGAAGCAGAAATGCTTCTTGTCGTAAAGTCGCTGACCAGCATTACTAGCGTTACTGGCATGAAACACAGTCACTTTTGGGGATGGTGGATCATTCAATGAGACATCATTATCAACATCAGCCGGCTGACTACAGCCATCTATTGCTGTGGCTGACTGGCATGCATTGTCATGGCATATACTACCAGCACCCGCTGCCACGTCGGAAGTGTCACGGATAAACCTGTGTGCCACAAAAGGAATCTCATTTGACAAAGAGTCTGAGTCCGTCGATGGCGGAACGTACTCTACATCCACCAATGAATCATCCATGTCAGAAGAAATAACAGTATCAATTGTACTGGCAGTGGATATGACGCCTGAACCAACAAAGTCCATGGTCTCAGTGACGTCGGCTTCATTGCTACACACAGCAGTCTCCGTATGATGGATTATAGCAGCAGATGTAACTTCGGAACCAACCATGTCCACGGTCTCTGTGTCTTCGGCTTCATTGCTACACACAGCAGTCTCCGTATGATGGAGTATAGCAGCGGCGGATGTAAAATCTGAACCTACTATGTTGACTGGTCCCATGCTGTCTGCTGCACTGCCGACATTGTCAATTTGAGGCTCGATAGTCTAAAAACACATATTAACAAAAACAGATTGCCTCAACTTGGCTTCATATGTGCACTACTATGTGCCCGATGACTGCCCTAGCCCTAAATTTGAATTCTGTTCATGTAGTTAATTTCGCTCCAGAAATAGCAAATAAGAAAATCTGTAATGGTTAATATTTTCCATTAACATAGTATTGGTGTCATTTAACCAAAAACTGTGGGACTAAAAAGTTCTATTTTAGTTTTTGGAATAAATATAGTTATGGTTTCTATATAGTTTAGTTTTTGTCTAGTTGCAGTTTTATGTATACTTTTAGTTTTAGTTTTATCAACTGTTCCTTGTATCATTTCCAGCATATTCTGAAAATTTCATCAAAGTCTAGAATCACTTTTTTTATCTAGCATAAACAAGGTTGTTAAGAATACTTGCAAAAAGTACTGCAATATTTTCACAAATACATTCACCATTCTCTAGCCTGTTACCAATGTCAATAAAGTCAATTAGCCAGTCTTCATGATGAATAGTTACAATGACTGCAATTCACTTTACAAGGAAAAATCAATTCAAAATTAAAATAAATATATGTATTAAAAATTTTAAAATATGAATTACAATGTAATTAGTCACGCATTTCAGAACTTTGAAGTGTTTTGCAAATGTACGAGTTTCACTTCTGTGTACTACACAAAACTATTGGTTATTGGTACCACTCAATATAAGCTACCAACAAAATTGAGGGGTTACATCATGCCAAATACTTTTTCCTGGAGTTTGCAACCAATATTTGGGTTCTCAAAGTTTCTCTGTAGCTGGTCCTATCATTTGGAACTTCCTCCTTTGGATATCCGCAATGCTTCAAATTCAATATCTTCCTTTTGGTCGCCAACTCAAAACGTCCTCATTTCAACCTCTTGGCCTCTCTACTAGTGCCCGGCCTCACCCCAGCACCTTAGATTCGGCAACACTGAACCCTCTATACATTCATATACTTACTTATTACTTACTTCCGGTTTTAGGCAAGTACTCGAGTACTCGTTTAACTACACGCCGAGTACTTGAGTAATAAATTACTCGGTTGGTGCAGCCCTACTCAAAAGTATTGCCAATAGCAATACCAGTGGCATTGTTAATGGCAATGGCAAGTACTTGAAATACCACCAATACCAAGACAATAGTGCAATATTAACAATGCTGCACATAAAATACATACATGTTCTAATTATTATTGAGACAGATTGAACAAGAAAGCCGTGCTGTCGCAGGGAAACCGCGCGATGCCACTAATTTTTCAAAATGGCAGCCGGCTGCCATCCTTGAATTGATCGAACCGGAAATAGCACCATTCAATCCACCAACCCTGAAAACCATGCCCTAGAACCAAATATGAAGTGGATCGTATCACCCATTGCGGAGATATGGCCATCAAAATTCGACATATCACGATGAGTGCATTTGGGACCCCCATTATGAGGGGAGGGAAGGTCGTATGGGGTCATCAATTGTACCATTGGAAAGAGTGATGATGCTTTCCTAAATTCCTATATGCTCCCCATTGTGACCATTGTGCTATCTCTAACCATTTGGCCACAATTTGCCATTAAATGTCTGCGACACTAATTCAACTGGGTCAAAATTTTAGGGTGTTCCCTTTGGAGTAGATCCGTGAAGTTGGGGTCCGCAGAGAGCAAATACGCCAGGCTAATTACGATTCCAACCTATGTGATCACGATACCTTAACATCACGACAGACAGACAAGACAGACGGACGGACAGACAGACGACTTTGCGTAGCATTGTGTGGTAAAAACTGGCAAATTTAACACTATGGGATGGGAGGACGAAATGAACAGCCACAAAGCACAGTCATCAACAGTGTATGTATAGTATATAAGTGACATACTGGCTAAAATATTGTTAAAACTGACCGAGAGCCATTGCTTGGTTCGGTGTCTCTTCTCCTGCAGCAACGAGAGTCGTTCTGTATTTAATGCCATGTTAAGAATCCGTTGTCCTCTGCTACTATATGTTTCTTTTGCTATAAATTTGACAAAAGACATCAGTTAATGTACTGTCTAGTCTTCAGCAACAATCACAGAGGACAGAATAACATAATACACGAAGTATCTTCTTCTTTATGCATGACCAACAAGTTGACACCTGGCCATAGTTCTTCTGTATGTTATTTACAATATAAAATTTGTTAAATTTGTGAACTTCTCCTCAGATGTAAAATTCATCAAAGTCCACTGAAAGTTTAAAGATCATCATCTAACACATACAGTATACACTTACATAACTACTAGTTGGGTTTGCTTACACTTTTGTCCAACAGTTCTTAGACAAACTGATAATTTTTTTGTATCTGCTTTTTCCATTTAAACATAAATAAAATTTACTTAATTCATTCTGTCAAAAATGAAAATTCCTTCACCTTATAAAATTCATTCTTATTGCTAATTTTCTAGGGATGCCGGTTATGTGCGATCATGCGATCGCATATGCGATCGCATATTTTGCTGATTTCCGCATATCGCATATTTTTTGCATTTTCGAAATCGCATATGCGGAAATTATGCCGCATATGCGGAAAATCGCATGTATACGCCGCATATTTCGCATATTTCTGTAAATTAATGCCGCATATATGACGCATATTTTGCATATTTGCCGCATATTTCGCCAAATTCCGCATATTTTCCCGCACATTTTGCATCAAAACGGCCCGCATATTTCGGAAAAAAAATCGCTATAAACCGGCATCCCTAATTTTCTCCACAACAAATAATTCGTTAAGTACGTATGAAAAATTTCTGCTTGCACAAATTCTCTATCATACACCCAATTTTGTTTTAACATGTGGTAAAGTTGGCTAAGTTAGCATTCAAAACATGTTGCAATATAAGACTATTTTACTCAACAATCTTGGATTAACAATCAACATCCCAATTTAAATGTAAATATACTATGCACGCATAAACAAACAGAGCATTTGATTTGTGTATAACAGTACGTCTTCTGTGCCTTGCATCAAGTTCCTGTGCAAGAAAAACATCACAAAAATTTATTTATTAGGACATTAACAGTCATGACAGTAATAGAATACACCCAAAACAGTTCGATTTGTACAGTGTACTGAAACCTTTCATCAGCAGTGGTCTTTATTTAACAATAACCAAAACAAAACAATCTTGCATCTGTCGCAATATTATTTAATCACAAACAATATTCAGAAAAAAAACAGATAACAAACAAAATAGTACTGCAACAGAATAGACAGTCAATATCAGATGAGTTAACCTACATACGGGTCATAGCATCAGGGAACTTGCCAAAAACTCCAATTTCCCCATCATCGTCAGTATTTCTGTGTCGTGCGCTAATTTCCAACTCGTAGGGGACAACACCCATATTCTCGATGTATGACTGAATCTGCACTAGATTACAACGTTAATCAATATTATACGCCGATCTGTTTCTAAGTCGGTTTTATCTTCGCTCGTCACAGCGCTTGTTTTGTCACGTATCGACTATGGCAACGCGACGCTCGCGGGGCTACCTGCTCGCCAACTTTGTCGGCTGCAG
>Ga0056124_1000492_pt1 | contig 12617 bp, 11 predicted proteins | sample WorMetHEROISLAND_2_FD_70069 | JGI IMG/M metagenome (GOLD analysis project Ga0056124, IMG submission 70069) | Marine gutless worms symbiont microbial communities from Max Planck institute for Marine Microbiology, Germany - Olavius sp. 4 HERON ISLAND | ecosystem: Host-associated > Annelida >... | reverse complement strand
TCTGCATAGGGTCGACCGTCTTTTTCTTCCTCGATTTCAAGGATGCTGGAAATCCGTTTGAATCCGATAATCATATCAGATCCTTCCGGAGTCTTTAGCATGGCTGACAAGATGCGCAGATGCTTTGCTATTTTACTTGGGGCGATCGCCTGGTTCCATTCCTTGTGAAGCAGTGCATCGATCGTACCGCCTTCAAAGCCCTGCGCCAGAAACTGGATCCGGAGTCGGTCGATAAAAAAAGCAAGAAGCGTTGATCGCGCTTTCACAGGAGCAGGCAGGTCGACCGTAGCCATGTCGATCAGATCATCTAAAACGATCTCCAGGTTATTTTCCATGATTATGCGCAAAATTCCCAGGGCTTGGCGACGCAAGGCATAGGGATCACGCGACCCTGTGGGGGTTTCTTCGATGATAAAGAACTGCACGAGCATGTCTATCTTGTCTGCAAGTGCCAGGGTGATTGCAAGTGGTTCGTGCTGGACTTGATCGGCAGGACCCAGAGGGCTGTAATGCTGGGAAATCGCGACCGATATGTCTTCGGACAGTCCGTCGTTGCGGGCGTAATACCCTCCCATCACGCCTTGAAGTTCGGGAAACTCTCCGACCATTCCGGTGACCAGGTCGGCTTTGCTCAGACGTCCTGCTAAGCGGGCGTTTTTTGGGTCGCCAAGTGCCCAGGTCCGGGCTATGGATTCGCTCAAAAGCTCTAGGCGCTTCGCCCGGTCGTAAACCGTGTCGATCTTTTCATGAAAGATCAGGCCCTTCAATTGCTCTATCCGCGATTCCAGGCTTGTACGGAGGTCATTGTCCCAGAAGAAGCGGGCGTCTGACAAGCGGGCCGACAGGACACGCTCATTCCCGGAGATGATTGCAACCCCTCCATCGTCCGATTTCTGGTTGGCGACTGCAATAAAGCGATTGACCAGCTTTCCTGTTTTTTTCGATCGTAGCGCCAGATATTTCTGATTGACACGCATCGTCAAGCGGATGACTTCGGGAGGAATTGTTAGAAAGTCCTCGTCAAAATTTCCCATCAGCGGAACGGGCCATTCAGTTAGGCCAGCGTTCTCGGCAATCAGGGCGTCATCTTCAACCAGTTCGTCATCGCTGCCCTGGAGCAAGGTGGAAATCCCCGACCTGATAGCTTCGTTCCTATCCCGTGCGTCAAGGATGACATGCGCCGCTTGCAGCTTTTGCTGGTAGTCATCAACGGACTGAACCGTAAAAGGTGCAGGGGAAAGAAAGCGGTGACCATAACTTGTGTTTCCAGAAGCAATTCCACCCCATTCAAAAGGGATTAGCTGATCGTCAAGCAGGCACAGGATCGATCGGACCGGTCGTACCCAGCGTGCCGTGCCGCTCCCCCAGCGCATGGACTTGGGCCAGGGAAAGCGATCGAGGATATCCGGGATCAGGTCGCGCAAGATTTCCACCATCGTGCAATCCTGATCCGGCTTTTGGATGGAATAATATTCTGATCCCCTGATTTCGATGATCTCAAGCTGCTCCCTTACAGCCACGTGCTTTTTCAAAAAGCCTGTAATAGCAGTCTCTGGCGCTCCAACCCGAGGCCCACGGATAACCTCTTCCCGATGGGTGATTCGCTTGGGGAGATTTTCTATGATTGCAACAAGACGTCTGGGAGTAGCATGGCATACCGGAGAGATGCCGACGCAGCCTTTTTTTTTCAACCCTTCGGCCAGCATCTTTCCCAGGCGCTCAACAGCTGCAGGTTGCATTCTGGCCGGAATTTCCTCGCTGAGTATTTCAAGTAGGAGCCTGGTCATATTTTAAGAGTTCCAGCCATTTTCGCGCATCCAGACGTCGCAGCAACCTTTGGTTAGATCGCGAACACGACCGATATAGGCCTGGCGCTCTGCAACCGAAATCACACCCCGCGCATCAAGCAAATTGAACAGATGGCTGGCCTTTATTGCCTGATCGTATGCAGGGAGTGCTAACTGTTGGTCAAGTAGGATTTTGCATTGCTTCTGGGCATCTCTGAATTGGCGGCTTAGAATCTCCGTATCCGCATATTCGAAATTATAAGCTGAAAACTGCTTTTCATTTTCCAGGAAGATATCGCCGTAACTCGTGCCAGCACCGTTCATATCCAGATCGTAAACCCGGTTGATACCCTGAATATACATGGCCAATCGCTCAAGACCATAGGTCAGCTCTCCAGAGATCGGCTTGCAGTCATAACCACCGACTTGTTGGAAATAGGTGAATTGGGTCACTTCCATCCCGTCGCACCAGACTTCCCAGCCAAGCCCCCATGCGCCAAGCGTCGGGCTTTCCCAGTCGTCTTCGACAAATCGGATATCATGTTTATGTGGATCAATTCCGATTTCCAGCAAGGATTGTAGATACAGGTCTACGATATCGTCAGGAGACGGTTTTAAAATCACCTGATATTGATAATAATGCTGTAGACGATTGGGATTGTCGCCATAGCGTCCGTCTGTGGGACGGCGCGACGGTTGGACATAGGCGCAATTCCAAGGCTCCGGTCCTAGGGATCGCAGAACGGTCGCCGGGTGAAAGGTCCCGGCGCCGACTTCCAGATCATAGGGTTGCAGGATAACGCAACCCTGCCGGGCCCAGAAACGGTGCATTGTCAAAACCATATCCTGAAAAGATATGCATTCGCGTTCCGTCACCGGGGGGCCTCGCTCTCATGATTGCGGTTAGGCAGCTATTTCTTGATGTTTGCCCAGACTCGGCGATAAGTAGCGTAGGCAAAGCCAGTGAAGACTATAAGAAAAATCAGAACCGAAAGTCCCAGTTTGCGACGCTCTTCCAGCTTCGGGTCGGCGGCCCAGGCCAGGAAGGCGACGACATCTTGCGCCATCTGTTCAACGCTGGCTTTGGTTCCGTCGCCATAGGTAAGCTGATCATCAATCAATGGTGGTGCCATCGCGATATTCAGGTCGCTAAAATAAGGATTGAAATACAGACCATTGGCTATGTCATAATCGGCTGACGGTTTCTCTGCATAACCCACCAGCAGGGAATAGATGTATGCTTCCCCGCCTTTGCGCGCCTTGGTGATAAGGGACAGGTCCGGTGGAAGTGCATTGTTGTTTGCAGCCCGGGCCTGGGCATCGTTGGCATAGGGTCCGGGGATATGATCATTCGGGATAGCTGGCCTGGTCACCTCTTCGCCGACATCGTTGAGCACAGGAACCTCATAGCCTTTAGCGATAGCTTTGACCTCAGCAGAAGAAAAGCCGACTTTCTCTAGGTTGCGAAACGATAAGTGCCGCAAGCCATGACAAGAAGAACAGACCTCTTTATAGACCTGGAATCCGCGCTGAAGCTGTCCCCTGTCATAGGTCCCGAAAAGCCCCTGATGGTTCCAACCGACGCTGGCGATAGGCTTCTCATGCCATTTGGCATTAGGATTGGGTAGAGGCTCTTCGCGTGGGGTGAGGGCTGCGACAACCAGCGCCAGGACGAACACTGCACCAATAAGAATTGAACCAAGACGTATCATGCTATTCTCCTCTATTATACTGATGCTTTTGAGATGCTGTCGGGGGCCGGTAAGGGATTCTCAAACAGCGAAACAAGGGGCACCAGAATCATGAAATGAAGAAAATACCATGCCGATGCAATCTGGCTGATCCGCACCCAGGGCTCTTCAGCCGGGGCAGAGCCGCAAAGGGCCAGGATCAGAAGGTCGACTATTAGTAACCAGAACAAGAACCGGTACGTTGGGCGATAGCGCGCCGATCTGGTCGGGCTTCTATCAAGCCAGGGTAGGAAAAACCAGATCAGAATGGATGCGAACATTGCCATCACGCCCCACAGCTTTGCGGGTATTCCTAAAAAGTCTAAGGTAAAGGCACGCAAAATTGCATAGAATGGCCAAAAATACCATTCCGGGACGATATGCGCCGGGGTTGCCATGGCGTTTGCCGGGATGTAGTTGTCGGGATGCCCCAGCCGATCCGGGTCAAAAAAGACCAGAACCGAGAAGGCGATCAGGATCAACCCGATTCCAAATCCATCTTTGGCAGTATAATAAGGGTGGAAGGGAATCGTATCTTCTTTGGATTTTACTTCGACCCCTGTGGGGTTTCCTGAACCCGGAAGGTGAAGGGCCCAGATGTGCAGGATAACCAATCCGATGATTGCAAATGGTAGTAGATAATGCAGAGAGAAAAAGCGGGTCAGGGTATAGCCGTCGATCGACGGGCCACCGACTAGCCAGGTCTGAACCGTTTCTCCGATCAGGGGAATGGCTGAAAACAGACCTGTAATCACCACCGCGCCCCATCGGCTCATCTGTCCCCAGGGGAGGACATAGCCCATGAATGCGGTCGCCATCATCACCAGAAAGATCATCACGCCCAGGATCCAGACCATTTCCCGCGGGGGCTTGTATGATCCGTAATATAATCCACGCAGAAAGTGGATATAGATGACGATGAAAAAGAAGGATGCGCCGTTGGAATGTAGATAGCGAAACAGCCAACCGTAATTAACGTCGCGCATAATATGTTCAACCGAATCAAACGCTAGTTTTATATCGCCAGCGTAATGCATGACTAAAACGATCCCGGTTATGACCTGCAACATAAGGAATAGTCCGGCTGCAACACCGAAATTCCACAGGAAGTTGAGGTTCTTGGGGACTTCGTAGCCAGAGCCGATTGAATTGTAAATCAGGCGTGGTAATGGAAGGCGTTCATCCATCCACTTCATAAAAGGGTGTTTAGGCTGATACTGATTTTGCCATTCTTTTGCCATAAGATCCTACCCGATTTCTATTAATTTATCAGATTTGAACACATAGTTTGGGACTTCTAGATTGGTTGGAGCAGGCCCTCTGCGGATGCGGCCTGAAGTGTCATAATGAGAGCCATGACAAGGGCAGAACCAACCATCAAAGTCTCCCTTTGTTTCGCCCTGGGCTGTGCCTGTGGGGATGCATCCGAGGTGCGTGCAAACTCCAACCACGACTAGCCAGGCTGGATGCTCAGTATTGACCCGGTCGGCATCGGTTTGCGGGTCGCGCAGGTCACTTATGTTGACATTGCGCGCTTCTGCAATTTCCTTTTCCGTTCTGTGGCGGATAAAGACGGGTTTGCCTTGCCACATCAGCTTAATGGCCTGACCGGCTTTGATGGGGGACAAATCAACTTCAATCTTTGATGCTGCAAGGACATCCGCGGACGGGTTCATCTGGCTGATAAACGGCCAGGCCGTCAATCCACCCCCGACCGCAGCCATTGCGACCGTAGCGACATTTATAAAATCGCGACGACGAATGCCGTCATCTTTTTCAGCTACATCCACCATATGTGATTCCTTAAGTAATTCATCTAGAAACAGTTTGATAGTCAATTCATATAATACATCATCTGATGCAAAACACCACCCGATGCATTATCGCTTCACGCACTGCTAGTAAACGCGCGGCTTGCTTCGATGGATTTAACTTGTTGTTCTGCTTTTGGCAACAATTCAAACGTCACTTGATGCAATTTTATGATTTTTCTATCGATATCACCGTGGCAAAGCTCTGGCAACATATGCTAAGATGGTACAATGTTGCACAACATTGGCCTGGTTTTGGAGACTCCGGACATTGCCAAGAATACAGGAGCGATTCTGCGCAGTTGCGCTTGTTTCGCAGCCGAGGCGCATCTGATTGAGCCGTTGGGCTTTATTATGTCGGACAAGCGTTTGCAGCGTTCGGGGATGGATTATCTCAATCATGTTCAGATTCGACGACATTCAAGCGTCGAGGATTTTGATCGCTATCGGAAAACGCATGGCCGCCGGGTTGTTCTGATAGAAACCGGCTATCCGGCAAGCATCTATGATGGGGGTATTGCTTCTGGTGATTTGTTGGTCCTGGGGAGCGAATCGCGGGGTGCGTCTGTGAAAATGCGCGAAATATCAACGCTTCAGCTTTCGATACCCATGTCCGGGGAAGTCCGTTCTCTCAATATTTCTGCAGCGGCTGCGATCGTTTTGAGCGAATCTTTTCGTCAAAACAGGGCAAAGTCCGGGTAAAAAGCTTCGTCTGGAAAGCCGCAAAGTCTTGATTTGGTCTTGCCAAGCGATGGGAAGTTTGCCAAAAGGCTCGCCAGGCATCCTGGACTGATTATGTTTTAGGGGCAAACTGGTACATTTAATTGTAATAGAGGTATTGATATGAGTGAAGCCGTTTTGGTCGCAATCGCCTGCGGAGCAGCAGGGCTGTTGTACGGGCTGATTGTAAGGACGCAGGTGCTATCCGCATCGACTGGAAGTGATAAGATGCGGGAAATTGCCTCTGCAATCCAGGAAGGGGCTAATGCCTATCTTGGGCGGCAATACAAGACAATTTCTCTGGTGGGTATTGTTGTTGTCGCCATCATTGCCTTTGTTTTGGATTATTACGAAGCGATCGGATTTGCCATCGGCGCTCTTTGCTCAGGGGCTGCGGGCTTTATAGGGATGAAAGTGTCCGTTCAGGCCAATCTGAGAACGGCGCAAGCGGCTAGTAGCAGTCTGCAAGAGGGTTTGACCCTGGCCTTTCGCTCAGGAGCGGTCACCGGGCTCCTTGTTGCAGGTCTGGCTATTTTGTCTATCTCCGTCTATTATTATATTCTAACCAGCAATATTGGACTTAGCCCTGATGATCGGAAGGTTGTCAATTCGCTCGTCGCTTTGGGCTTTGGCGCATCGCTGATTTCGATCTTTGCACGTCTTGGAGGCGGTATTTTTACCAAGGCCGCGGACGTAGGAGCGGATCTGGTCGGAAAAGTGGAAGCCGGGATCCCGGAAGATGATCCTAGAAACCCGGCAGTGATTGCAGATAATGTCGGAGATAATGTCGGAGACTGCGCCGGTATGGCTGCGGATCTGTTCGAGACCTATGTCGTGACGATCGGAGCGACAATGGTCCTTTCGTCTCTCCTTTATGCAAGCGGTGGGGATGGCGAGCTTCTCGCCCGGTTCATGAGCCTTCCACTTCTGATTGGCGGAGCTTGCATCCTGACTTCAATTCTAGGCACTTTCTTTGTCAAGATCGGTTCGAGAAACAGCATCATGGGAGCCTTGTATAAAGGTTTTCTCGTGACGGCCTTGTCGTCGGCTGTTTTGATTTATTTTGCCCTTTCCTACGGTCTTGGCGGGATGGAGACGGTTATAGAAGCAGGCGGGCGCCAGTTCACCGGCATACAACTGTACCAAAGCGCTTTGGTTGGGCTGGTTGTCACCGGGCTGATCATATGGATTACCGAATATTATACCGGCGTGGAATATCGCCCCGTCCGGTCCATTGCTCGCTCCTCGGTTACCGGGCATGCGACCAACATTATCCAGGGCCTTGCGGTTTCCATGGAATCAACGGCCTTCCCTGCGATTGTCATCTGCGCCGGGATGCTGGGCAGTTTCCAGATCGCTGGCGTGATCGGGATTGCATTCGCTGCGACTGCAATGCTGGCACTTGCCGGGATGGTCGTAGCACTGGATGCCTATGGTCCAGTGACAGATAATGCGGGCGGAATTGCGGAAATGGCTGGTCTTGACAAGAAAGTACGTCAAAATACTGATGCATTGGACGCTGTTGGCAATACGACCAAAGCCGTCACCAAGGGATATGCCATTGGTTCCGCCGGGTTGGCTGCACTGGTCCTGTTTGGGGCCTATACCGCAGACCTGGAAGCTTATTTCTCCTCGGTTGAGACGGATTTCACCCTCTCCAATCCCTATGTGGTCGTTGGACTTCTGATTGGGGCGCTTTTGCCTTACCTGTTCGGTGCTCTGGGCATGACGGCTGTTGGACGTTCCGGAGGCCAGGTCGTCGAGGAAGTTCGCCGGCAATTTAAGGAAAACCCGGGAATCATGGAAGGGACAACCAGGCCCGACTATGCCCGGACCGTGGATATCGTTACGCGCGCGGCCCTGAAGGAGATGATCGTCCCCTCTATGCTGCCCATCTTTGCTCCGATTGCAATCTACTACGTCATCTATTTCGTCGGGGGTCAGGGACAGGCCTTCGTATCTTTGGGTGCTTTGCTGTTAGGGGTGATTATAAGCGGCTTGTTTGTTGCGATTTCCATGACGTCTGGAGGCGGTGCCTGGGATAACGCCAAGAAGTATATCGAAGACGGCAATCATGGTGGCAAAGGCTCTGAAGCGCACAAAGCAGCGGTTACGGGAGATACTGTTGGCGATCCGTACAAGGATACGGCAGGACCTGCGGTGAACCCGATGATCAAGATCACGAATATCGTCGCGCTATTGCTGATCGCTGCCCTGGCCCACTGACCATCATCAAAAGGGCATCAAGGGGGGGGCTTCTTCTGTCTGGGTAAAGATCAGTAAAACTTGGCTGTACTTAACTGCCAGGGGTCTTGAATTTGGCTCTAATTCACGAACGCCAGTTTTAGCGAAAACCTATAGGTCTAGATTCGTTCGGTTACGGTGATCTGGATTCGGTCGTCATCCAACTGGATTTCCCCCCGGGCGATGGCTTCGTTGTTTGCGTATATCCATACCGGGTCGGTATGCTTCTCCCGCAGCGCGATCTCGGCCCCGCGTCCCATTTTCAATAAGTGACGCACCGGCATATCGGCAGTGCCGAGAATCACGGTTACTTCTACTTTAACTTTTCCAAAAGAGTTCATATGACTTACCTGATTTTGTGATAATCTAGCAAAATCAGGTTGAATAAGTGTTTATTCCTGGACTATTGCCCCGGATTTATTTGTTGTGCCAAAACCTGGTCAGCGACAAAGGCGTTGCTCTGCCTCTCCTGCCCGAAGTTCGACACGGGACCGTGGCCGGAGACGAAGGTCACATCGTCTCCAAGCGGCCAGAGCTTTGTAGTAATCGAGGAGATCAGCTGCTGATAGTCTCCCTTCGGGAAGTCGGTTCGCCCGATGGAGCCATGAAACAAGACGTCGCCGACAAAGGCTAGCCGCCCTTCGCGGCTGTAAAAAACAACCGACCCTGGTGTGTGGCCTGGGCAATGCAGGACCTTGAGCTTGTGCCCGGCAAAATCAACAACATCGCCTTCGTCTAGCCAGCGATCCGGATTGAAAGTTTGGGCCCCAGACAAGCCGTATTGTCGAGCGGAGTCTTCGATTGCCTCAATCCAGAATAGGTCTTCCAGATGCGGCCCTTCGATGGGAGCATTGAAATGGGCCGATGCTTGTCCTGCCGCTCCGCAATGGTCCATGTGGCCGTGGGTTACGAAGATCTTTTCAATCGTTACGCCTTTGTCGGTAACGGCTTTGATGATTCGATCCATATCCCCACCGGGGTCAACAAGCGCCCCGCGCAGATTTTCAGGATCCCAGATCAGGGAACAATTCTGTTGAAATGGCGTGACCGGAATCAAAAGCACTTGAAATTCTGTGCCGGGCTGATTGTTATTTTGGGTCATTCTTTCCGTATAAGTGATAGCACCAACAGGAACAAGGACAATTCCCTGGGTTTTCTGGCTTTTCGGTGCTTGACAGTGTCATAGTCGTCTTTAATAATGCCTAACATGCGCCTTGGCCAACTCCTGCCCAGCGGCTTTACACTGGTGCTTGTCCTAGTTCTTGCACTGGCCTTCTTTCTTCCAGCCCGGGGCTGGGCGGCAGGCTTTTTCGATCAGCTGTCTAGCCTGGCTATCGCTTTGTTGTTCTTTCTCCATGGCGCTCGGTTGCCTGGTTCGCAGATCTTGTCCGCCTTTGGATATTTCAGGCTGCACGGGGCGATTTTGTTTTTGACCTATGGGATCTTTCCGCTGCTCGGGCTGGCGCTTCGCCCTGTTATTCTGCCCTATCTGGGCCAGGATCTCTATGCAGGGATGCTGTTCCTTTGTGCCTTGCCATCGACGATTCAGACATCGATTGCAATGACAGGAATGGCCCGGGGCAATGTTCCGGCGGCGCTATCCAGTGCGACCTTGTCGAATGTCCTGGGAGTCTTTCTGACTCCTGTCATCGTCGGTAGCTTGATTGCCTTTGCCGTTATGGGATCGGGCGGAGATACGGGGTTTCAATCGATCTGGACCATCATGAAACACCTACTTTTTCCCTTTATCTTGGGGCAGGTCCTGCACAAGCGTCTGATTGCCTTTATCCGGCGGGCGGCCCCAGTTCTGCGCTATACGGATCAATCGGTGATTTTGCTTGTCATCTATACGGTCTTTGGTGCCGGGGTCCAAGCCGGAGTCTGGGATCTTATCGCAGTGAACGCGCTCGTCGCACTCGTCGTTATCTGCTTATTGCTTCTGGTCCTGGTCCTTATGATCGCTCTGCTGTTCAGTCGGGTTGGCGGGTTTCCTAGGCACGATGAAATTCCCTTGATCTTTTGCGGGGCTCAAAAAAGCCTGGCAAGTGGTGTCTCGATGGCCAAGATTCTGCTTGTCGGATCTAGCCTGGGGATCATGATCTTGCCTCTTATGGTCTTCCATCAGATCCAGCTTCTGGTTTGTGCAAGCATTGCTTCACATTATGCGCGCAAGGCCACATGATCCCTTGGTTGACCCAGCAGCTGGATTTTTCGCAAGCTTGTATTTTTATTCTGCCAACGGTATAGATTCTCTGGTTTAGTCCAACTGATTTTGAGGATGATATGGCCGAGGGCGGTGAAAGCAATGATGAAGTCGCAAATGCTCGTAACGACAAGACTCGCAAGGAGGATATGTCTGTAGCTCGGTCGCAACAAGTGGACAGGGGACGGGTTAAAAAACGCAGAAGTTGGGGCTTGTGGCTGGTTATATTTTGGACATTGCTTATCGTGATTGTGACGGTGGTCGCGATCCACGTCTTCGTACGACCGATCCTCCCAAATCCGGTCAGTAGTCTTGTTGAGCGGGTTGGTGTGAAGATTGCCAAGGCTCGAGGTGAGCTTTCGGATACGCCAGCAGTTACGCAGGCCGTGCAACCACCGGCTGTGGCGGACGGCAGGCAGTCTTCCGGGTCCGATCCCGATCAATACAGGACACCCGAAAAGCAAGCGCCTGGACCTGAACTTGTTTTAAGCGACCAGCAAGCTTCTAATGAAATTATCCAGGGGTCCAATTCCCAGGCATCTGATTCTTCCCAGGTGCCCGATTCTAAAAAGCCCGATTTTCAGCCCATGACAAGCCCGCCGTTGCAAAAGCCCTTGACAGAAGAGACGGCTGTCGCACCGCATTCGTCACCATCTGCCTTGTCACAGCCTAAACAGGATGATGAGCGCATATTTGCGATGCTTGCTGAGATGGCGAACCAGAACAAAGCGGCGCAACAGAAGATCAGGCAATTGCAGAATATTGTCGCTGAACTTCAGTCGAAGGATCGCAAGGATGCTTTAAACGATGCGGCGCCTTATCGCTATATGCTCTTGATTGCGATCGATCGCAAATTGCAAAATGGGGCGGCTCTTGGCAAGTTGTACGATAAGGCGCAAGCTCTATGGGGTGACAGCAAATCCGATGAAATAGACCCTCTGCGCAAGATGAGTGCATATTCCATCGATCTTTTTTCGGCGATTAACGCTTTGGAGACTTTGCGTGCTGAAGGGCCTACGGAGGTCAGGGCCGGGAGCGACGGGTCAGACAAGCCCGGATTGCGCGACCGCTTGCGCAGGCTTGTGCGGATTCGCACTCCATCGACGGCACGGGAACAGCAAAAGCGCGATTCGCTGATTGAGGCAGCAATCAATAGCTTGAAAATCAATAATTGCAGCCAGGCGCTGAAGGCGCTTTTGGAGTTGACCCCAGAGGATCGTAAGGCGATCAAGCCAGTGATTGCCGACTTGCAGTTGTTGGATGATGCGCGCCGGGCTGTCACAACTTTGATGATGCAAAACCTACAAGACTCGGCGCAACAGGGTGATTCATGACATCAACTCTGGAGGGAAAGCTTGCTCTGGTGACCGGGGCAAGCCGGGGTGTTGGTGCTACAACAGCTCAGACGATCAGCGAAGCTGGGGCGGAAGTCGTGCTGGTTGCTCGCAGTCGCAAAGAACTGGAGCAGGTTGAAGGTCAGATCCACGATCAGGGTGGCCATGCGATTTTGGCTCCGATGGACTTATGTGCAGGGGATCATATCCTTGGGCTGGCGGATGAGCTGATGCGCCGTTTTGGGCGGCTTGATATCCTCATTCATGCAGCAGCGACACTGGGCCCTTTATCTCCTGTATCCCATATCACCGACAAGGATTGGGATCATGTTATGGCGTTGAACGCCCGGGCGAGCTTCCAGATAATACGCGGTTTCGATCCCTTGCTACAAGCAAGCGAAGAGGGGAAGCTGATCATGGTGACGTCAAGCGTAGCGCGAAAGCCTCGCGCCTATTGGGGGCCTTATGCAGCAAGTAAAGCCGTGCTGGAAATGCTGGCCCTGACCTATGCTGAAGAGCAACGAAACGTCAGCAATCTGAAAGTTGCAATTCTTGACCCAGGCGCGACCAGAACCGAGATGCGGGCCGAGGCTTTTCCCGGTGAAGATCCGCAGCAGCTCAAACCTCCGCAGGCAGTGGCCCGGAAGCTTCTTGAGATCATTTTATCGGATTACGAATCGGGATCCTATTTTTCCTGTTAAGTTTATCTTATGATAATGTTTTAAGCAAAACTGGTTGCAGTTATCTTCGTTGGATGGCTTGCCAGAATTTGTCCAGGGCGCGAATCA
>Ga0056124_1000491_pt1 | contig 12619 bp, 10 predicted proteins | sample WorMetHEROISLAND_2_FD_70069 | JGI IMG/M metagenome (GOLD analysis project Ga0056124, IMG submission 70069) | Marine gutless worms symbiont microbial communities from Max Planck institute for Marine Microbiology, Germany - Olavius sp. 4 HERON ISLAND | ecosystem: Host-associated > Annelida >... | reverse complement strand
CTCTATCTCACCTGGGCTTGGTTCGGTACCGGCTTGTGACAGACAGACAGACGGACAGAATCGCCATAGCTAATACGCGCCTCAGCAGTACCTGCCGGTACAGCTGTGGCGCGTAAAAATTGATGATGAGACTGCTACTAAACGTCTCCATTTGACTGCATAATGCACATTATAGTTTTAATTTTGTTCAGTGCCCCTGCAACGTCTCTGATGTGACAGTGTCACTTTAATCTTTTTCATTAGTAATAATAATAACAATAATTGCTTCGTCAAATTGTATGCTATGTTTTTTGTGTCCATATCTTCCTTTATGTTCTCTATCTATTTCTTTGGTTGTCTTCGTTGATTCCTCCTCCCGATTACAGAGCAGTGCATCTCCTTTACCTGCAGCCGTTCACTTCCCATCCTTGAAGCATGCCCGAATCAACCTTGGCTGTGGTATTCTGTCAGCCAATATCCTTTCCTAGTATAGAATGCTATTTTGCACTAATTTCTACAAACCAACAGCAAAAAAAGTGCAAATACCATTCCAACATCTGAGACTAGCTACAATTTTTTTAGTTAAGCTAGTTAAGTTTTTATTTATTATTGCTGTAATAATTTTTCACTTATCATAGTGGACTTCAGTCATCTTGGTTTAGTTTATAGTTATCGGTTATGTTATAACATATGGGAACCGTCCGCACCTCCGTAAAATTATACGCCTAGTTACTCGTATAGGCGTAATAGGTCAAATGTGCGTGCAAAACGGCAGGCAAGCAGACTCATGCGTGTCCGTGACCGAGCTAATTATAACGTTGCAAAGTTGGCTTGAGTCGCCGTTCAGCTATGATAAATGCTCAGCAGTCAGGTGGCACAGTGTGACGGTATGAGCCTAGCTTCGACGTTTGAAATGTTACGTTACAGGGACCAACGCCTTGGACACGGTGATGTGGGTCGTAACAGTGAAGTAGTATGCCCGTATTGCTCAAAACAAGACAGCCGCTGCGTGTATTTTTTTCTGTCGAGCAAACGACGTCAAAGACCAGCCGCACTCCGTCACACTCCGCAGAATGTCAGTGCCCTACAGTGTCACAGAATCACTGGCAGTTAGTTGCAAGAGCAGCGACGAATTCACAATAGTTTGACCGTGGCTACCCCGTCAACTCAATATGACGAGAATGCATTGCAATGTTGAATAGAGACGACAGACAGACAGACAGTAGATAACGTTGTGTCACGCTCACGCAAGCGTCGGCGCAGCTGTCATACTCGCTCGACAATCAATTGTGCCACGACATTCATCTCTATCGTCATTGAGATTTAAAAATATAAAAGGCCTACTCTGACAATAACAAGAGCTAAAGCTCTTTGGCACTAGGCGGCATCGCTGCGAACATGTTAATATGGGGTCGCCGTTGCTGAGTTCCTATACAGGTTGCCTGTAGATAGTAACCATTCCGCATCTGCAACCGTTTGGCCGCAATTTGCAATACAAATTTTCACTGGAATTCTGGTCCCCAAATCTCTCATTTCAGGGTGGGGGCCGGGGCCTCTGTCCAGTGCAATGTTGATTGGGTCCACACAAGTTTCTATGCAAAATAACATAGCCTATCCCGTCCAACGGCTTTAGCGGGGTGCTTGAGTGCAACAGTCTGACATGCGAAGTCTCACGCGTCGCGAGGTGCACAGCACGAATTTTCAGTTTACTCACGCTTTTGCGCCCGCTAAAATATTGTCGCACGCGTGTTATTTTCGACCGAAAATCTTTTTAACCAGGCGCAATTTATGAAACCTTAACTTTATTTTGTAGAGCGAAGGAGAGGGACGAGAGGGAAAGGGGAGGAAAAGGAAGGAATCGTTCTCACGTATTTTTCTTTCCCAACTTTGTCGTGTCTGGATTAAGTACATAGACTAGACCTTTAACATTTACCTTAGCGATGCCTCCTAATAAGCGGCATTTGATATTCTTTTACTGTTGCAAAGTTACAGAATTTTTGCGAGACATGGTCGCGATTTTGCACATTCAAAAACATAGTAAGCTTACTATAACGAGTTTCGCGTACATTGAACACAACTGGGTGCAACACGTTGCTCGTGGTGGTAAAGTAACGCAAACTTTAAGGCGAAAGTCTGAACAGTCTTTTCGTTTAATTTCTTATCGTATTTATTGACAATTTCTCACCAAAACTGAAATCCGTCGCTAAACTCAAGCAGGCACTGCAGGTGATCTGGGACAACTTGCCATCAGCAAAGCTGTTATAAACTGCACTAAGAGATGAAATGCATGTGAAAAAGCTGGCGGTGGACACTTCGAGTTCTGACAGTCATTAGCAAACTGTTTATTATGTTGTTCGAATGACAAAAGTTTCCTGTTTCCTTTGTATATTTTAATTTTTCTTGTATATTTTACATTAATTTTAATTTTAATTTAATTTATTTATTTTAATTTTTTTGTATATTTTAATTTTTCTTGTTGTACTTCGTGTACGATTTTAATAATAAATAAATAAATAATGTGTTTTTGCTGCCGTGCAAACATCGTGCGCCTTGCATTCAGCATACATTATGCTGCATGTGAACATGAGAAATGAGTATGCGGTTACAGAAAAAAAAATCCAATAACTTTGTTGCAGTGACAGACAATGAAATGTCCTTTAACGCTTATACGTGACTATGAACAAGTAATAAACAGGTAAAACTTCACTTCAAAATTCCGAGCGGTTGCTAAGAAAATGGCCAAAAAAACTCTTGGGGAATACTTTTTGCCGCACCCGGTATATCCACTTAACCGAAGCATAGGTCTCATAGGCTTATAACCTGTACCGCTTGCACTGAATATATTTCGAGGCAGAAACGTGAGTCTGGGGCGTGAAGGCATCCATCTGATAGAACAGCACGCAGTCAGTGTACTGGGTGACTGGAATACGAGAGCTTAGTTAATTCAATTAATGCATGGACGTGTAGAATGCCTAATGCTGCTTTGAACGCAGGCCTCTGACTAGACGCAAGCGTACAGTATTAATGTATCACATAACTGTAATGTACTCTTACCGCACGCACGCTTTTTACAGTTCATTAGCAATCGCAACTATGACTAGCTATTGTCGGCATGTCTGTCCGTCCGTCCGTCCGTCCGTCACGCGCTGGTCACTGAGTCACTGTGCATGTCAAAAAATAATGTTGATCCAGAAATTCAAAATATTGTCGTTAGTATTAAAAATCTCTCAATATCAGTAGTTAAAATTATCGTCCCAGTGTTACACGGGCATCGACATCGAATCGGTGGTATCAACAGTTATTGCGAGGGAGAAAGAAAGACAATAAAATCTAACTATACAAGTTACAGTTCGGTTACAAACCGATTCAATTAAGCGATTCTGGTGATATCGACCAGTACACTAACGACCCGATAATTACACGGTGACCAGGTCCAAAACGTGTTCAAACTGCAAGGAAGCATTTGTAGAAATACGTACTACTGAGGTATGGATATTTCTTTCTAAGAGTCTCCATCGCTCAAGACAGAACTTCACGCAGTGTTCCAGATACAACTCGTGTCCTAAGTTTCACTGAGTATTGTACAACGAAATGAACGACTTGTGATCTATGTCGTCGGAAGGCAATACCCGCCCGCGCATTACGTCGTCACGTAATGTGGGTTAGTGAATAGTGTACGATAAGCAAGCGTTCGGCATTCAATGCGGCGGGCGGCATATATGAGCAGTTGAATTTCAACGGCGATTGATTGAGACCAGCGAAGCGAGACGGTCGCCGTTGTCATGACGGTGACTGTTGCATGGCGATGCCTCGGTGTCATTTCTGACCTCTCGGTTTCAGACGACTTGGTATTCAGATATTGCCAGTTACATGTACAACTGAAAAGTTAGCAAGTCGGTCAGTCAGCAAGTAATTTGTGAAATGCGTTAACTACAAATAGCATCGAACGCGCTCGGTGTGCTACTGGAACGAGAAACACAAATGTCTGAGCTGGCGTCTAAAACTAGACAAAAAGTAGCCCTGGCCTATAAGCTTACACTACATTCGTCAGATGAACCGGGTGAACTCTGGCAGGGGCTGTGCGATGACGACAGCACCATAAACATAAACACTGACACTGGTATTATCATTGTTATTAATTTATTATACGTGCTGCTTTGAGACAGCCAGGAAAGGCGTGTCAAGCAGATGGCATATCGGAATGCATGTCCTCCGCTTGTCGGTAGTCTGACTCGTGAAACATTCTGAGCCGTGACCACGGCCAGCAGATCGGAGATGTCTGCGGCCGTCGATGCCGGAGACAGGTCGACAGAGCTCGGCCAGGCATCCAAGAGCCACGCAATGATCGGCGAGCGTCGTTATCAGATCCGCATTAGGCTATATGCACCGGTACAAACGCTAGAGGACGGCAGATGACAACAATGAAAAAACGTTTACTCGTGTTCTGTGCAAATAAAAGTTAAAGTGCTGACAAAGTAAGAACGAAAATATTTGAATGTAATTTGTGATAAATGATAAAACAGAACAAACAGTTGGGCGAGTAGCATCGGAGTAGACAGTATCACACAATACCGGGTGGTTCAGAAGCAAAGTTTTTAGTACAACAGATAGCTGGAGAAATCGCGCGAGGTGCAAATTGGCTAGCAAATAAGTGACTATATACTTGGATGCTAAATAAGAATCATTGGATAACTGAATTGTGTAATATCGGGTAGGCCTACCGGTAGCTTCAAAACACATACACATGCTGTCAAACGTTGTCAATCCTGGACATCTATCGGACTCTGTTTCCGTAGAACGTAGAACTACGAACGGTGGTCAATTGAAACAACGTCTCAAAGAATTCAGTGATTTCAAATCCTCTTCGTCATCCTCAATAATTATAAAGTTACGCACCAAAATGTCGCTTTCCACGGTAGTCTTTCAATACCTACATGTTTCGCAGTCTATACAGTAGGCCTACGTATACACGACATAGACATAGCCGACGACTTCAGTATCGGCCGATACGCAGCCGTTACACGCATCGCTAAACAAACACGTAGGATAGGCTGCGAGCCAGAGCGCGAGTAGGCTAAGCGACTATCCGCCGAATTCAATCATCCATTTTTTATCCAGAAGAATAATTCAGTCATTCAGCGTTCTCTAATTTGAATAACGCTGTCTGAGAGCAGTTTGCCACCATTGCACTATCTTCCAATAAACATCACTGCTTATAAATATGAGCCATAAATCCGAGCCACTCGAGCCTATTCGTAGCCTATTTGACACTGGCGGAATTTATACTGTGACAAATAAAACTTTCAACAGGAAGATTGCAGAGTTGTATAGCAGTTATTCAGTTATTTTGCAACACGCACCTCGCCCTCTCCACGCAGGGCCGTATAGGCCTACTGCAAGGGACCATTACAAAAATAAACTTACATAAGCTTCTTATGAAAATTTGCTTCACGATGTAGCTTTATGACAATAAAAATTATCCGATTTCTAAAAGAATTCCTAAAAGAAATTAAAGCCAAATCATTTTTTTTACATTTTTCGGACAGGACGTAGGTCGGTATAGCTAAAAAAATGTCTACACTGTATTCCAATAAAGTAGTACACCAATCTCATATCAATAACTTTGCCAGTTATTGATATATGGATGGATGGATTTTCAAAAGTTCTTGCACCTGCACACTCTGCGGAAAATTTGTGACTAAACCGTCATTAAAGATCTCACCACACCCAAAACGCGTCGCCACACTACCTTGTGAAATATAAATTTTCAAAAATTGCACCGAAGCACAGTAAAGGCAAAATAAGCACGGATGAACTGAGGAAAATGTGATCGTAGTAGATAAGCTGGTACTAAGCCAGTAAGAACAACTACAAATTCATCATCATTTAATAACCAAGTAGCACAAGCTGGTGTCCTGTAGATTATTTTTTTTTCGTGGCGATGTTGGTTCAGTGTTCTAAGAGACGCCTGCTAAAGAACTAACGGAAGCAAGCTGTTATCTGAGACAGAGCTCCTCAAAACTGTCGCTGGTTGATGTTACTTTCACTTGCTTCACATTGACTTGTACCTTGTACCGCTTTACAGGTAGGCCGAAGGCCTGTCTGTGAAGCCTCTCCAGCATCTTCGATCATCGAACAGGCAGGAACGCTCGACCTCCTCACCTCACATTGACTACACTGAAAAATGTGGAGAATGGCATCTGGTGCATCAAATAATAAAACGTTGGAACATAAACGCTTTTTCGCGCACGTGTAATAATAACACGGACAATTTCTAATGCGCCGTAATACAACGGCGCGACGTTACAGTCAGTAGTTAGTAATGACAGACAACATATTTAAATTAGATTGTTCGTCGATCCTGAAGTTCAAATCGATGACAATCGTTAACTCAATTCTCTTGCCACAGCTGTTGTGTGCCACACGCAAGGTGATCCGGGTAGTTCATATCTCAGCAAAACTACGGCTCAGCGCGCACAAAACACGCTAGTTCACAGCATTCAAGTTTCACAAGACTAGTAACGACGCGTTTAAGGTGTGATGGGATTTTTAGTGACAGTTTTATCGCAAATTTTTCACAGAGTGTGCAGCAAAATAATTTGGAAAATCAGTAGAGAAATAACAAAGTTATCGATATGACCTTAGTGTACATAGGCTTGCTACTTTTTGGAACACAATGTGCATGCAGAAAACAGTATAATTCAGTGATAATCGATCGCTCTCTGTAATTCTGTAGCAAAGTAAGATAGTCTAGCTGACTAAAAAGCAAGTGGCTGAAGTAATTCGGTATAAGAGCGAAATCGATGATCAGTGCTGTCCACTGGTGAATCACGAGGCAAGTGCAAGTTTTTGCTGGAGGGTTCAACCCCCCAAATCGTCCCTTCCCCTTAGGGTCAGAGACCCCTATCTAACACAATGTGTCACTGGACCCCAGAAGTGTACCCGCCAAGTGGCATGTAAATCCGTAGAACGGTTTGAGCAGAGTGCACGAATGTGACAGACGACGGACAGGCGACAGACCACGCTACGGAGAAATGTGTCACTATCGGCGAAATCGCTTGCGCTACAAGAAACGATTTCGCATAGAAAAGAGAAGGGTTTTTACAAAAAAAAGATGAGGCCACCTGACCGCTGCATTTACTATAACGAGGCATGTGTATGAGGTAATGTAACTGATGAAAATAATTGAGAATTTGATTGCAAAAAGACAAGTATTTAGTGCTTCTACAGAGTGGTAGTAGTAGCAGTCGTAGTATAGTAATAATCGGCGGCCGAGTGTGTGTGAAATCAGACGAGGACAGATCGCTTAGAATCAGTGGAGTAGAACATTGAACAGACATCAAGTTGTACCGTATTATGCATGCAGCTTTAGCCGACTTATACCAGCGCCTATGTAATCCGGCGACCGGTGTGTGAAACAAAACATCGTTAGACAGACACAACTAGTTAGGCAGTTTTTTTCGGGAGACACATTATGGCTGATGTATATATGCATTTATCATTAGACAACTACGTTCCACGAGCCTTAATTGGCCAATAGTTCATGGTGGCAACGACCGTCGTCGGCTGGCAGCCTAGCGACGGTTCAGACCTAACGAGGTCAGCGCTGCAGTGTCGGGGCGACTAACAATGCGACAGACTCATGCCAATTACATTTAGGCCGTACATTAATCGTAATGCATTAGAATTTACCTTCGAGCAGCGGCGTCGTGTGAGTGGAGTTGGCGACTGGGTCGTCCAATATACTGAGTCAAGTAGAGATATACGCAGTGATAAATACGGACAGAAGTACCAGCTAGCGTGTACTGTACTGTGCTGTACTGCACAACACGCAAGTCGCAACACACGGCCAAGGCTTTTTGTGTGCAACGACGCGCAATGAATGCCGTCGCACTGTAAAGCCAACTCGGCTTAGCTGCGCTGCTGCATGCGCACTACGTCGCATAATCATGAGGCGCTTCAATTCCATCCGACTGGCCTATAGGCCTCCCACACATTGTTATCTTTCTGCATAAAATAACAGGTAGAATAGTAAAAGTGATAAAACTTAATCGGATTTTAGACGCTTTTCTTAACCAACTGTCACTAACTTATCACGTGATTCATATTGGGCATTTGTAGCGACGTAAGACTGCTAAGTCAATACTAAGGTCATTTTGCTACCAACTGACACTTCTGTGTCGCCGTCTTTTCTGTTGCAATTGATTCTAGGTTACGTCAGCCAATAATCTTTAATCTTAATAATATTTCGTTTTGTGTGTTTGGAATTAAGAGATCGCTGGTTAAAATAATAAACCTCTGAATATCAACAGTCAGTGTGGGTATGCAAAACTGCATTGTCTCCTCAAGTTTGATTAGTATTAACCCAGCTTCAACAAAGTGTAGCTGCATTAAGGCCATACTCTATCAAATTTAAAAGAAAATTGTTACTGGATTCATTAAAATATAGCTTTTCGTAATTATATGTTTACGAACTTAATGCAGTGTTAATATGGTCACCGATGATGATTTAACCTGTGAAATCAAATACCGGTATCGACATTGCGACTGGTTATGATTACAACGACAATAGCAAGTTCACAAAGCATATCTGTTAGCATAACTGTGTTACCAGTGGCGTCAATCCTGGTAAAAATCAGGGAGTGTCCCCTTCCTTCCCTCCCTTTCCCTTTTCCTTTCCCCTTCCTCCAACCCCTTCCCTTTCTCCCTTCTCCTCCCCTTCCCTTCAAAAATTGGGGGTGTCTGGACACCGTGGACACCAATGGATTGACACCTGTGTGTGTTACTGTATGTATGTTTAAGTGGGCAGTTGTAAATGGCAGGTTGGCCTTTCTGATTCGTAGAACACAATTATTCACTAAGTCTCACGCTAGTTTACAGCATTCAAGTTTCACAAGAGTAACGACGCGTTTACGGTGTGATGGGATTTTTAGTGATAGTTTTAGCGCAAATTTTCCACAGAGTGTGCAGCAAAATAATTATGAAAATCCGTATAGAAATGACAAAGTTATCGATATGACCAGTGCACAGTATAGGCCTACTACTTTTTGGAACACAATGTGTATGCAGACAGAAAACAGTATAATTCAGTGATAATCAATCGCTATCGATATACTGCTGCATGTACTGCTTGTGTTCTTGAAACAAATAAATCAATGAATCTCTGATTCACTCGAGGGGAATGGCGCTATGCAAATGTGTTTTAACTGACTGACTGATGTCAGTTAACGTTATCGGCAACATGCTACAAACTGTGATCGTGCTGGTCGAGACTGTCGACGTCCAGCTGTTCAGTCGAGATGCTGTTGTAGAGATGAGTCTCAGCGCCAGTCTGGAAGCAGCCTGCGTCAAACAGTCTGTTCGATGACGGACGCTGCGTCGCGTCTTCAGGGCCGCGTGTCAAGGCCTGACGTTGTCCATCACGGCTCATGTCTGTCGGCTTCAGCGCCTGCAGTGACTTGCGGATGACGATGCTACCGCTCAGCGTCCCACGACCGTCAACCGTAGCCAGGTTGTCTGCAGCCCGGACGGCTACAACGTGCATCAACGACAAACGTCATTCTCTTACTAAAATTACGCCGATAGAATGTTGCTACGTAAATAAGTAAGTAAGTAAAACGTGAATTTATAGAGCGCATAACGTTAAAATTAACCTCTGATGCGCTAGCAGTGGCGTAAGGCGGATACGACTGTCAGAAAAAAATGTGTTTTAAGTATAAACCAAATTCTAATTTTATCGACGAGTATGGGCTTAGCAGTAGAAATGACACTGAAATCGTTCGTCCGCGAGCAATCGATGACACAGGCGTGAACCCAATAATGACATTCAGAGAAATGACGGTCCGCGAACTGTCGAGTCAGTCGGGATAGGCCTACCCAGCAGATTGCCGCTGATTCTGTCGACGCCGTTACCAGACAGTCCTGCAGGAATGCATTTTAGTCGTCATAACTTATTCCTGCAATGTACTCGATGCGACGTGTAGTTTTGATAATAGGTCTATCTGTTAAGTTTCGTAACAACAGAAGTTATGATGTTACTGCTCACGATGTACCCAGTACGCAATTTATGTAAATTTGTCATGCTGAAGCCTTCTGATAACTTTGTTTTATAAATTGTTTTGTTCAGGTTATTTTATAAGTGTTTTAGTTTTCAGCCTTTTTTAGAGCAGCACATTTCATGTACCGATGATGCACTTCTAGGCTTATATTTCTTTATTGTGTGCTTCTGCAAAGTATAATAAACACATGTATCTTTTTACATGCATTATTTTGACAGCGAACATCATCTTACATGCGCTCCAGGTTATTACTGACAGCAAAAGTTTCTTAGTGAACAATATTATTTAGATCGTAAAACTTTTGTTATGTCTGAATTGTATTTTAGCCACTTTGAAGCGATTACGACGCGATACAAACCTTCGTACCTTCGTGTTTGCTTGGAAATGGTGATTTATCGGCTGAGCCTTCGTTGCAGGTTGTCTCCGTCCTCACGCTATCAAACTGCTGCAGATCCGGAATATCAGTTATCATGTCGGATGTTTCCATGGCAACTGTGAACGCTGTCGCTGCATCCAGAAGTTAGGTAAAAGGAAGCAAAATGAACTCGATATGACTTAGTCTAGATGCGGTAGTCGGCGTCGGCAGCCTGCTGTCGTCCGACTCGCAGCGGATCTAATGGCTGCAGTCAGAGAGCGCGTGTTATCGATAATCATTTAAGCTACTGCAGCGGGCGACACCGGGAGGGACGTAGAGCTGCCACGTGCTGCGATGATTGCCAACTGTTCAGTCGTGACTCGTGACTGATGCTGAGCCGTCTCAACTGTAGACTCACGCGCCAATCCCCGAACTGGCAAACCTGCCACCAGCTGGCAGCCTCCCGGCGCTGCTGGAAGCATGACAGCGCTAACTATTTAAGCCAGCCATGCGACATCTACATATAGGCTATGCCTACGCCTACTATACACGACTACTCGATTGGTCCAACACCAAAACAACGATCTTAGGCATATCGGCAAGAATGATTTACGAGTTACAATAGTTTACGTAATGCTGCTAAGATAATCTACATTATTCGTACGTCGAGAAATACTTGGCAGTAGACTTTCGCTGCTGTGTTGGGCAACAAGCGTCATCATCATCATCATCATCATCGTCATCATAATCGTGCTAGCATAGAGAAGAGTCGCCCAGTACCGACATCGTATGCGACCGTCCACCAATAATGCATATTTGGCACTTACTTATATATAATTTCAATTGAAAGTCCACTTTACATTGCAGCGCCTGACTTACGAGCTGGCTCGCGGCGCCGCCAGCCATAAGCAAAATTTTACGCGACATATACGTCATTTTCTGGAGGTTTTAGACGTCCGGTGAGCTGAAAATTGATACACCGATGTCACGGTTACTCCTGCCGTAGGAAAAAAAATCACATCAAGTTTGTTTTTCCCGCGCCTTTTTGTTTTCGAGTTATAGGAGCCCGAATACGACAGACTGACGGACAGACTGACGTATGGGCAAGACCCTAATGACCCTAATGCGGCCCATTAGGACAGCCGCATAATAAGACCAACAGGGTCCGATATCATTCGTGCTTATCAGTCACTAGCCTATAGTCACTACGAATCGACCGAAATAATGGTACCATGCACATTGGATTGATGACTGCGCTGATACATCTCGTACAAGACGAGAGATCGATGCCGTTTCGACTTCACCAGTCAAGGTATAATGTATACATTGCTTCTATGTCGGTTCAACTACATCAGATAACTAAGTCTTTAGTGAACATGTAAATGCCCGCTGAAAAAAGACCATAATATGGCAGTATGACGATCTGTAGTGCATTGTTGCTTGTTAGTTGGTTGGTTACATTGATACAGGGAAGAGCAGCCTACAGTACAGCTAGTGTAGGGACCCTATCTAAGCCTCTTCTCGCTGTAAAACGCGCCATAGTTGAATGTTCCAGCTTCAGTATTAGGCCCCCTATCCATTAATTAATAATTATGCGGTATAGAAACATGCCAGGCATATAATAAATACGTCTGAATGCCTCGCATATTTCCACCACATAACGGATCGGTATAAACTATTGCCGAGAACTATAATTCCCGCTGCCTGCTTCGGGCGGATCAATCGTCGACGTGAGTGGCATGTCAGAGCCGACGCCAATTCAGCGCCGGTCAGTGACGATGTGACTGACCAATGACCGATGACCAAGCCCTGACTATGCGTGCGATGCCTCCAGCACTTGGCAGCATGTTGACCATGCAGCTTTAGTCATATATAGCCAGGCGGCCTGCCACCCCTAAACACGTAACGCCAAGGTGCCTTGCATATTATGTGACATTTCATTTATATCTGAAATTCAGAATAATGCACTCACACACGCGAATTTTTCGTGCTCATCCGTTTTTGTTTCGTTGCTCACTTCAGCTTCTCTTGTTGGCGACAGACAGACAGGCTGAGCGGTCTCACAAACCAGTTTCTGCATCAGCGCGTGAGTGACGGAATAGTGAAATGCACTTTGTAAGATTGTGCGAGCTGCAAGCTATCCGTGCATACACGGCGACGTCGACAACCGTGAAATAAGGGTTGTGTTCAACCAGTGGCGTCGCCAGGATTTGGTGCAAGGGGGGGG
>Ga0056124_1000490_pt1 | contig 12626 bp, 6 predicted proteins | sample WorMetHEROISLAND_2_FD_70069 | JGI IMG/M metagenome (GOLD analysis project Ga0056124, IMG submission 70069) | Marine gutless worms symbiont microbial communities from Max Planck institute for Marine Microbiology, Germany - Olavius sp. 4 HERON ISLAND | ecosystem: Host-associated > Annelida >... | reverse complement strand
GTGTCTCAAGAAAAACGTCACCTTTTTATATTTGTCATAACTTAGTCAGATGTCATCCAATTTATCCAATTCTTGGCAGAAACATACCCCCACGAAATTTGCAGCAAACACAGTTAATGTGAGGTAGAACATTTAATAACCACTTCACTGCAAATTTCTTGCAGAGTGCGACAGTTAAAGAATTTTAAAAATCGGTCAATATTTGGTGAAGATATTGACAAAAGTTAGTTGGCACGTTTTTTTATGGCCCACGGTGTAGCACTGAGGTACAGAAGTGAGACGCAACTCGAGCAGCCGGCGAGTGCTGCTGCTGCTGTCATGTCCAGGTGAACGAATGAATATAACAAATCAATCAACGCTCGGAGAACCACGTGCACTGACGACAGACTGAAGCCACGACTGCTGATAACAGACTCCCAGACAAGACGCGCCGTTCCAAGACTGCACATAAGGCAGATAAAAATCACGAAGCTTTGCAGCAATGAAGGCCAACGACAGGTAGAAAGGCAGGCAATCGTCGGCCAAGTGAACGATCAATCAAATATGTTAGTAATTAGACAAAGTTCGTACAAACATGTTGCCCAAACGGCTGACCTAAAAAGCTTGCGAAATTCGAGTGTAAAAACCGTGACAGACAGGTAGATAAAATATAGACATTAGACAGAGTTTTCCTGCTATTTGTCTGGTCGTCGAAGTCATTACGTTGTGATACGTTTAAAGACAAGTAAAACAATTTATTCGCATGTATGCTTTATTACAACGTTTATTCATCAATCGTGGCACAGAACTGGTAAGTGATCTTTAAGTGTCATTTGAGCTTCTAGGTTCTATAAATGGCACATACATATGGCAATATAACAAAACTATAACCTAAATAGATTGTAAACATACGTACTATCGATAGACAAAAAGCAGGTATTACATACAATTTCGTCATTTTCTTAAGAATCGTAAGATGATTTAGTAACATATTCGCATAAATCCACAGCCCACAGATCGTAAACAAATTGTAGCAGGTTAATTTTTGCACATAAAAAACTTTTAACTTAACTTTTGAGGCTTTCTATTTAACAGTCAAATTTAAAACTTTTATGACAGAATATTGACTTTCACAGATATGATATCAGTAATATTATTGTGTCAAATATCGCAACAGCATTAAAAGTTACTAACCAGCATGCGAATTACAGACATTTTGCAAATAGCACTAACTGAATAAGACCAAAATATGTATATCCCTTCAAGCAAAAATTGGAGTTTAACAACAGCTCACACACTAAGTTATCGACAACCAGCGAGCATGCAATTTAAGCCAGAAAAGTCTACACTTAGCAGGATTGGATTCAAGACTCGATATTTCAGGAAAACGACCAAGACTTTGAAAATATGGTCTCCAGACCAACATTGAACTCTCGAGAACTGCAAGCGTGACATTTAGCTTTGACTGACAATATTTCTGAACAGAAAACAAAGGCACGATTGCCACTGCTCGAGGATCAGAGTGTCTACGCACTGACTGAGACACGAAGGTAGCCGAGTGCCGTGCGACGAGTCAGCGAAAAGCGTAGTGATAGAACAAGCACACATACAGACTACTAGTAGCCTATACACAACCACGAGACGATCGCCTGCTGAGGCTGCTGCTGCTGATGATGAGCCCGAGGCAGCAACCTTATCCGACTAAACACTGTCAGACGTTTCGCCCAGTGAGATCCACCTAACACGTTGACTGATGGACGCATTACAGCGTCTAGGCCTACGTGTAGCTGGACAGGTGTTGTCGCCTGCATGGTACGAACGATTAAATCAAAGATCAGAGCGCCTTAGCTACGTGTATGTGGGCTTCTATCGTACTGGCGTTACGTGGCGCAGAGACTAGCAGCAGACTTCCGATCATCGGCACCGCATTGCATCTGCTACGACTACGAGACCTTTGATGTAGACCACTGCATTATAATTATCGTCGTCATCATCATTATCACCCGCCGGCACATCTGTCGAGTGTTATTTGGATTTAAATCAATTATATCAATCAATCAATCAATCAATCACTGCTTTTGTTTCAGGTTAAAAACCCACAAAACAGAAGGGCAGGCGTAGACGAACAGAAATAACAAACATTTGAAAAATAAAACCAGACATAACACCACACACACCACACGCAGTGAGCAGACAGACACGGTTCAATGTACGGAGCACAACCACAAGAGAATCTGTGCACGAATTTCAACGATTAAGGAATGATGCTTTACTCGCTTAAACCTACAGAGCGTTGAAATTGTCACGTATAACAGTAATTTACTGTTATACAATCTCACAGCTCTATAGGTTTAAGCGGATGCACACATATAACTCTCTAGAAAGATCGGTAATAAATAAGTCAGTCTTGCACGCCGGACAGAGCGGCATGGCGGCGACTCGTGGCAAGGGCAACGTCGACCTTGACAAGCTCCTGAAGAGATCGAGTAGGCTTATGTAAGGTACTCAACAACAACGCTAAAAAGCTTGAGAGGTGACGACTGACGACTATCAGTTTCACAAAGAAATGACGCTTGAACGGGTCGAGTGTTAGGATTGAGTCTCACGGCGTTTTTGGCACAGAGTTCCAAGAACTTCGACGAACAAAAGCAGAAACGTCAGAAGATCCAGTCTGTGATCTCGGAATAAACGTGTTGTCACTGAACTAGGGTGTGGTCATCCAGGAATTGTTCAGAGAATAACACACGCTAGGGCACGGACTTCTGAATCCATTAGCATCACTTGGTTGGTGATAACGATGAAGAAGTCCACGGCTAGGGTTAACTACGCTGGTGCGATCTACGGACACACTGGTGTACACAAGACAGGCGGGCTGCGTACTATTCACTGAAGTGTATTGTACACGGCTGTTGATACAAAGTGTTCCTACCTGGCTGCTGCCAGTAATCTAATCTGCGACGCTCAGGTACTACTAACAGTGCCAGTGGTCCGTCACTTAGCGAGGTGTTGTATTTACTACTACACAGCGCAGAGCTAGTTACACGCAGATATGCTGCTGACGGCAAATACTAGCGGTCAGTACGGTAAGGAATTCGCACAACAAACGTACCCAGTCGTCGGGTATCGGTCGCTGGTGGACAGCTGTTACTGTCAGTCGACATCGCCTCCAACTGTAACACGCCACAACACCCAGACGCACAGCACTAATAGGAATAGTGATAGCAGGTCAGCCGTAATAAGTCATGGCTGTCTGGAGTAAGTGCTGAGTGCTGAGCGAACTTATTAACTTTTGGTGAAACGCGGAATCGCTCCTCGTTTGTATTCGCCAGGTGGCAGCAACAATTCTTTGGCTGGTGGTTCGACCCCCAAATCTCCCCTTCCCTAGGGGCCAGAAACCCCCATCTAACACAATGTGTCATTGGAACCCGGAACTGTACCTGCGGCCTGCAAATAACATAAAAAATCTGTGACGCGGTTTAAGCCGCGTGCACAAATGCGAAGGACGACAGACGACAGACAGACCACGCTACGGAGAAATGTGTGGCTATAGGCGGAATAGTAACGACACTGTTTATAATGCTGTCATCACAGTGCCGATGTTGCAAAAGTTTATCCGGTTCAACAGATGAATGCACTGAGTACGGTGAGTAATCCACAAAGTGTTTTAAGTTAACAGAGCGACATCGAGCAATTTCGTTGATCGGGACTTGACGGGACGCGTACAACTATCCACATCCCCAATTCATGAACCGCTGCACCTAGTTTCATGAAATTTTGCTCGAACATGTGTCTTGACAACCACTAGAAAACTATTGAATTTCAAGGTCACAAATCAATGTCATTTTCACGGTCTGGTTCACCTGGCGCTTTCACATTCCAGCAACGGCGTCAAAATCGAACGGAATTCCGCAGATTCGTGGACACTGTTGGTACGAAACATTACATGAACGGTGACTTACTGGTTTACTATCACTCACTATCACACGACAGGGATGATCAATTGATCATCCGTTAATTGACGGTTGTAACTCGTAGCCTAATCACATTTGAAGAACTTCTACAAGCATACGATGAACTTGAGCTGTCACAACGGTTACTGTTAGTCGGCGAGTCACATAATAATGGTTCTGACATGACCATCAGATAGCACAGCAGCCATGCACCGTACGACAAACAGTGCTATCGGAAGTTGGTATAGCCATACCTCGGCGACCAGCAGCAAAAAAAACACCTCGGATACTCGTACTGACCTAGTAACAGTACGCTGTTGCCGAAAACAAAAGCTTTGCAATGCGGCGTAGGCTATAACGTGTTATGTATAACGCGCCAGCGATCACGATGGGTGTGGCATCTATGGAACGCCATTTCGCTGATTTATCCAACTCGATCAGATATAAACTTTTATCGTGTTGATGCCGACTTTTGACATTTTTAGTATAACGATTGCAGCAGCAGGCCCAGATCATTCACATTGCTTAACGTAAACTTTCCAGGTAAAATATGACCAACACTCCCAGTCCCTGCACGGATTCGTTATCTCACGTTTTACGTGGATGAACTTGGAGCTTCGTGTAGGCTATTGGAGTATACTGAGGATTGTTGCAGCTGCTTCCGCTCGCATAGCTACTCACTTACTTACTCACTCGTCGCCGCTTCGTGCTACGAAGCTCGGCACATTTAGTGTCGGACTCTATTATTTCGATTAGCTGTGGATTTGTCGTACAGCTTGTTGTAACAGCATGTTGTACAACAAATTGTACAACAAATCCACAAATCCACAACAAATCCACAGCTAATCGAAGTAATAGAGTCCGACACTTATTGCACTGAACTTTAACCGATTTGAGTCTTAAACTTCTTAACGCTCGTGACGAGCTGTCGTACAAAAATTCAACGAAATCACTTAATTAGACGACAGATAGTAATGTGTAAATAACCCGCGTTTAAATGGGTTACATTTTATGCATACACGATCAGATCACGTAGTCCAGATGGCATAAAAGCAGAAAATGAGAAAACAGCCGCTTCTCCAGTACTGACTGTATACTCAAGCCGTCAACGGCCAGTGATGCTGAAGTCGCTATGCTATAGGCCTACATGTACAGTATATTGATATCGGTAAGCGCCCGCATTAAAGTACATCTACGTTGCACCATAAGTCATGCACGTACGCACGAAACGCGCAATTTCCTGCGGCACTTCTGATGATATAACAGTGTGGGATTGTTTCTCTGTGCGACCCGATACGACCATACGACTGTACCGTGCGCGACGATAGCTGTCGACAGAGTGACGAAGCAATAAACAGCACGAAATGCTACGACTCAATGTGTATGCGTATAACAAGTACTACGTGCTGAAGTAATAGACATGTTCATTTATTGCCATTTATTGCTACGGGCAGATTATAGCTGGTGCAAAGATATATTGGGTGTCTAACACAGAGCACGTGCAATGCTTTGTCGTGAAAAAAGTTTGACAATGCCGATAGATTTCTTTATCCGTAATGTAAATATGTTAATGTATAGTGATTTTTGTTGTTCTCAAGTGCGCCTAATAACTGGCATAAGGACGTCCCACACAACATACCACTGTGCCCTAAGCCATTCTGGAGTGAATAAGGCTAATGAAACAAAAAGCGGGCATATGCGTTAGCCGACTTTCCGGGTGCAATGGGTGCTAATGCATGAAGAATTAAAGTTCCGTGGGTGTGTTGCAAAAACGAGTTTAACCTGCAATTATTGCTATACTTTAATTAGTTGGAAATGTTCTTAATGCATTACATCATCATCCTACGTATTCGGGTGTACATCACAATGTCAAATTAAAGGGTACGCAGAATGCAAACATGGACTATGAAAAATGCGAAACGCGCTGAGGAGAGAAGGTGGACGAGTATATAGCCACAACAATGATATTCCATGACGGACAATGAGTATGCGCCCATAGATAAAAAAACAAGTCGGAGCCTACCATGTCCTGGAAGGTCCCCACTCTAACATTTATTCTGTTTGCCTCTATATATAAATAAGGACGAGGCCAAGATCTACGGTAACACGGATCTGGTCCCCATGCAGCTGGTGTGTTAAGTGTAACTGCAGTCTCTGGTTCATGGTGTTAGGACTAGATACTGCATGCACTGCTAGAATTGGTAAGCGAGTACGCAATACGAGCTTATACCAATCCAGACAGTGCAGTATCCTGCTTAAACCACGCTGAGATCGCACAGACTACACCGTCGTTTGCTTCATGACGCACGACTGCAGCCAAAAGTTGTGAAAACACAGTACGACCAGTGCGAGCTGAGTGCGATTTAAAGGTAGTTCACGCATCACGGATGTCGACAGAGGAAGCAAAGAGGATCGAGATCCATAGAAGCATCGAGATCGCCCAACGTTGAATAAGTCACTGAGTACAAACGTCTGCCACTCACCAGTCTTTCTCACAGACAGTAAATAAATATACAACTGTATAGGCTACAGTGCGAATGTTCTCCTGATCCTGCTGCATGCCACTGTATACATGTATGTCGCTGATATGTGGGGAATGATAGCAAACTTCAGCAGGCAACTTGATGCATTCGACCAATGGTACGTGCCTTCTACGTCATTCTACGAATGCCTTCGCAGTTTACGCTACCAATCACTGGAACTGTCCTTTTGTCGTGCACTGCCACCTCAAAATGGCGACCTAATCGTCTAAAGTCTCATTGGTACGGCAGAAACAAAGGTAGGTCTATACAACTGTTTTACCAATACAATACTTACAACATCTGGCGTGTAGCATAAAATGCACACAAACCGACATGCCTGGCCACTTTCGGACATAAATCACCCTGTGGGCGTATCCGCTCTCTGTGCCAGAGTGCGATGAATTAGTCACCCGTTGTAAAACGCAACGCTCAGCGAATGCTAATGATCCAAGGCTTTGTGCACATAACATCCACACCACGAGTTCATAAAATCAGCTGCTGAAACAAAAAGAAACGAAGTCACGTCTTTTTCACATCACACCGGCATATGTGTAACATTTAGCCTACACCGTGGTTACGTTTACCGTGTTAAGTGGAAAAAGAATATTGGACTCGAAACATCTGCCTGGGCACCATAATGCATAAAAAGTATATCAATTCGTTGTTGTGGAATTTTACGAGAACGCGTTAATTCAGAAGCAAGAAAAGAATGATGTCGGCTCCGAGTGCCGACATGACATGCGGCCATCCGTTTAGTTGCCGAACGTCTCGATCAAGTGTTGACGGTAAATTAGGCCATCGCACGAGCAGAACAGTATCTACGAGAAAAATGCGTCGTTTTCTTCAGGTTTTTGCCGTCCGGTGACCTTGACCTTTGAAACTGAATTGGCACATCGGCTACTCCTGCTCTGGAGAACTTTCACACCGATGTTGATCTGTTTTCCATTTTGTTTTCTGGTCAGACGGCTGTACGGGACTGGCGGACAGACAGACAGACGGACAAGGCACGTGATGCGGCCCACGGGACAGCCGCCTAACAAACCTGAAATGCTTTGACGTAACGCAAATTATCATTTGTGAGGCAAGTTATTGCGTACAGACTGCAGTAGTCAGTTGGAGAAATAACATCGCTATTCCGTTTAGATGCTAATCAACAAACTATCTTTCCTTGGTTTAATCTAATATCATAGTGCGGACAGCAGTGACTGTTACATACCTGAGCTGGTGCTGAATAGTCCGTCGTAGAGAATACTAGACCTGCAGCGTTTGTACGAGACCAACGTACAGCCCAGTGCCGCAAAGTCAGAATACTAAGCCACTAATTACTGAGATAAGACGACCGAAATCGACGCGAATTAATTCAGTTTCATGCGACACGTGCGTAGTTCTGCGAGACAAAGCAGAGCGTCATATCACTCAGCGCCAGCATTCATCATTCCGCTGTATACATTCATTCGCTATCAATCAGTTCTGTCTGTCTGTCTGTCTGTCTGGCAGTCGTCAAGCAGGCTTCTTATCGTCGTAATCGGCACCGAACGCTGCAGTCGGCGAAGGCGGTCTATGAACTGACTGCTAGCGAGGAGGCCTCTGAGCTGAGGCTCACTGAAGTGAAATGCTACACTGGACTATTGCTCGCGGCGTTAGGCCTACCGCTTGCTTGATAATAGGCCTCTTCCAGTTCACACTACGGCACCGATAGAAACAATAGAAACCACCCAAGCTGTCCGACATACCAGTGCCGGACGTACTCGTTGACTGTCGGTGACGACAACGAAGTAGAATGACTCGAGCATCGATGACGCTTGCCGTGACTGACCACTGTCCGCAGGACTCAGTGTTGAACACAGCTTAGTAGGCCTATACTGGTAGATCGTGAGTGACGGTGCGAGGCATGTTGGAGACTTCGGCACTTTTGTCTTTACAAATAATGTAATGAATGTTTGTAAATTTTTAATTAATTTCATGCATTTGATTTCATTAGTTAGAATTAGAATCCAGACAAGTACAAGTGGGGCCTAGACCTATGTAGCCTAACTCAAACACGGCTGAGTTTGGAGTAGGGCCTAATTTCTATCGCATTTTCAAACTTCCTGGAACACGGTCAGGGGCGTCCACTCCATTGACAGGTGGAAGCAAGATACTTCCTCGAAAAGTGAGGGGAAGTTAAACTAAGAGGGGCTTTACTTGATAAATCAACAACAAAAAACAGTCGTTTGCGTTGCACACAAACGACTAAAAATGCTGCCATGAGATGCGTTTTGAGAGCCTAAAAGTGCGTTTGCGGCCGGGGCTGTGCCCGCGGACCCCGCTGGATGAACTAATAGTGCTGCCCAAACCCACTAGTTGGATTTGGGGAGGGAAAGGAGTGGAGAAGGGAAGGGGAGAAAGGAAGCGGGAGGGGATTGGGAAGGAAGAGGAACGAGGGGAAAAGGGAGAGGTTAGTGCGACTAGACTATAGGCTACCCTGCATCATAAGCCGACGTCCAGATCGTCATTACCTCCAGTACACGGCGTATCCAGGACTTCGTCAAGGTCATGTAAGAGTCTAACGTGCAACCTAAGCATTATTATTCGTATTATTCGTTAAATAATTTGTCCGTTTTTTTGTCGTAATTCACACATTTGTGTTGCAGTTCTTAAAATATAGGTGGTTCACAGACAAGAAAGTCGACAATGTCATTTTCTGAAGCGATATGTAATAAAACCGGCTACCTATTTGTGCGTGTTATAAAACTCTGCATATATTGCAGATATTGCTCGGTGTATGCTACTAGCACGTGGCTTGATAGCGAGGTGGATGAAAAGGTCATGATCATGAGTTCGACTCCCGGTCGATCACTGACACAGGCTTCCTAACATGGGAAAGTCGTTGATGCATATGCGTTGTTGTCACCGAACGGTATAATTTGGTATTGGCCAGAAGGCAATGACACTATGTGGCTCTCGATGTGGCTCTGGTTAGGCCTGCGTCACAATGGCCACGGTTCACAAACTCGGTGATATATCCACCTGCGGTGTCAGTCATTATTGGCCTGTCAGAGAAACGACCACCCTGCTTATACGGTAACCCCACCAGAGAATGGCACAATATGCCTTTAGGCTACTTCTGTAAATTACCGCCACTGTTTATTTTTGACTACATACTAAACCGTGTCTATCCAGTGTCGTGTCGCGTTACCACGCTGGCTGTACAAAATGTAAATGCAAGAAAATGCAACGTGTGTTCAAAATATCCGTTATCAAGAAGCACGCATTTTGCACATGTATACGCCACTGGTCAACAGATGGTGTCATTGACGCGTTTTCAATGATGCGCTAAACGTTCAACAGGCGCTGTCACAAAATATTGCGGTCACGTCAAATGACATCAGCAGAACTCAGAAAATAAGCTACAAGTAGGCCCTATACATTAATCGGACATCACTGAAACGGACGTCTGACGGCGAGTAGACCTACTCCTTTTCTAACATGAATGAACAAAGCTGTAAGACTTACTTACTTCACATTTAACAAGCTGGCAAGGGAGGTGGCAGCATTTATTCTAACCTCTTCCACCGTTATTTGTCATTTCTACCATTTGTGGTGAATAAAGATTTTCAAAGTGCAAAATAAAAGACGTTTTTTATAGGACACGGCGTACTCATGGAAGTTACAATGCAAGTGCTGCCGTCTAGAGAATGAAAATATTAATATCAAATTTGCTCGCGTGGTACAATTTAGACTTGCGTTTCGATTAACTGCGATGCAAATGTCAAGGATAAAAAAAACGAGCAACATTAGGCCAGTTATTCGCATAACGCAATAAAAAGACGCAGAAAGCGCAAGAAAGTGTGTGGCATATTGGCATTTGATCGACTGTTGTCAAACATAGATGACGAAGTCCGGTTTCAGTTGTCGCGAGAGTGTGAGCGGCTTGTGCTGAGCGCAGACGGGCGTCAGTCTGTCTGGGTTGTTGGTGACTGCTGACGACGTCGCAAAGTTGTCGAACCAGTCGCCGCCGAGCAACGTCCGGTACTGCTCGGACAGCGAGACTGATCGCATTCTTGTCGGCCCGCGGCCGGCTGGTTCGGTCGGCTTCCCCGCACTCCCTGCAGCGTTCATCAGCATTTCTGAACGTTTCGGTCTCGTCGCACTTCGATGAAACTGCGATGCACTCGATCTTTGAAACACGGAGTCCTCGCTACCCGGATTTCTGCCCGTCGGCCCCGTCCGTAGCTCTGACGTCCGACTTGCTGCCGGCGACGAGGTGCGTTGTCGAAGTGCGGATCTTTGCCCGATGTCGGTGCCGAGTGTTGCGTCGTGATGACGTAGTTGATCGGACGTTGACCTCGTCGCTGGTCGTCCACGTCGACCGGCAGCTTCTCTCCACGACGTTCTACTGGAAGGTTCCGGTTCCAACATTTTGTCGTCGTTAACGGCGTTCGAACTCGGCTCAGACGATGCGCCAGTCCGACAGCAGTGACTTGGATAGCGTCGTAAGCCGCTGGTTCCGCGTGACGTGGTTGGTCGGACCTCTGTGCTGGCGACGTTAGTCAAGTCAACGAACCAGTTGATCGACCTCGGATGGCGTCCGTCCACTGCAGAGCTGTCGAACAGTTCCGCGACGCCGACGTCTGCCTGAGCCGCCGTCAGTCCGCCGCCGGTCCACGTGCTCTGTTTGCCGGGACCGCGCGACTGCCATCGCATTGAACCCGTATCCCGTCGATCGTTCAGATCTCGTAGAACAGCTTTGACGGACGGCCAGTCACGGCGTGAATAACTGGTCTTGTTTGGTGCTGCGGTTCCGGACGAAGCCGCAGCGGCAGTGTTCAGCGTAGAATGTTGCGGACGCTGGTGACCGGCTTGTTGACGCGACGGCCGCGGCAGACTGCGATACGCAGCGTTCATTCCATGCTTGTCAACGACGACGTCGGCATTACCGCCGGGACGACGACGTTCCGATTCTGCTCGGAATGACACGGACTTTTTAATCCGGCTGCCGTCCGTCGGACTTCTGTCGGCAAGCAGTGCTGGCTTAACGTCTAACAGGTCGGCTGCAGTATGCTGGTTGAGGTCGTTATGATGGGACTCACGCCCATTGTCGTGGTTGTTGACAGTGCAACAGTGCGACGACGACGGCGCACTGTCAACCTCATCACGCAACTGAATGTCAACACAACCGACTGCTGTCTTCTTCGCCGACGCACAATGTCGACCTGGCGTCCACGTTTGCTCTGCGCTACGCCCGTCTCCTGCATACATTGCACACCAGTTCAAGCATCACACTGATTAATGTTTCCAGAGACTATAGGCTACTGAAAACATTTTGTTGGGGCCTATAGTGACTTTCTGATGTTACGCGTCGTGTATAACTTCCCTTTGTTATTATTATCACCGGACATAATTAAGCACTGCAGTTCTCCGGATGAAACTGGTGTTCATCTGCAACTGCTCGGTATTGGTGTTCTGTATTTGAAAAAATAAATTTACTCGCCCGATTGCTTAAGAAAACTGCGATTTTTGCATTAAACACATCTCAAACATGTGTAAAACTGTTTTTACACTGTATAACATTTTTGCACGTTTTGTGTTTTACATGTAGCCTAACCACGGCCTAAGCAATGTTAATTTTGTTGGCTGTCCAGTCCTTCCGCTATGTCGAACTGAGTGAAAGTAACACCTGACTTTGTTCATCCGTGATTAGTGCAGCTCCATTACTTTACTTCTCACACACCAAACGTCGCGTTGGGCTTCTTGTTGCTATATGTGGCATACTGTCAATGTACAGCTGTAAAAACACACACCGCATAGCGACTAACGAGCAGGGATGGGGTTTTCGAGGACAAAAAAAAATCATGGTCTTGGCTTGGTCTCGAACTATGTTGACTTTTTTTCTGTTTTGACTGTTATAACTAGTCTTGAAGTAACTAGTCTAAAACATTGAAAAATGTTTGTCTGAGCATTTTATGGCGCACTGCGGTTTGAATAAGATTAAGCTGGCTTTTGATGTGCAGTATAAAATCGTACTCACTTACTTACTTTCTTAGTGGCCTCGAACCCATCCCTGCTAATACGAGTAGGCCTGCCGCGGGTACCCGGGTACCCGTCGGGTACCCAGGTAATACAATATTTAATTTAATTTGATTTTTTACTTGATATTTACTATTTAATTTAATTTAACTTGCATCATTTTTTT
>Ga0056124_1000489_pt1 | contig 12641 bp, 11 predicted proteins | sample WorMetHEROISLAND_2_FD_70069 | JGI IMG/M metagenome (GOLD analysis project Ga0056124, IMG submission 70069) | Marine gutless worms symbiont microbial communities from Max Planck institute for Marine Microbiology, Germany - Olavius sp. 4 HERON ISLAND | ecosystem: Host-associated > Annelida >... | reverse complement strand
AACTTCTTAATACCAACACCCGTATTTAAGGGCAAGGCTGCAGAATATATAAAATCATGCTGTCCTTTTAGCGCATTTATAGAGCGAATTTTTGACGAAATTACTGTGACAGACCAAGACAACAACCGTATAAAATTAAACTGATGCTGTGGCGTGTCTCATGAGCATTAGCTCAGATTTCTTGTTGTTGCTACTGAACGTAGTCATAGCAAAGTGCTGTTTTGCATTGTACCGCATGAGAAGAAGCTTGATTTATTTCGTTTCCCGATGCTGTTACCGGACAGCGTATGAGTTCTGTTTTTGTTTTAAAAATGTTAGCTTTCGTTGCATTCTTCAGTTTTTGATTGGCTGTTAGTGATTCGTTGTTGTCTGGCTTCTCGATGGAGAGTTGGGTTCCAAATGATGCTGTTTCGATCATGTGGATTAAACTGTCAAGTCAGTAAACTCATCTGAATAGGGTTTGAGTTAGTGCCACTTGATTTAAAACACAGTTCTTGGCAGAGGTTTGAGCTGTCTGAATGCCTTCTAGTTCCGTTTGCGTAGCTTTCAGTTTTCTTTCTGTGTGACCGGTTGTGTTTCGTCCGTCACAGTCAGTTACGAGCGATCAATTTAGGTACTCTGCCCGGTGACTTTGTACCATGTCTACGTGTACACGTCTATGTGCATGTGCGTGATTTGCTGTATGAAATGTGCACTCTGTCTGCCCCACAGATTTCTCGATATTCAGACAATTTACACAGTTAGACATACATCTCTACACTCTCCTAGTGCAGAAATTGGCCGAGTTGGAAATTCGTGCAGTGCAGGCTGGAGTTCTGATGACTGGAATTTTGTGCTTAATTTAATTATTAGCAGTTGTCTTATTCTAGGCAAGGTGGTTCTGTGGATGATAGCAATTCTGAAGCCGGTTGATCACAGTCTCCTGTAAGCTGTAGCATATGTGCTTTTTCAGTTTTGCAGCTTGCGCGTGGTCTGTTGCTTACCTTCCTCGCTGCTGTTGCCAGTAGCAAATCATGCTGCTTCGTGACACATGCGTGGGATCCATTTTTGCCCAAATGTGTTTCATAATGGTAGTATAGACTCCAAGCAAACCCTAGTAATTCATAATCATCATCGTTGTCATAGAGGGGTTTGACGTGGTCGTGGCCTAAGTAATAAGCATTATTTCTAGGACTATACATTCATGCTAATACAGCTTAAGCCACTGGTTTATCTTCATAATTGTGAAACCCTCAGGCACCTGTTTACACCACAAACCTATTGACAGCTTTCATACGTCTGATAAATATTAGCATGTATGACATGTACGTTAAGTATATGTATATAGATATTGTCTGTATTTGATCTTTGCATTTGTGAGTTAATGCAAATCTGTTGATTTTTGTCCTCTGGTGGCTAAAATCTCATTGATTTATTGATCTCCAATACGTCACCGATGTATGGTCATATTTAAACGGTTTTGTGTACCTAATGTTGTTGTGCATGAGTTCAATATTGTGTATTTTCTACTGATTTAATTACCGCCAAATAATTACTGCCAAATAGTTCTGTTATTGCTTGGGTCGGTTAGTTTATCGGTCAGCCATATTACTGTGCATTTAGGAATTAGAAGTTTATTTTGTTAATCACGCGATTCTTTTCATCGGGTGTAAATCACAATTTTAGAGTGTGTCTTGTTTGTGCTGAAAGTAGACGTAATCATGCAGCAGAAATCAGTCTTGCTGCTGAAGAGTGGCCTAGGAATTTAGCAGGAGTAAAAGATCTAAGGTTGTGATAATGCAGAACCTGAAATTTGTTCGGATCATAAAGTGACTAAGGTGAATCAACTGGCGCCTCTGAAGTCATTCGACATACTTGGCTATACATATTCAATTATTATTATTATTATTATTATGAGTGCGGATTCACAAGTTGTGCTGACGGCTAACACTACTGATTGCCAGTGCCTTCTGTCGAGTGTTTAGGCACATTGAGATAGCTATGAAATGAAAAGCAACCAGCTGTAATGGTGGTGACACACAGTCAAGAAACCTGTACAAGAAACTTGTACAAGTCGACTTGCACAAGAAACTTGACCGTCTGACGTGGTTTCTTGTACAATGTTTTTCTTGTACAAGAACTTGCATGAACTTGCACGGAAATTTGATGCAAGAAACTTGTGCAAGTTTCTTGCGCAAGTTTCTTGACTGTGTGTCACTACCGTAATAATTTGTGTCCACTATGTTATAGCTTTAACGGAATTATTTTTAACAGATGATTGGTAGCGCTAGATATTTTAATACATTTTTTTCGAATGGGTTGACCTTGGGACAAGACATAGTCGTTGGTATTTTGTGGTTTATCTCAGTCCACATCCACTAGTTAGCATCATATTTCCACCTTCTTTAGTGGAATTAAACGTCTGTTAAATGCGGGAACTCCCAATATGGTACAACTGCTGACATCCGTGTATAACGTGAGCCTTGGCGTTTGTGGTGGTATGCATTTCTGAGCGACTATTAACATCACAGTTGTCCATTTGCATCATAGTCATACAGTTTGTTAGTCCCAATGTTTTTGCAGTCTGCTTACTTGGCTGTTTCAAGTGCTGGTGCACAATTTCATGAGTCGATGCTGTGGTGCAACTGTTTGTCATGTTTACTGCAATGCTGTGATGGCCAGTCAATAATAAAACAGTTTTATAAAATGCTGTTCTGTTACGTTTGTGGTGCTGGCTGTTTAGCTTTGTGGTAGCATCTAGTCTCCCCTAAGCTGTAGCATATATGCTTTATCAGCTTGCAAAGCTACTGCCTTTGCCAGTAGCAAATTATTCTGCTTTGTGGCACATTCATGGGATCAATTTGCCCAAATGTGTTTCATGCCGGCTGTATAGACTCCAAGCAAACCTTAGTAATTCATAATCATCATCATTGTCATAAGAGGGGTTTGACGTGGCCTAAATAGTAATAGGTTTTTAGGTTTTAGTGTACAAAGAAGACCGTCAAAAATTACAACTCAGGGATAATATCCCATATACCACTTGTCCTTTCACATCGTTTTCTATAAATTATAATTATAGCAGCGTGAATTAATCTTATTAGCTACTAAATATCGAATGATCTGTATCAAATTGCAAAATGAATAAAAACCCTACACCCAGAAATCTAGGTTCTTGAAACCAATTTTCCAGTCCTGATCATCAACAAAGTTGTTCTTTGTGATGCAGTTAATACTTAGATGGGTGACTGGTTACAACTGCATTACTGCATCACTGGAAAAGAAAATAATTTTGAGTTCAGCTTAATACTAGGCCCTGTCACCCGCAGTTTTGTCATACCAACTTGTGTTAAAGGCGAGGGTTAATATACATGTATATAATGGAGCCAGCCAACTGAGTTGTCATCTGGCTTAATTCGGTAACCAGCAAGAAAGACAACGCAGTTCACTGTCAGTATTTAATACACACTTTGGAACATTCTTCATTGCTCACCAGGCAGATACTTATAATCCCCCTGAAGCTGTCTCGTGTACAAAGGGTTAACACAAAATATATACATTGCAACAGACCAGAGTTTGGTTGGCCGGCTGATTGCTTGAATCAATGACACCCTTTGACACAGATCTGGTTTGTATGCCGCGCCAACAGGGATTGAGTTCGTGTCAACACTACAGAAAGAATGAACAAAAAAATTCGTGGAAGAATGGAACAAACGAAAGATCTAAACGAAGAAAGACAACAAGCTAAAAAATCTGCTTCAAACGGTCCAGGAACTGTCAAATCACATCGAAAATCTAATCCTTTGATCACTACCACTACTTACATTACCAGTTTCGATTTAAGCTTAACTGGCCACTTTTTACTGAGCTCCAGGTTATGACTTCTGAACTTAAGAAAGACAATTTTTGGGGCAAGATCTTAAGAGGCCAGGATGCCCTTTCGGGTGTCCAACTGACATTGTCAAATCTACATGCAAAGTAAACATCAAAAGAACTAAACTAGACGAAAGCTTCAAATACATTCACTAGCAAACCAACGGATGCAGTCTAATGTAACAAAACTGCACTTCTGCTGGCGGCTAACGTAAAAATAGAAGCATACGTTAAGATATATTATAAATTAAATAGCAACAAACATGACAGCAATTATAACAACACTAGATGACCGTATTAAGTTAAATGTACGACTTTTGTACTGGTTTACGATCCATGTAATCCCCAAAATAACCAAAAATGTATGCAGAACCCACACCAAAATCATCCATGATCCCACATATCTTTGCACTATTTACACACACACATCAGTGAAAAGAACGTGTTACACTAGGAAACCAAAGCAGGTTAGGCAGACAGCACAAATTGCTGCAGCGCTCCAGATAACACACATGACTAGCAGATAATGCAGAACATTGTGGCTATTTACTGGACATTCCCAATATTCAATATGTTTCGTTCATCTTGCTCAACTCAGCAGCAGTATGTATGGTCTGCATACTTTCAAAATAAACAACATATGCACCGGATTGGTAAAACTGTCTCTATCTACACAGTGAACCATAAAATGTGTCGATTTTGTTTCTACGGTAACCATCTCGATTTGCAACAATTTTAATCTAACTACAACAGCTCAGATTCGAGCAGAACCTCCCTATCACTATTACAAACAAGTCCAACACCATGTGTCCCACACAAATCCTGGCCACCTTTTCCAATGATAATTATCATTGGAAAAGTCATTATAATGACTGCAACTGCACAAACTTTGGCAGTTCTTTTAAAAGACAAAAACGTCTGCAAATTCGGCATCTACACCGGCAACTGAACTTTCTGTACCATGGACTGTTCGTACCATTAAATTTATTATCATCACCTGTGGTGTGTTGATAGTGGCCAAAACCTGCTCAAAATTGAACTTCTGTTATTCGAGGGAACAAATAATTATAGTGCAGTAACTGCAGTTGCAGCACTAGTGTATTATTCCCAATTTTTCAGTTAGCAAGCCAATAAATCTGATATTATCGTTACGTGGTCAAACTCAAGCTACATCTTGAACATCATATTTTTTTGTATAAATTTGTTAACTTACTCAACTCTGGATTCTGCAGCCACAACAAGGCTTCAAGCTGCTACGCGCTGCCGCAAAACTAAAAGTACGCTGAGGAAATGGTATGAGGGGTGTTCAATAAGTAAAGGGAATCAATGTATTAGACTAATTTTTTCTCACAATGTATATATTGGTAAAGTGTACAGTCTCTGCAAAAACACGAGTTTGTTGCAGATGTGACATCATTATAATTTATGATGTCATAGACTGCTACATGGAAATGATAACTGTGGTTGTGAATTAATTCAGTGTCAGCCCCCAACAAGTCATAAGTGGGATCACGATTGACAACAAAATCTAAGCATGCATAAATCCATGCATCAACGACTTCAAAGCAGAAATCACCAATTGTTGCCAATAGATGTGGCCAGGTTCTAATGGGACAGTGGGACACACTGTATATGTGTATATAACTTAAATGTTGTACATTAAGAGTACACTGCAGAATTAGAATACATAAATATTCATGAGTAAACAAAACTGCTGTCCCTGGCCACCAGTTTCTTGTCACACAAATCACAGAATTTCACCAGTGTCTGCTGCCGAAACAGACTCAGACAGTGAAAGCTACATTCGTTGGAATCTTTTACAAATGGTTACAGAAGCATATTTGCAGTTTGTTCGTATGGGCACACAGTTTACATAGGTATACCTGCCCACTATACTGTGTCCGGAAAAAAAGAGCCTACGGTATTTTTGAAATATCTTTGGCAAATATAAACATCTTTTCATAATTTCTGGCATGAGTCGTCCTGAAAATCAACTTTATTTAAAAATATCAAGAAATACTCTCCTCACGTTACAATATCACTATGCAGTGCTGACGTAATTATGAAGTCATCAAAAATGCCGTTTTTACTCTATCAGAGGTGAAAAAGATAACAATTTTCTGGTAATAACTTTAACAAATTCAAATGCACATTTATAACTTTTGATTGGCAGCATTAAAAAAGTAATGTGCAACTGACAGTAGTCCACTTTGCCTAATTAGTGATGCCACTTTACCATGTAAAATAAAACACTTGTCGTATTCTTTTAACTCCACACCAAAATAAACCAGAAATACAGAAAATAGTATTTCTAGCTCGTATCTGCTCGAGTTGTCAACAACAGTAACAAAACTTGCTATCAACCAACTTTGAGTCAGAAACTCCATTCAAAATCTGCACTACCTGCGGCAGAGACGATGGCGCTTTGTAAAAAGGAATTTATTTCTATGTTTTCAATCTATGAAGTTTTATGGCAATTTTTTCCAACAACTGTCCTGTTTTTCATACTGCAAAGGCTCAATTAGATGCCACCATCTGACGAAAATAGCATTTTCGATGACGTCATGATTACATTAGCAATACTTAGTGATAAGGAAATTTTTGACGATAAGTTTTACATGTTTTTAGTAAAAAGTATCATCGGGATAATGTCCGCAAAAAACTGTAATAATAGGTGTAAATTTAATAGGTGTAAATTTGTTAAAGTTATTCAGCAAAAACTGTAGATTCTTTTTCCAAGCAGGGAGTGTACGGAAAGTTACTGTATGTATATTAGGCAGGATTTAGCGTACAGCAGCCATGGCAGCTAGGGCTCCTAGGCCGACAAATGTATACAGAAGTCCATGCCACATCGCTCCTTCTGGGTCTTCTCGATCTGAGAAGAACTTCTCCATCACATCCTAAAAACAGTAAAACACACCACAAAAATAATACATATTCCAACTGTAAGTTGCATCAGCAATAAAGCAATACTTCAATGCTTTCTGTCTGGGTTTAACAAGAGAAAACAAATGACATCAGAAATCATGCAACATACAAGCCTAAATCAGATGCATTTTCTCACCGATTGACATCTCACTGATGACAAGTATAGTAGCTTCTCAATTTGACAGAAAGAAATCTTTCATTCCATTATCCTAATCAGCTTGTTCGTATCAAGTTTGAGCAATGGACATTATTATTATTATTATTATTACAAAAGAAAAGATTATAGTGATACTATCACGCCAAAAACGTTGCAGGGGCACTTTACAGTCATCAAAATGTGATGCAGATGCACCGAAATACTGCGCAAGAATGTTCGCACTGTTGGCAAGTATCCAAACAAGCTAAAGATACTGAAAGAAAGGACATGTTCAATATCTGCAACAAACGGTGTCATCTTGCACGATATGATAAATGATTTGCCGTGGAAAACTGGGAAGCAAGCTGTCAGCTTAATCTAGCACCCAAACTAAATGAACCAAAACTGTCATAAATGAAGCTGAAACGACGACAAGTGTTGCTATGTAGAAAATCATAAAATTCAAGAAACAGGCAAGTTATGAAAGGGATAGCAGGCTGGGATCAAAAAACTGAAAAAGAACGAGAATAACGTACTGCCAATTTAAGAAATGATAAACTTGCAATAACTCACCCATCCACCCTGCTTGCGGACCCAGGCTGACAATCGTCGCGCCACGTAGTCACCGGCACAGGCCGCCATCAGCTTGGCAGGTTCAGCATGACGGACAGACACTCGACTCACGGCCGACGCGTCGCAAGCCCGACCACAGCAACAGTAGCGAGCCAGCCAACCGGCAAATGCATAGATCGTGACAACTCGGCCCCAGTTGTACTGACCGTCGGCAAACATCTCGTCGACGACGTTTGTAAACGACGCCACGATGTTGTCAGGCGTTACCTCCAATCTTCGGACAATGCTGCAAACAGAAACAGCACAAAGGACAATAAGCAGCGATCTAAAGTGACAGTGTCTGTATACTTTACATAATGACTGGACAGAAAACACTGAACACCAGCAACATCACTAGGTTTCAATATAATGTACAATACTTGCTTCGGTCCACTTTCAATTACAAGTGAAATAATGATTCTAAAATAATTTCTCAACATCAGTGAGATGCGATACCTGCTGAACAGAATGTTATGCCGTTCAGACATGTGGTCGGAGACCCTGAGAAGAGTAGCGGCGCAACTGGGCCGTGTGACATCACCCAGAAGACCCGCAGTGTAGTGGTTCACAACAACGGCTGCCAAATGTCTGGCCGTTTCTTCCACGTTATCTCTTCCGACAGAACCATTCACCGCCTCGGAACCGGCCGTTAACAGCTTTCCGAGAATTGCGGTAAACCCCTTCGTCGCCGTTGTCATCGCGGCGTCATCTTTGTTTCGAAATCTCTACCACTACGTCAGCCATCGTCGTCATTGTCATCAATCAATCATACGATCGGCTAACATAACGTGGTCGCGCAACGGTGCAAAAGAAAAAAGTCAGTCAAAAGGGAAAGGAAAAACAAAAGTCAGAAAGAGATAGGGCAAAAATACGAATAGTTTTATGTTAAAGAATCGTAGAAACAAAGGCAATGTGACTAAAAGAGGTGAGATATTACGGAGATTGCCAATTCTCCACTGTAAACCTTCATCCGACAAATCACGTTCACTAGATTTCTACCTATCTGCGGTGAATATATTTATAGCTCCATGAATATGATCTATGGTGTATTATTTACTTATACATTGTAGTGTTTATTTATATTATTTCGTTATTACACAGTAATAATTGATATATATTTTATGTCGTTTATTATACAGAGAGTATACATTGTATGTATATCATTGTCAAATTTGTGCGTCATCTGTTTGTTAACAGAATAGTAACATATGTTTTTCAGTACCTTCGTGTCAAATAATGTATCCACTGTGCCCCGCCCATTTTCAGACGAAAACGGGGTTTTTACGGTTTAAATTGTTACTGCTACTAACAGTCACTTTGGTGGAGTGGCTTAATGCTGTTTGTAAGGTATTTTCGTCAGAATTGGTTTGTAAATAATTTTAGTAGCCAAAAGAGGACAGTATCTGTGCTCATATTGATATTCTTTAAAGTCTGATTGTTTTTAGTCATTCGCCGGACACTGGAACATGCGATGTGTTTAATATGACTGTGTTCAACTCATTTTGCCACTACTAACGCGTTTAAAGATAGACCGAATAGCTTCTGGCAAAGTCAAGATAGTGTGTGACTTTAAAGCACAAATTAACGGAACCGGAAGTCACAGTATGTTGTAATTGAAATTATATTTTAATTAACTCATGATGAAGATTGTATTGAAGAGGTGAACGCCTATGTCCACTAATCATCTCTACGTCTATGTCTGTATTGGGCTGTATCTGTTGACTGTTATGTTTGTACTGTTGTAGAAGTTGTTGTAATGAGAGGAAGTGCCCAGCAATACCCAATGATGCCAGCTGCTGCTCAGCCTGCTCACAGCTTTCCAGTTGTTCTTCCTGCTGCTGGAGCTGTGCCTCGTCAGCCAATGATGCATATTCCACCATCCGGGGTTGCACTGGCACCTAATGTACACCCACACTATGCATTCCAGCAGTCTGTGTATGGAATACCTGTGGTAAGCGTGAATGTTATCTTCCGTTCGTATGGATGGAAATATATGTACCTCAACCGCTATCTTCTATGTGTATATAGAATGGAAAACTGCATATGCACAGGCACTATTTTCTGTTCATAGGTCATCTGCTATACTCTGTCCGTAGGGATGGAAGATTATACAACCAAATAATTGTAGTAGTAGTAGTTGTTGACATAGTAGTTGTCATAGTACTGTTCTATCAGACTTTAAAGTCATCAACCTTCCTTTTGATTGTTTTAGCTGAAAACATTTTTATTGTGTAATTATTGACAGTTAGCAGTACTTTAGTGCATTAGAGACATTGTAGATGCACTATAGAATTGCACATTTATAGGTATGCATATTTGCTATATTTACACGGATGGACAGTAATGCTTATAATCTTCTGTCCATAGGGTTGGGGATATGACATGATATTGTACAGAACTCCTATCTTCCCAGCCAGTTGATATATTGCCTGGCTATTAGTTAGCCTGGGTTTTCATTTGCATGATGGATAGTGAATATCCTGTTTTTAAGAAGCTTGACCCATAGTGTAACTTATTAAACTTAGTTGAAAAATTGCCATAGAGTTGTACACAGCTTTTGTTGTATATATCTTCTTGTTTCTTTTTATGGCATGATATAATCTATCTGCTATTATTGCAGGTGTTTGGGATACTATGTACAGACAGCATCATATATGTTAAATAATTGTTTGAATTCATGCTAAGAAGCAGAATATTGTATCACTGTCGCAGTAGCTCAGTGAAGTAAACGTTTAATGAAATGTTGCAGCATCAGATGGCCGTTTGTCCACAGAGGTTTGCTCCGCCTGCGTACTCCGATGTGACGTCTCGTATGACCCGTCATCAGCGCATGTGAGTTCATCGTAATGCTAAATGCTTCCTGTCAGTCTCCATTATTGCAGCATTCTGTTTCAACTGAGTTCCTGATACAGATGGACATTATTACTGTCACTCGCATTGTGTTACTGGTTAGCACCATCTGGCTCTGCACTACAGTATTGCACACTTTATTATTGGGCTATAATTAGGCAGTGGCCTTTCTGTCGCTCTTTCCGTTGCCCCTCGTAATCTGCACTACACATGGCTGGCTGGAAGACCAAGATCAGCAATTCTTCTACAACAGAATCCCAGCTGCTTTGGAGAAACACTGGACCCGGTGCATTTCAGTGGCAGGAGGCTATATTGAAAACTGACAAAATGTGATGCATCGTTAACTGTGTCTGGCTGTGAACTGTTTGAATGCCGTCGTGCATTACTTGTGTTCTGTTGTGTCTGTGTTGTTGGGTATAAGCAGTGATGTTAATCTTTGTCCTTCTCCTTGTCCTGAAGGAGTCCTCAAAGACCAAATTGAAGTCGTTGCCCACTGACAGTGAAGTCCTAATACTGGTCCTGTTCTTGGCACTCAAGCCCTTGTTCTTGTCCTAGTCCTTGAGAAAAAAGTCTTTGCAAGTCCTTGTAGTTCTTTTATCAAGCAGAATTTCCCATCATCATCACACAGAGCTTGTCATGAGTGCAGACTACCAGTTGTGTCATATTGGCCTATTCTGTGGTCATGCTGCCTCCATACCTGGTCGACGATTGCAACTTGGTCTGCAATGAGATGACATTCGCCGACTACGTTCAGCTGTCTCCTTCATGAGTGCAGTACCAAGGACAAGGCTCGGTGATAGATCATTCGCAGTCGCCAGCCCATGAATCTGGAACTTTTTGCCTCTGTGCTGCGAGCGGTAGAAGACTACGAACGGTTCAGAAAGCTGCTAAAAAAATTTGTTAGATTAGGCTGCAGCGCTTAGTGACTTTTTTGCTTTTAGGCACCCTGTATACATACACTTTATTATTATTGTTATAGATTAAAGACTGCGCACAATAGAGTAGGCTGTTGCAGAGACTGTTCTGCAGTAGTCGCTGCTGCTGTACTTTCAGTGCTGGCAAAGCCGTGACTCCGTCAGATGCTGAGGTGCAGAAGCAGAGAGCCGATGCGGCGAAGCAGCGACAGTTTGCCGAGCAGCAGCGACGCCTGCAGCAGTACGGCAGCCATGGAGCTCGTAAACTTAACGCCGACACACTGATAGAGTCAATACTAGGCAAGTCAGAGTCGTCGCGGCAACCAGTTGCCATGACAACCACTGCCAAAGCCACCGCAGTTGTGTCTGGTTTATCGACGATAGGTTTGTGATGTTGCTGTTGTATCTGACATTAAAGCTGACTTTTCTGGAATTACTTTGGTGTAAAGAATCAAATATTTTTTTGGTTATTTTTAAAATTTCCTGTCAGTTGTGATAACGTGTATGATTTTGGCTGTTAAGGGACTGTTGGCATCAGCAATAGCTTTTTTGTGCGCCCATTCATTCTGTTTACTCGTATTAATCGCTGGTGACGTTAGTGTGAAGAACTTATGCATTAGCGTAAATATTGCCTATCGTATGCCTCAGTGGTTCATCTGAGTCTTTGCAGGAATATAAACTACATTTTATATTGGAGACTGTCTTTTTGTGCAGAAAATTTCCACAAAAATTTAGTGGAAAACTGTCTTCTTTGATTCCAAAATGGTTGTATTTTTCTTGCCATAGTCCTACCGGGTTTTTTTGTTTTGTGATCAGTGCCTCTCTCATAGCCCCGACAGTCTGTTCTTGGCACTTTATTGCATGATATTGCATTCCATTGCATAGATGGTGCCAGTCATCAACATTCAGTGGCCGATGACGATGCGTTCGGTGAGTTTCTAAGCAGTGTGTCGGACCAGACATCATCACAGCAGTCAACTGTGTTGCCAGTAGAGACTTCATCGTGCGTCGAGGATGGGCTTCACGTTCCTGACAGTTGTGATAGCGGCGTCAGTCAGTCTCCTGTAGAACACAAACAAGCAGGTGTGGAGGTTGTTGCTCTGACTGAAACAACTTGGCGTGTTTACTGTATTGCAGTAATTTTGTTGCTACTCGACTTCCATGAGAACTGGGCGATCATTCTTAGTTGTTATTTAAGCTGACTTATTGTGCGGACATTTGCGTCGAGCTGTGCCTTGACCCGAGCTCTGGAAGACAGGATTGCTGCCTTTGACAACACGTGTCTTCGACGTATTCTCCGGATTCCCTATACAGCCCATGCAACTACTGTTGAAGTACGACTCCGAGCTGGC
>Ga0056124_1000487_pt1 | contig 12665 bp, 9 predicted proteins | sample WorMetHEROISLAND_2_FD_70069 | JGI IMG/M metagenome (GOLD analysis project Ga0056124, IMG submission 70069) | Marine gutless worms symbiont microbial communities from Max Planck institute for Marine Microbiology, Germany - Olavius sp. 4 HERON ISLAND | ecosystem: Host-associated > Annelida >... | reverse complement strand
TGCAAAATTTCATCAAGCTGAGTGCAGCGGTTCATGAGTTACTGCGTTAACAGAGAAACAGAGAAAAACTTAATGACAGTGCCGAAAACAATACTGCCGTCGCTTCTGCAGACAGTAATAAACGTTTGCAAACGTTTTATAAAAAAATGCTTTCATAAAAACGCCTTTCTTAAAGTTATAACTGGGTTATAACTGACTCCTACCAGATTGGAACATGTGCGTGATGTAAAGTAGGAGATGTGAGAGCTCCTGACATAAGAAGTCACATGATGAAGACTCGGTCGATGACGTCGCTGGTAACCAGTGGAACGAACGGCCTGACAGCTGGCTGACAATCAGCTGAACCACTTGCATCAGAAACCTACCATTCCGACACAGATCGAGCCGGAGTTAGACACGTTCACATGGACACGAGTGCGAGTCCGAGTACCCGTATACGGGTTCCAAGAAACACGAGTTTACATGCATTTCAATGGCGGCCGTTCACATTGATACGAGTTCTGTACGAGTGCTGTTTACCCGTGAATTTCACTTGTACGAGCAGTTTCTGTGCAGGTCGTGTTTTTATCCAACCCGTATGAAGTGAACCACACAAAATTTGCACTAATTTAATTTATACGCACCACGATGCATATTTGACATCATAAATTATGTCATTGTTAAATTGTTCATTATTAGGGGTGCACAGTTAGTAGAATAATTAACGATGTAGTAGACTGTTGTTACTTCTTTCACAAAGCATTCACTCAATTTGATTTCACTGGACATGCGTTCACTTATGTGCTTGTACAAGTGACCGCGAACGCTCCACTCGTGCAGGCAAAGCTTGTATGAGTGACGGACAACCCGTAAACGGAAACCCGGACTCGGACTCGTACTCGCACTGGTGTCTATGTCAACGTAGCGTTAAGCAGGTTTGGATTGTTCAGCCGAAAAGGGGCCCACTAAAAGGGCCCCACGGGCCAGAAAATGACAGATAGCAGCGAGACATTTTCTAGCCTGGGGGCTCTTTATGGTGTGTTGCAACGTTTAGTTGGTGCAGCACGATGTTCACTGGCCCAGGAGAGATCTGTATGCTGTAACACGAAATCTGAACTTTACGACGTTCCTTATTTATTTCCGAACAGAAAATTCATGTGAAAACTCCCTTATTTTTTTTCCAAAGACGGCCTAATCTGATTTAAATCCGGCGCTGAACACAGACGAGATACAACATATCAAAGGCTGTAAAAAGTAGACCTAGCTGCGAAAATCATGCAATTAATCATTAGATAATTTTACCACAAAAAATACAATTCAATTAAAGTCACATCACTACGAAAGCATTGCAAAGTAGACACAATGCGTAGCTGCAACAACTCCGCGTGAACAACTCTTCAGCTGAGCTGGATACATCGTCAACAACAGATGATCATCTCTCTCTCCAGAGAACGTGAACTGAACATTCTAGTCTTGCTACAAGACTGGATGAAATCACTTACCGATTGTGTCTTGATGCATTTATGATAGCTGTTAGCTGAGTAACTGATAACGATTCTGAGCGAAAAATATGTGTTATTAGACAATGATCAGAGTTTTCTTTTAATCAAAATTAATGACTAATTAATCATTAATTTCTCCCAGTTAGCTAATAAACTTTTTTCAATCATCACCAGCTCTTAAGAATAAACCTACATCGCAATAAAAATACAGCTGTAAGTAAAAAGTAAGTAAGAAAGTAAGTAAGTAAGCAAGTAAATATGTATAGTGCAGAATGTCGACGGGAAACCTGCCAAATCTACCAGTAGATATAAATGTTATGCAATATGCATACCTTGCAAACATCATGTCTGGGTTAATGGTCTCTGCTGCTGTTCCCGCCACGGCAGCTGGTTGATTTGCGCAGTCTGTTGCAGCGCCTTCTTCCAGTTCACCGGGGGCAGTGAAACAGATCGTTAAGCCGAGCTGCTGCAGTCGGCCAAGCACGACTTCCTCCTTGGACTGCGTCAAGATGACGCGCAGGCTTACTAGCACCAGGCTCACCCACCGCTGTATGTCCACCACGCTTCTCTGTCCATTGCAATCGATCAATAATCATTCATTCACTCATTTCTTTATTGCCAACAAATGTCAAAACGCATTCGCTGTTACATATGACTCAAAAGCATATTACGACTATGTTAGTAAGTAAGTAAGTAATAGTATAAACAAAGAAATACACATCAAACGTACATGCATACATAGAGCATTTTGCAAATATTAATGAAGTACCGATGTAACAGACACTAATTTAAGGAAATATTGAGTTATCTAGCACAAAGTAGAGAAATCGCAAGTACCATGGAGACATTCTAGGTTATAAGGCAATGATAAATGACAATAATAATGATTAATATCAATCAATAATAACAATCAATCAATATCGATCGATCCCTCATCGGTCGGCCGGTCGATGAGTCAATCAATCAATCAGTAAATCATCAAATAAATGAACAAAGAAAAAACCAAATGAACGAAATAACAAAAACAAACAAACAACTGCAAAGGCATTCAGCGAGCGTAAACCTCCGCCAACGCTGCCAAATTTTCTGTTGTGTTCGCCAGGTGGCAGCACTATATTCGGCGAAGTTTTGCCCTATCTGGCAATGGTAAAGAATACATCAATCCTCGATATCAATCGTCCGACTTACCTATCTATCAGTTGGCGGCTTACTTTAGTGGTACCATCGTTCGTTGCATCAACGAAGTTACTCTACATTAAGCCAGGTTAGTACTGAGATGGCTGACCAACCGTTCCTGGGTATACCGTATTAGTGTGTGGCCAAACCACCCAGGTCAACTCAGCCTGGCCATCCCTCCGTGGGTACGCGCAATGAGTACCAGCGAACAGGGAACACAGCGTGATGTACAAGCCCCGTATCCGTCGCATCGCAGTGTAAGGTGGTGTCTGGCTCAGGGCCAAGGAAATGATCAGCGCCGCCCTATGGGCCTTGCAGCTTGGGAACGACTTTAGGTCTTTTTTACCTACTCATCTACCTACTCAGAACGTAATGAGATGAGACGAGGAAGCAAACTTACCAGTCTGTTGGGCTTAGCAAACAGCACTTTGAGCAGAATGTCTATCGGCCTGAAGACGCTGGGTGCTACGGACTCGAAGAGTCGATGTACTATGTCAAGTGACGCCAGACGATCAATGCTCACCTGTCATACAAGATACAGAGACCTGTAACTTATTCTGTTGTTCCAACAGAACAATAATCAGAAGCGATCGGGTATCCCAACCCTCCGCTGAGAACACTGTCGCCAGCTGGTGAACAGAACGGACTCGATACGGCAGTTGTATACGCATTGTGTCTCAAACAACCGGATCCCTGTGGCATTTTGAAATAACTCTAACAATCCTGGTTCTATGTCAACAAATTTTGGTTCAAAGAATCGTCGGATGATCGGCACGTAGTAGCATTTGTTACGTTGTGGGAAATATTAAGAACAGAGTACCAGCTGAGGTTTTCATGTGGCGCCCACAGTGGTGGTTTGTGGGTGGCTTGGTAGCTCAGTGGTTAGGGCGTTGGACTCGTGATCGGAAGGTCTTGAGTTCAGCTCACGGCCAGTCCGCTACCAAGTAACAAATCTGGGCAAGTTGTTCACACCCATGTGCCTCCGTCACCAAGCAGTATAATTTGGTACCGGCCAAAGGGCGGTGACGTTCTGCGGCTAGTAAGGTAACCATAGGTCAGGCGTCGCACTGGTCTATCCACCTACGAGCTCAACAGGACGAAAGTGATTTTCAAGGACTTTCCAAGTCCTGCAATTTTCAAGAAAAAAAAATCCAGGACTTTCCAGGAGGCGTGGGAACCGTGCTCATAACTCACTCACAGAACTACAAGTTCACACGTTGTACCTGCTGGAGTTGAAGCAGTGGTAGGAGAAGGTCGACGACTTGGCGAGACAATCGCTTCCAGCGTTCCTCGCTGTCACGCCGACATTGCTGCAGTACTACGATCAACAGCTCCAAGACCTACACAACCAACGTAATCATTACCTCCGCCATGCAAGTTATTTGTCTATTTATTTTGCGGCTGCTACCAATTAAATTTGTTTTAATCAATAAATTTACTAAAATTTATCAAAAAATTAATCGATTAATATCGATTAATTTTTGCAGACCACGAAAACTGCAGAATTCAACTACTAGTTGTTAATCTTTCGCAAACTGAAGCCGAATCGAAAAAAGCTCACAAAGTGCAGACTGTTAAACTAACACTATAGTCCTACAAGTACAACTCTTGACGACATGTCCTATATGTGAAATAACCACAGTTTACAATCAACGGTCCGGAAGAGCGTAGATAAGCTATGTTAAAAGATCCAAAATTTTAATCGAATTTTAATCGATTAGAACATAATCCATTAATTTTATAACACTAAAATCTAAAGAAAACCTTTAATAAACATAAAAAACAAGAAACATCTTTCTAGAAATATAGGTTTTCCATCACTGATACACACCATTGATCTCTAACGTCCACTAACCTGATGGTGCTGCAGCAACCGTAGCAGCATAGATATGACGACCTCCTGCTGAGTCTCGAGGTCTTTGCTGAGGTTCGATTTGTTCGCCGGCCGAACAATGAACAGATCAAAGACGACGCACTGCAGAGCCGGAAACGCTACAACACGATCACCGAATAATCACACATGTATGAACATCACCGTGAAAAAGCGAAAACGAGCCCAGCCGTCGCTAGGAAAGACCAACTCTACCAGTACTGCCTGACCCTCGTTACATTCAATCTGTTATTTACTTATTTAATATCAAGATCGTACTACTTCCAGTTAATCTGGTAAAACTATCGGTAAATCAGTAAGAAACTGTTTCCACGAACATGCAGCCTATGCAGGCGGCAACGTTACATCGCAAACCTGCGGCCAAACCGCTGCAGACAGCGACATGGTTACTACTGACAGCCTATGGGACTCATCAATGCCCTATCCAACGGTACTATCGCCGTACGTACCGTTTAGCCACAATACATAAGATTACAGACAGACAGACGGACGACAGCGCATACCAATAGCCAGACCATACCAAGTACAGTTGGCTAGAAATGCAGGCAAGTTGAGTACTTCGGCAAAGATATCGGGTGGCGGACAACAAATGAAACATAGATGCTTTTCACAGATTAAGCATTCAGACAGCACCATAAATATCTGTATTGACTATTACTATTACTGCTACTACTACTACTGTAGTATGGGCTGGTCATGTTAAACACTGTGTTCAAGGGTTCAACATGACCACCCTTCACTGCAATGATCAAGGCTAATCGTTTCCAAAACTGTCCAATTGCTCGATCTATCTAGCATGTATGATCAACTTTCTTATGTGTCACCCTACATACTATTAGGCAAAATTGCTCTATCACAAGCGATCTGCCTATAGCTACACATTTCTCTGTATCGTGGTCTGTCTGTCTGTCTGTCAGTGGTCTGTCACATTCGTGCACCCTGCACGAATTGACGGATTTAGATGCCACTTGGCAGGTACACTTGTGGGGTCCAATGACACATTGTGTTAGATGGGGGTCCCTGATCCTCCACCCACGACGGGAGGGGAAATTTGGGGTCAAACCCCCAGCCAAAACATGCACTTGCAAATTGCTGCTGCCACCTGGCGAATACGATAGGGGAGTTGTGTAGACAGTGATTCTGCCTTCTACCAAATGACTTTGGTGCTTGTTACTACATAAGGTATCAGCATTGACATTACCGTGCGTTGTGGGGTCCTGACCACTGGCCATAATTCCATCACAGAGCTGAATGACTTTCGGCATCTGAATGATCGTCTTGGTGTGGTATCGCTCGTACGACAGAAGCACCAGAAAGTTGAAGATGTTTGGAATCAGCAGACTAGCGTTGCTGAGAAAAAACATATTGAAACACATATTTTCCTTATAAAAACACAAATAACTGTGTCTTATATCAAAACACAACGCACAAGGAACAAGGTTAAAATAAACAGTTTTTTTTTAAAAGACAACCCGGTACGTTTTATTGCATTTTTTGCATTTTGAATAAGTCCTGGTTTTTTGAATTGAACCTGTTTTTAAAAAAAGCCCAACTTGATGGTTCTGGGGTTTTCAGTTGCTAGAATGAGCACTGCTGGATACTATCCATGTCAAATAAATATATCAAAAAAATTTGCAAATTCACAGGCTTAAACACTTAAGCGTAATACATGTAGAACATTTCATTATTGGTGGAACAATAAACAAAAAAATTGGATTAAGTTTGGGGTGGGTTTTAAGGTTGGATTTTTAGCGCTTTTTTATTGGATTTATACGATAGAACCCACTGAGTTTTTTGCGGTATCTGCCTGGGTATGTCAACCCTGATCAGGAATAGACAGTTTATTGTTGAATTAATAAAAATACAACACAAAATGCCTCACGTGTCTAATGATATTCTTTGCTTGACGGACGCCAATTACTGTCTAATATGACTGTGTTTTTTCTGTCTGTTCCTTTTTATTCATTTTTAAAGTGTGCTTCATGTATGGCTTTACATTAAATAAATTATAAGAAATAAGTCGAGTTTTAACGGCAACAATACGCTGACACTTGATCACTGGGTAAGCAAGTAAGTAAGAAAAACGTAAATATATATAGTGCATAACGTTAATTAAACCTCTAATGCATCAGTGACACTAGTAAGAACGGAACGATATTGTTTTAAAGAACTGTATAAAGCTGTCAAAATTAATTCAGCAAAAAAATTAGAACTCACCGCATCTGACCCTGTTCAATAAACTCGAATTGTTTGATTATGTAACCAATGAATATCTGCACAAAACACGCCAAAAACAACACTTAAATCGTTCTGTATTTCAAAATGCTCAAAATTTAAAAAAAATACATACTAAACATATAACATCAGTTCAGTTCAAATCAGTTCATTTTTGTTGCTTTGTACACGCCTTCAGGAGCTGAAGCAGAAATCTGGTCCGAGTCACGGACGTGATATATGTTTTAAACGGAAATGAAATGACAGACACTGAAATGGGTAATGTTACGTAAAACCTAAAAAAATCCAGAAACAGACGGTTATGGGAAAGAGAGAGGCCTGAGATCAGAAAAAAAAACTAAAAAAAGAAATAACGATAACTAAAACTAGAAAAAAACTGAGGAAAAAACGTCAGCAAGTCCAGATATCCATGAAATCAGTCAAAAGGGGTGCCATATGTCACACAGGTAAGGAAGCGGAGTGGTATAGAGAAGTTTGAAGGTGACAGAGAGAATTTTATATTCAATACGTTCATTTATTTTAAGCCAGTGAAGAGACGGAGGCAGTAGTTGACATGGACAAGCTGGGACAGCAAATCAATCACTTTCTGCTGTAGCACAACTTGACTGGGAAATGATTAGCCTCGATTACTGCAGTGAACGGTGGTCATGCTCGTGTTCAACATGACCACATTTCACTACAAAGCTTGACAGCATCGAGGCTGATTGTTTCCAAAACAGTCAGATTACTCGAAATTTCAACCGTTAGAGTTTCAATTCATCACGTCACTAAGAATGCACTACATAACGTAGATACAATGACAAGCATTTGATAAGCGATAATCACTTTCTGTGTTGAACGTGATTAGATTAAACAAACAAACAAACAAACAAACACTTAAGCCTATACTAATGATCAATTTGATCATATATATATATATATAAACCTATTGTTGTCATAGAGCATTTGTGACAGCTGTTAGCCGAATAAATTATGAAATCGATAAAACATGCACTTTTCTTGCAGAATAACCACTGTTTGTTTTAAGTAAAATTAAGGATTAATTAGTCGTAAAACAAAATTATCAATTACAAATTTTTAATCGTTACCAACTCTAGTTATAAGCAATGAAGTGGGTGCATAGCATTAAAGAGAATGTTGGAGACCTGGTCGGAGTCGAGGAGGCAGTAGTTGACGCGCAGCTGGACGAGCTGTGAGAGCAGGTCGAGCACCTGCTGCTGTAGCACTACCTGACTGGTCAGCGTGTACTGCTTCAGTGATTTGATCACAAGCGGCTCAAACAGACGAATGTAGGATGCCACCGACGCCTGCACACGGTGTTCACAAACCACCTCAAACTACAGGGTGGCACAAAAAACAGTAGAACATTACTAGGGACACAACAGATTCGTTTTGGACGAAAAACGAACGACACCACGAAATTTGGCATTTTGGGTGGAAAAAAACGAAATTCACAATTATGGACAAAATGTGGACGAAAATTACAAATTTGGACGAAATTTGTTTATGATATTTGTGATTATGAACGACCGAAAAATAACCCTTTGGACAAAATATTTCTTGTGTCCCTAAACATGCTGGTTGCACAATAAAAAATTTCTTTATACAGACACGGAATCAGTACATATTCGTCGGTTTGCAAATTAAATACTATTCTATAACTGGACGAAATCTGAACAAAAATTGAAATTTTGAGCGAAAATTTTTGGGCAAAATCGTGATTCTGGACGAATGAAAAATTACATTTTCGTTTGCGAAACTTTCAATTCTGACTGCTCAATCTACGCAAAACATGTATGTCCCAGTCAGTCACTGTACATGTGGGTAGACTTGATCCCAGCTTATCAGAAGCCTAATACAGGTCTGCTTGGCTAGGGTTACGGTGGGGCACGTTCACCTATGTCAAGTGGCAGTAACACTGTTATCCATAGCTCAGAGATGGGTTCCCTCCTTTAAGTAGGTAAAGTAAGTAAGAAAAACGTCAATTTATAGAGCAAATAACGTTAAAATTAACCTCTAATGCACTTTAACCATATACTCAGCTCGAAACTGCTAATAAGAATAACCAATAAAATTATTAATATATTAGTTAGATTCTGATGGAGAATTTACTGAATGTGTGTAAGTGAAAACGTGAGAAACCTTGTCAGCCGTCGTTGACTTGGAACTTGGCTTGGCTGCGACTGTCGGCTTTTTCTCAGCACGTTTCGTCAACCAACTAATTATACTGAAACACGCGAGTAAAAACAGCAAAGATAGTTCATATCATAATGAGAACAAAAACTTTTGCTTTAAACCTTAACTCAGCCCGCATCCAGACGGATGCATTGAGCCATACGTTGACGCACGCTCCGGACTGACTTAATGGACCTCTGGACGGGTTTCCCTTGCTTGCACTTTTTTATATTTCAGAAAAGGCAAGGCCAAGGCCAAGAACTTAAAACCAAGGTCAGGGCCAAGGACTTGGAAAAAAGGCCAAGGCCACGGACTTAGGACCAATGCCAAGACCAAGGACTTAAGACCAAGACCAAGGACTGATATCTTTGCCAAGGCTAAGGACTTGAGACCAAGGCCAAGGCTAAAGACTTCGGGAAAAGGCCAAGGTCAAGGACTTGGGAACGATGCCAAGGCCAAGGAATTGAGACCAAGGCCAAACACTGATAATTTTGTCAAAGGCAAGGCCTCAGTTCTTTGTCGTAGGGGCGCCCGAAGGCCGAGGCCAATTCCTTGAGGACACATCGCTGACAGAAACCCGACCTTGTGGTTGACGAGTCGTCGTGCTCAACACTGGTGGCCGACGCCGGCGTGCCGGTCGACTGTGGAGCAGCGTGGAGTCTCATCGTGGTGTTGGCCATCGCCTGCGTCAGCTGGATGTACGGCTGATTCAGACAGACGTGGTAGACGCCGAGCTTCACTGATGCTGCCGGACCGCTGCTGCGACTGGATGACGATGCTCCGCGGCTGACCGACGGACGCAGGGCAGTGGCCGACACGTGAGAGTCCCACTGGCCCGACAGATTGGTGCCAAACACCGCCTTCAGCAGCTGCACACAACGCACGTAAGTAAGTAAGTAAGTAAGTAACAGAAACGATTAGAATGTCTGCATTAACATGATCACTTTGTACACAACTTTACACACTGTCTTACTTGCTCTGCTGCTTTGGAGTCTAGAGTCCAGCCTTATGATTGCAAAAATGATATTTTAGCAAGATTCATGATGTTTGATATATTATCCGTTTTTTACAGGGCGTCAGCATAGCTTGCTATGCAGATGCCCTGTCTTAGCAATGGTCCGGGCGTCCGTCCGTCCATCCATCTGGATGTCAAAACGGCGCAAGCCAGGATCATGAAATCTTCCCTGTCTGCTCCAAGAAAGACTAGTAATTCCGTAGCATCACGTTGAGAGATAGAGACACATGCACCTGCTGTACACAGAGCACAGTGTTGGCTGGATCGGGTCCAATGGTAGAGCACATGTACGACAACAGTTCCTCCGCGTACTTGCCAACATCGACCAACGACGCCACCTCCAACATCTGAGAGAGTGCGTACAACGACGTCTTGACCATGCAGACGAACTTCTCCGTCACAGACGACAAGTCCAGCGATATCTGATATGAACACCATATCAATCAATCAATCAATCAATCAATCAATCAATCAATCAATCAATCAATCAATCAATCAATCAATCGTAATAGACTATGTAGCAACCGTACTTCAAGAGTTAAACTGTTCGCCAGTTTTAAAGGTTAGAATAGATCTTGTCTATAGATCCTAATGGTAACGCATCTCAGAGCTACAGAGTGTCACCTGCTGTATGGGATCACACGGTGTTATCCGCCACTAGAAACAGGTGAACGTGCCCTGCCTTAGCCCAGCCAGGCTGGCCAGTACTCGATTTACCTACCTTGGAGGGATTGAAGGCTGAGTTGACCTTGGTGTTGGTTATACACCAAGACAGTCACCCATCCAAGTACTAACCACTTGATAGCGATCCGACCGAGAGTCAAACCCACCACAACCTCTTGATCGTAAGTCCTACGTCCTAACCATTACACCACCAAGCCAAAGAATGAAACAGATAATGGTTCTAATGATGAGATTTGAATATAACTTTCCAAAGAGCCAGGCTTTGGTATGTTGGCAAAAGGTCGAAAGTGACGCAATACATGTGTAGCATTCCGTGGTGTAACTACGTCGTCAGCGCCTGGAGGCAAGATAATGCATGTCCCACGGTCCACCATTTTTACCGGGGGTTTTCAGACAGCCTATGGCAGCCTTAAGTCATTACAATGGAAAGCAAGTGAATCTCAAAATTTCAGCGCCATTTCCTGTCTAGCAAGTATGGGAAAATTACGGAGAATTACCCGACAGCTGGTGAACACAAAACACTGTGAAGAAAAGACAGGTGAAAAACACAATCTTGTACGTTGATTCGTTATTATATAATTCACCAAGTTTACAAATTAATCAAAAATTGAGAACTGTTATGCTGCTTCAAAAAACTGAGCCCTCCGTTCGCCACCCGTAGTTAGGCTGCTGGTAGCATTATTAAATTTATATTTTGCAAATATGTGATATATAGGGTTAAGAGTACAGCTCCGATACTGCAGACACGATGACAAACCTTGTAATTAGCATAAGCACCCTTGAGTATGTCGTAAAGTTTCATGTAGTGCGGCAGCATGTAGAATGCTCCGTGACCCTCCTTCCTGACCTTCGTATCTTTACCCTCCTGCTCCTTAGCTGATGCCACGTCTGTAATAAGCATCACATACTGTTAAGGTGCATACAAAGCGAACCAAACAAACTGAACCAAAATGAACTCAACCGGGCAATGGGCGTGCGTCAAAACGGTTCAGCCAATCAACGATTGATAATCAATAGCCAATTCGGCGTGCGGTAGCCATGTTGACAGCTTTCTGTTGATTTGCATCTCGTGTTTTTAGTAGTTGATGTCCAATGTAATAATGTGATGTATAATGTAGTGTTTGCCTAAAGTAAGTGATCATGCATAAATTGAACTGAGAATTCAGTTCAGTTCAGTTCTGTTCGATTCATTCACTTTGTATGCATCCTTACAGCCACTGTTCCCACTGTTCTAAATCACCTGTAACTATACTGGGTGCGACAAAAAAGTACGGTATCCATTAAAGGTTTTTTGTCATTCTGTTATTAGCAATCGTGTGGAATTTTGAAGCAAAGTTTCACACGCTTATTACCGATACCTATTCACAATTACATAAAACTGCCAAAGGGCATTTCATTATCTGTAACTATCACAAAGTTATTGGTTTTTTTTCTGTAACCACATCATCACTTCTAACATTAACATGCAGCAAAATGTGCACTAGAAATATTGCCATACGAACAACATAATAAACAGTTTGCCAATCACTGCTTAAGTACTGGAAGTGTCCACCGCCAGCCTTCACACATGCATTTAATCTCTTAGCGAAACTTTTAGCAGCCTTGTTGATCGGTCGCTGTGGCTTGTGGGGTTAAGTGAAGTAGGCCAATCCGCCCCAAAATATCAATAGGTTGGGCTGAAATAATGTTCCAAACTTTCATATACTCAAGTTCGATCAAAAAGCACATTTTAATTAGACAGATGGCCATACCAAAACTAACAATTGCCAAACACTTTTTTGCACGATCTGGTCGGTGATCTGTGAGTTCCGTCCACGAGAGAGAAACGGAAAGAGAGAGAGAGTACAGACCTTTTGATGGAGTGCGCGAAGATCCTTTGTCCTTCTCCTTTGCTGGTGTTCCCTGCGGAGACGATCTGTCGTCCTTATCCTTGCCAGTAATTCCTGTGCGGCCTCGGCGTCGGATTGGACTGAGTGATGGCGGGTTCGGCAGTGAAGGCAGGGTCGGC